>Ga0193953_1000018_pt1 | contig 83707 bp, 70 predicted proteins | sample BB_4_MG_FD_140325 | JGI IMG/M metagenome (GOLD analysis project Ga0193953, IMG submission 140325) | Microbial mat bacterial communities from the Broadkill River, Lewes, Delaware, United States - BB_4_MG | ecosystem: Environmental > Aquatic > Freshwater > River > Microbial mats | place: USA...
CTTCTTGGTACTCATCAAGGTTCATTTTCACAAGAGCATTTACAATCATACTTGGAAGAATATACTTTTAGATTTAATCGAAGAAATTCAAAAAATAGAGGACTCATCTTTAGGAGACTTTTAAAACAAGCGGTAGTTACATCTCCTGTTACTAGAAACGATGTTACTTATGGTTATAGTTGGAAAAAAGGCTAGAGGAGCTAAGTAGCTACCCCCTTAACACTTTTTTAGTCAACGATGGGAATATGAGAAAGTAACCATCCTACCCAACAACCTCCGAAAGCGTTGGATGAGCATAAATCAACTCCTGTATCTCAGCATAACTCATCTCCTGCTCCATTGCCATGGTGATAATATGAATCAGTTCCGATGCCAAGGCTCCTACGATGGAGGCTCCGAGTATCTTGCCACTGCTTGCATCTATAATATATTTGCTAAATCCTGTATCGTCTCCTAAGATCTTGGCTTTGGGGTTGGCTTTGTAGTAGTGTTTTTTGATCTCTATTTTGATACCCTGATCTTTTGCCTCTGCTTCATTGATGCCACAGCTTGCGATTTGGGGGATGCTAAAGATTACTGAAGGAATTACTGAGTTGTTGGTTTGGGTGGCGTGGTGGATGATGTTATGAGCCGCTACTTTTGCCTCTTTGGTAGCGACATGGGCATAGGCGGTGGTAGCGATGCAATCCCCCACAGCGTAGATATGGGGTTGGGTGGTTTGGAAGCTCTTATTAACGTTGATAAATCCTTTTGCATCCTGCTCTATATTTGTATTTTCAATATTGAGATTTTGGGTATTGGGCACTCTTCCGATGGCTAATAGAAGCTTATCGGTGGTGAGTGTTAAGCCATTATCAAGCTCTAATTTTACTTGCTTGTTTTCTACTTTTGAACTAAGCACCTTTACAGAGGAGATAATCTTAATCCCCCGTTTTTTAAAGGCACGCATCAGGGCTTTGGAGACATCTCTATCTTGGCTAGGTACTAAAAACTCTCTGCGTGACAGCATCGTCACCTCCACACCCATAGCAGCAAAGAAGGTCGCAAACTCACACCCGATCGCTCCCCCTCCCATTATCACAATGCTTTTGGGCAGGGATTTTAAGTCAAAGACCTCTTTGCTTGAGAGTATATACTCTCCATCTACGGGGTGCATCGCATCACTTCGTGGGATAGAGCCTGTGGCGATAATGCAGTGCTTAAAGGTTAGGGGTTTCTCATCTACTATAATGGTATGGTTATCTCTAAAGCCTGCCTCACCGTAGATCATCTCCACCCCTGCTTGATCAAGCAACCACACCACACCTGAGCGAATCTCATCTTTGAGGGCTTGGCTTTTGGCGTGGAGTTTGGGTAGGTCAAAGCCTTTGATCTCTAGCTCAATGCCTAGCTCACTGTACCACTGTGTATGCAACAAGAGCCCTGCACTCTCAAGGTAGGTCTTGGTAGGGATACACCCCTCATTGAGGCAGACTCCACCAATTTTAGCTTTTTCTTTTTCAATCAATGCGGTCTTTAGCCCCGACTTTGCTAATTCAATCGCCGCCTCATAACCCCCTGCACCTGCTCCAATCACCACAGCATCGTATTGTATTTTCTCCATTTTATCCCCCTTGTTGGTTAATAGCTTAGAGCCTAGAGCTTAGTGCAGAGAGCTTTATTGGTTCTACTTTTTGCTCTATGCTCTACGCTTTTAGCTCTCAGCCAATTTGATATCATACCTATCTGCCATATAACTACTTCTAGTATAGGGAGAACTCTGTATCGCTTCAAACCCCATCTCCAATCCTACCTTTTTAAAATACTCAAAGCGTGAGGGTTCGACAAACTCCACCACCTCTTGATGTTTGGATGATGGGCTGAGATATTGACCGATACTCAGATAAGAGCATCCAACATCCAAGAGATCATCCATTACCGCTATCACTTCATGCTCCTCCTCTCCAAGCCCCAACATAATTCCGCTTTTGGTGGTTTTATGGGGGCTAATGGCTTTGAGTAGATCAAGTGAACGTGAATAACTCGCCCCTTTGCGGATAGGGTAGAGTCTAGGAACCGTTTCGATATTATGGGCGATCACATCTGCTCCACTTTGGGCAACGCTTTCCCATGCTTTACTATCACCTCGCATATCGGGTATCAATATCTCTACCTCAATAGTGCTATCCATCTCTTTAATCGCCTCTACTACCTTGATAAAATGCTCCGCTCCTCCATCCTCTAAATCATCGCGTGTAGGGCTTGTAATCACCACATATTTTAACCCCAACTCTTCGATGGCATTGGCAACCCTTTGGGGCTCAAAGCTATCAACAGCCAAAGGTTTGCCTTTAGAAATATTGCAAAAGGTGCAATGGCGTGTGCAGATATTGCCTAGGATTAAAAAGGTAGCGATACGGTTGGCAAAACATTCAGAGATATTGGGGCACATCGCCTCTTGGCAGACGGTATGGAGCTTGGTTTTGTGCAGTAGGTTATCCATCGCCTGATGGGTGGAGTAGTTGATCTTTTTGCGAAGCCAAGGGGGCTTTTTAGTGATTGGATTTGCCATCGATATTCCAACTTTTTGTACTGTATTTGTTTTCATAGAGTTGTTGAGCCTCTCTTTGCTCCTCTTGGCTTAGGCTATCTTCTATCAGTTCACACTCAAAGGTTTGGACAAATGAATCAATCAATAGGCTTTTGAGCTCTTGGGTGCTCTTTTGAATACCAAGTTTGCTTAGTGTCTGCACCGCTTTGCTTTTTTCTTGCAAAAAGAGCGGTTCAAAAATCTCTCTATCCCATCTGATGGGAATCGAACCGTGTTGAAAGAGAGCGTCTTTTGTATAACGCTGAGCATTGCCACCAAGCTTTTGATGATTCACAATAATATCATAGGCTTCATTGCTGTTTAGGCAAAGGAGACTCTTTTGCGTCTCCATCCCTAGCTTCTCAGCAAAACTGGCATCAAGCCCAAGCGTAGCATAAAAGTGGATCAAAAATTGACAGAGATATTCATAACTCTTTTTCACACCCAACTCACACAAAGCCTCTCTAGGGAGTATCAGAGTGTAGGAGATATCCCCACCGTGCATCAAAACCCCTCCACCACTCAACCGACGGCTATAGGAGATATTTTGCAGTTGTTTGGGGTCAATGAGCTTATCTACTTTTGAAAATCGTCCAAAGCTCAAAGAGCTCTCCCACTCATAGAGCCGCAGTATGGGCAAAGCAGAGTCAAAATGGCGTAAGAGTGCTTCATCCACTGCCATATTCCACGGGGCATTGGCAACAGCTGTATCGATAAAACGCCACTTTTTCATCTTTAAACCCTCCCTCATTTGTTCTGAATGGTAATAGATATAATTATACCTAAAATGCAATAAGCTTGAAAAAAAGTCTAATTAACAGTATAATTATTTTATAAATTAACTAGGAAATTATATGGTACAATATGCACAAAATGAACTTCTTTCTATTACAGACTTTACAAAGCAGATAAGTAGTATCGTTAAAAATATTAAAAATAGAAGCGTTGATAAGATAGGAATACTCAAAAATAATCGTTTGGAAGTTGTTGTAATCTCAACAGAGGAGTATGCTAGACTCAAAGAGTTAGAGATTACACTTGAAAAAGAGAGACTCCAAGCTACTTTAAATGAGTATCAAAAGAGTGGCTTGGAGAACTTTGAGCCTATGGATAAAGCCTATTGGGATGATGTTGAGTCACGACTTCTTCAAAGGCATAGTAAATAGAGATGCAAATCTACACCAACAACGATTTTGATCAATCGCTCGATGAGATATTGGACTATATTGCTCTTGATAGCTTGGAAAAGGCACTTGATTTTGTTCATGAGCTTCAAACAAAATTTGAAACTCTTCCCTTTATGCCCTACAAATTTCGCAAATCTATCTATTTTGATAATGAAAATATTCGTGACTTTATCTACAAAGGCTATGTTATTCCCTATTTGGTAGACCAAGAGTGCATCGTGATACTTGGCATTGTAAAATATCGTGAAACTCTTTAATATATCAACCATTCCCGTATACACTCTAAAAAAATCTTAGGTGTGACCGTGTATCACACCTACAAAACTCTTATAAGAATTTTATAATCTATAATACACTATCATTAATTATAAACATTTTAGCAAAACACTCTTTACGAAAGGATAAGTAATGGATTCAGCCAAGAGAATAGTCAAAGACCTAAAGAGTTTCCCGCTCACACCCAATCTCATCAATTATGAACAGATGAGAGAGGAGTTTAGCTGGGATAAGATCGCCTCAAATTTTGAGGGATTGCCCAATGGGGGGCTTAATATCGCCCATGAGGCTATTGATAAACACGCCAACGGTGACAAAGCTGACAAGCCTGCATTGATTTGGCTAGGCATTAAGGGTGAGCGAAAAATCTTCTCTTTTGCCGATATGAAACGTGAGAGTGCAAAATTTGCTAATGTACTAAAGTCTCTAGGTATTGCCAAAGGGGAGCGGGTCTTTACCCTCTCTTCACGCTTGCCTGAGATCTATATTGGAGCAATCGGGATACTCAAAAACGGCTCGGTGCTCTGTCCGCTCTTTTCGCAGTTTGGTCCTGAGCCTATCTTACAGCGAATGCAAGGGGGTGATGCCAAGGCACTTATCACTACCCAAAAGCTCTACAGCAAAAAGGTTAAAGGAATCCTCAATGAGCTTCCTGATTTAAAATATGTATTGATTATTGACAGCAGTGAGGATATTGATGATATGGCTCTCTCTTTGCCCAAACTCTTGGAGGGTGCGAGTGAGGAGTTTGAGATTGTCCACACCGATCCTGAAGATATGTCTATTTTGCACTTTACAAGCGGAACAACTGGCAAACCCAAAGGGGTGGTGCATGTCCACAAAGCTCTCTATCACCACTATATGACGGGGCTCTATGTGCTTGATTTTCATCCTGAGGATACCTACTGGTGTACCGCCGATCCTGGATGGGTGACGGGAACGTCGTATGGGATTATTGCTCCATGGTTGCATGGTGTCACTAATATCGTCGATGAATCGGAGTTTAATGCCAATAGATGGTATGAGATACTCCAAGATGAGAAGGTCACAGTCTGGTATACCGCCCCGACTGCTATTAGACGATTGATGCGCATTGATAATGAACCACTCAAAGAGTATGATCTCTCCAATCTAAGACTTATTCATAGTGTGGGTGAGCCGCTTAACCCCGAAGCAGTCGTTTGGGGTGTAGAGAAGCTAGGCATGGCGATCCACGATAACTGGTGGCAGAGCGAAACAGGGGGGATGATGGTAGCCAACCTTAATTCGCAAACGGTCAAAGCAGGATCAATGGGGCGACCGCTCCCTGGGGTTGAGGCGGCGATTATTCGAGTCGATGATGATGGCAATGTGACGCAGATGGAGGATGGCAAAGAGGGGGATTTGGCACTCAAGGTGGGATGGCCTTCGATGTTTAGAGCCTATCTGCATAATGATGAGAAGTATCAAAAATCTTTTGCGGGGGAGTGGTATATCTCGGGTGATCTAGCTTACCGTGATAGTGATGGATACTTTTGGTTTGTAGGACGTGCCGATGATATTATCAAGACCTCAGGGCATATGGTAGGTCCTTTTGAGGTTGAGAGTGCCTTTATGGAGCATCCCGCTGTAGCAGAAGCAGGGGTCATTGGCAAACCCGATGAGATGATCGGTCAGATTGTCAAGGTCTTTGTTTCGCTTAAAGAGGGGGTTGAGGCAGATGATAAGCTCAAACGTGAACTCATTGGTTTTGGGCGTAAGAGGCTAGGAGCTGCGATTGCCCCCAAAGAGATTGAGTTTGAGCAAAATCTACCCAAAACACGAAGCGGTAAGATTATGCGGCGACTGCTTAAAGCTCGTGAGCTTGGATTAGAAGAGGGTGATACCTCAACACTTGAAAAATAGGGAGAGAGTATGGATCAGCAAAAGGCAAAAGAGCTATACTATCAAATGTTACTCATTAGACGCTTTGAAGAGAAGTGTGTGGAGCTTTATAGCAACCAAGAGATACGAGGCTTTATGCACCTCTACAATGGTGAAGAGGCGGTAGCGGTGGGGATTATTGATGCTTTGGAGAAAGAAGATGCGATTGTCGCCACCTACCGAGAGCATGGGCAGGCTTTGGCAAAGGGGGTATCCCCAAAGAGCATTATGGCAGAGATGTTTGGCAAGGTTGAGGGGTGTAGCAAAGGGCGTGGAGGCTCAATGCACCTCTTTGACAAAGATACTAATTTTTACGGTGGTAATGCCATTGTGGGAGGTGGTCTTCCCATCGCGGTGGGAATGGCGATGGCGGATAAGATGCAGGGACGTAACACGGTCACAGTATGTATGTTTGGTGATGGAGCAGTAGCAGAGGGAGAGTTTCATGAGTCTCTCAACCTCGCGGCTCTTTGGGATCTGCCCGTGCTCTTTGTCTGTGAGAACAACCGCTACGGTATGGGGACAGCCCTTGAAATCTCCGAGTCTCAAACCGATATCTCCAAAAAGGCGGAGAGTTATAATATGGAAGCGATGCAGATCGATGGGATGAGTATAGGGGAGGTCTACAACGCAGCTCACTACGCGGTGGATAAGATACGCACCACAGGCTCACCGCTCTTTATCGAGGCTCTTACCTATAGATTTAGAGCCCACTCGATGTTTGATGCTGAGCTCTACCGAAGCAAAGAGGAGGTGGAGGAGTGGAAAGCAAAAGATCCCATTATTAGCTTTGAAGAGGAGCTCAAAACCAAAGGGTATTGGGAGAGTATTGATAGAGATGCGATGGAGGAGGAGATAGCCTCTATTATCGAGGAGGCGGTCACCTTTGCCAAAAACGGCACACTTGAACCCATTAGCGATCTATCACGATTTGTCTACTCGGAAGGAGTCTAAGATGGAAACAACATACAGAGAAGCGATCAGAACTGCAATAGATGATGCCATGAGCAAAGATGAACGCATCTTTATGATGGGTGAAGATGTGGGGCACTATGGCGGATGTTTTGGGGTAAGTATGGGGCTTTTGGATAAGTTTGGTGAGCAACGCATCATCGATACCCCTCTAAGTGAATCAGCCTTTACGGGTGCAGGGATTGGAGCAAGTATGCGGGGGATGCGACCCATTGTGGAGATTATGACGGTTAACTTCTCCCTTTTGGCACTTGATCAGATTATGAACACCGCAGCAACCTTTTTGCATATGAGTGGTGGGCAGTTTGCTGTGCCTTTAGTCATTCGTATGAGTACGGGTGGGGGTAAACAGCTCGCCGCTCAGCACTCGCATTCATTGGAGGGGTGGTATGCCCATATCCCAGGGATCAAAATCCTCACTCCTGCCTCTATCCAAGATGCCTACGATATGGTGCATCTTGCCCTCAATGACCCCGACCCCGTGCTGATCTTTGAAAACTCCCTGCTCTACAATGCCAAAGGGGTACTCGATAAAACCAAAACACCGCTTCCAATTGGCAAAGCCGATATACTCCAAAGGGGTAAAGATGTCACCATTCTAGCCTACGGTATCAATGTCAAAAAGGCACGCGAGGCCAATGAGATTTTGGCACAAGAGGGGATAGAGTGTGAGATTATTGACTTGCGATCCCTGCGACCTCTTGATGATGCGACGATTATGGCATCCGTTGCCAAGACCCATCGGGTGGTGATTGTCGATGAGGGGTGGAAGAGTGGAAGCATCTCGGCGGAGATTATTGCACGCATCAATGAACAGGCATTTTATGAGCTTGATGCCCCCATTGAACGGGTTTGCACAGAGGAGGTACCTCTGCCCTACGCCAAACACCTTGAAGAGGCAGCCCTTCCAAACCCTGCCAAGATCGTTGAGGCGGTCAAAAAGGTAGTGGGTCATGGGTAAGTTTTTAATGCCAAGTTTGGGAGCGGATATGGAGTCTGCCATTCTCATGGAGTGGCATGTGCAAGTGGGTGATGTTGTCAAAAAGGGTCAAGTGATCGGTGAAGTGGAGACAAGCAAAGGGGTGATCGAGATCGAGGTCTTTGAGAATGGAGTCATCACGGAACTTTTGGTGGAAGAGGAGAGCGATTGTGCGGTGGGAACGCCATTAGCGATTATCTCTAATGAGAGTGCAACCCAAGAAGAGGTTATTCAAGAAAAACCACAAAAAGAGGAAGCCCCTATTGAACCAACGCCTCCCCAATCGGTAGTCCAAGAGGAGCAACCCAAACCACCCAAAGTAGAAGAACCTAAAGAGGTGTCTACTATAAAGCCAAGTGATCGTATCCAAATCTCCCCTGCTGCCAAAAAAAGGGTTCAAGAGCTAGGAATTGATATTGCAACATTAGCCAAAGAGGATGGAAGCCCGATACAGCTACAAGATATTCCTACACCAAAAGATAATTTAGAAAAACCAACCACACCCAAAGAGAGTGCAAAAGAGAAGCCCAAAGACCCCATGCGTGATGCCATTGCCAAAGCCATGAGCCTCTCCAATCGTGAGATTCCCCACTACTATCTAAACACTACCATTAATGTAACCCCTGCACTTAAATTTCTTGAAGAGCTTAATGCACAACGAGATATTAGCAAACGAATTTTACCTGCCACTCTGTTGATACGTGCTTGCGTCAAAGCGTTACAGGCAGTGCCTCAGCTTAATGGCTTTTGGGTGGAGAATGAGCATCAGATAAGCCCCACCATCAACCCTGGTGTTGCCATCGCCCTGCGTAAAAAGGGTCTAATTACCCCTGCTTTGCTCGATGCAGGCTCACTGAGCCTTGATGAGACGATGGAGCAGTTTGGTGATTTGATCAAAAGAGCACGTGGTGGCAAACTCAAAGGGAGTGAACTCTCCCAGCAAACCATTACCATCTCCAATCTAGGGGATTTGGGTGTGGATGAAGTTTACGGGGTAATCTACCCACCACAAGTCGCCGTTATTGGACTAGGACGCATCAGCGATGCCCCGTGGGTGATAGGTGATGGGCTTACGGTACGCAAGGTGCTTAAAGCCACCATCGCAGGAGATCACCGAGCCACAGATGGGCGAACAGGAGCCCTATTTTTAGACAAACTTGATAAACTACTACAAAATCCAAAGGAGCTATTATGACACAAATAGAGATACAAAACATCATCATCGAAGAGATCCTCAATATCGCCCCCGATATCGAAGAGGACGAAATTGAACTAAACGAAAATATCCAACGTTCCCTAGAGATCGATTCGTTTGATTTTCTCAATATGCTTGTGGCACTCAAAGAACGCATCGGCGTAGAGGTACCCGAAGCCGATTATGCCAAAGTCGATACGGTGGAGAATATGAGTGGGTATTTTATGGAGAGGTTATAGGTTTAACCTCTTCAACATATAGACTCAAATGATAGTTGTTATGGCTCTATTGTTTTATCTCTTCCAAACTCTCCACTTTCAGTATAGGCATTCATGCCACAATAGTAACGGCACTCACCAATATCTACAGTAATCTTTTGAGGATTACGATATGTTACACTGATATGGCAATTGTTGGAGGTATCACTAAATTTGAGCTTGCCCATCACCTCTCTAAATTTTCCTTCGATATTGCACAAGTGCATATTACCGCCAATAGAGCTGTAGCTAAAGTGCAAAGAGGGTTCGATTTTAAGATCATCACTATCCATGCTGTACTCTCCTGCCCATTTAGAACGTGAACGATGGTTTCGTAATGCATAGCCATTGAGTCGATCAATTCGAAGTTCATAAACATCTTTGAGACACGTAAGGGTAGTACAGTCATTTCGTGTATACTTTAGCCAACGGAGTTGTTGTTGTTTGAGTAGTTGAGGGTCTTTATGTTTTTGTGCATTTTTATAGGCACTGTGCAAATCTTCATCAAGATGAGAGAGTTGGCTATCACTGCAGATCATCTTTTCAACTTCTGTAGAGGCTTTACGGCAATCAAAACTTGCAGCATAGCTTGAACTAACCATAAGTGTAGAGAGTAGAGCAGTTTGAAATCTATTGAGCATCATGAACTCCTTAAAATTTATTTTATAAACTATAGCATAAAAATGTAAAATTGTTATTAATAGAGCCTTAACACTATTGATTCGCAGACTCCTCTATTTTTTTAAAAATCTCCTCTTAACCATTTTATCGATATAATTTATATATTTTCACAATACAGGTAGATATGGAACAGATTTTAGAAGATTTAAACCCTTCACAAAAAGAGGCAGCACAGCATATTGATGGGACGTTACTGATCTTAGCAGGAGCAGGTAGTGGTAAGACCAAGACCATTACCTCTCGTTTGGCGTATTTGATTGGGATAGTGGGGATTGATCCCCGTTCAACTTTGACGCTCACCTTTACCAATAAAGCCGCCTCTGAGATGCGACAGCGTGCCTTGGGGATGATTAATGGCAACTACTCCTATCCACCCCAACTGCTCACCTTTCATAAGTTTGGACTGCTCTTTTTAAAGTTTCATATCGATAAACTAGGGCGTAAAAACAACTTTGTAATCATTGATAGCGATGATCGTAAACGGCTTGTCAAACAGATTGCCAAAGAGCTTCGGATTGATACCAATATCCCTTTTATTTTAAGTGAAATTGGAAAATACAAAAACTCTCTTGTCACACCTGCCATGGCAAAAGAGACAGCAGAGCTTGAAGATTATAAAAAAGCGGCTCTTGTCTATGAAAAGTACCAACAAAACATTATTGATAATAACTTGGTTGATTTCGATGACCTACTGATGATCACGCATGAGATACTCGATAAACATGATGATATTCGAGTAGAGACCAGTAACCGCTATCAATACATTATGGTAGATGAGTACCAAGATACCAATGAGTTGCAGTTTAAGATCCTTGAACTCCTTGCTAGTGAGCACGGTAATCTCTGTGTGGTGGGTGATGATGATCAGAGTATCTACGGATGGAGAGGGGCTAATATTCGTAATATTTTGGAGTTTGATCAATATTTTGATGGCACTAAGGTTGTTAAACTTCAAACCAACTACCGCTCGACTACCCCGATCCTAGAAGCTGCCAATCAGCTTATTGAGCACAACAGTAACCGCCTCAAAAAAGAGCTTGTCTCTCATAAGGGGGATGGTATGGGGGTCAAACTAATGCACTGCCTTGATGAGATGCACGAGGCTCGCTCGATTGCTAGAGAGATCAAAGAGCTCATCGCCAAAGGAGCTAACCCCGATGAGATAGCCGTACTCTACCGCATCAATGCTCTTTCACGCTCACTTGAAGATGGATTTAGCAAAGAACAACTTGCCTTTAAGCTCATTGGTGGGATCCGCTTCTATGAGCGTGCCGAGATCAAAGACCTCATCTCCTATCTGCGAATTATCCTCAACCCCCATGATGATTTCTCTTTGCTTCGGGTCATCAACAAACCCAAACGGGGTGTAGGGAAAGTCTCGCTTGATAAACTCACTAAAGTGGCATATGAACGTAATCTCTCGCTCTATGAGTATCTCAAAACTACGCCACTAGAAGAGCTTGTCACGGTTGTGAGCAAAAAGCTCTCAGCTACACTAAAGGTCTTTGTGGAATCAATCAAGATGCTCTCAGATATTGCCAAGACTCATCCTGTAGAGCTTATCGATACCTTTGAGAGTGAAGTTGGACTCAAAGCGTTCTATGCCAAGATGATCGATGGAGAGGATCGCATCAAAAACATCGAGGAGTTCTATGGATACTACCATGAAGCCTTTGATGCAAACCCTCAGATGAACTTGGAAGAGTTTCTCAATGATATCTCACTCCAAAGCGATCAAGACCAACTCGAAGAGAGCCAAATCAATATCATGAGCATCCACGCTGCCAAAGGGTTGGAGTTTGAGCATGTCTATGTGATTGGGCTTGAAGAGGAGTTCTTTCCACTACTAGGTGAAGGCACCAATATTGAAGAGGAGCGTCGCCTTGGATACGTTGCCATCACACGAGCCAAAAGCAATCTCAACCTTTGCTATGTCGATAGTCGCTTTTATAAAGGGCGTAGAGAGAATATGCGAAAGAGCCGCTTTTTAGGTGAGTCAGGGATGATCAAAAACACCTCACTTAAAGTGACCAAATCGGCATCGTATAAAAAGGGTGATTTGGTTAAACACAAAATCTTTGGTATGGGTAGAGTACAAGCCGTAACCAAAGTGGGCAAAGATTACAAACTCAAAATTAACTTTGGTGGAAATAAAAAAGAGATTTTGAGCTCCTTTGTGCAACCCATCTAAAAACACTGTAAGGTTATCATGAATCAAGAAGCTATTATTGAATTTTTAAAAGCAAGTTATCCTAGAGATGTGCGTAAAGGCTTAGTAAAAAGTATCTTATCTGTAGAGAAAAATAACGATAAAGAGCTAATCCAACAGCAGTACAATCTGATCAACCAAATCTTCTCCTATGTGCTCAAAGAGTGCCACTGGAGTATGCCCAGTAGCTCAACAGAGCTTGACTCAACACCCTTGGAGATTATGAAAACGGCATTCCCCAAGCTTGACACTACCAATTGGTATCAAGAACAGGCGTTAATAGCTAAGCAAAACATTGAGTTACACACTGAAAAATAAGTAATCTTAGGTTTATAAATACTGCTCCAACTCCTCTTGCCTGACTGTGATTGCAATAATAGTATCATTTAAAAATGTCTCAAGAGCCGTTGTGATGGTTTGCGTTTCGAGTTGATGGGGAGAGGCGATCAAAAAATCATCTCCTTCAATTCTAAAAATAATACTCTGTTTATACTCATTTTTCATCAATTTTGCAAAGCTTTGCAGTACCTCATTGCCCTTTTCCCATGAGTTTTGAAGGTTAAATTGATGAAAGTTATTCAGTTCAACCTTATAGAGATAGATCTTGTGGTCTTTATAGCTATTTTTCATCAAAATGGGCAGATACTCAATGGTAAAGAGTTCGGTGAGGCGGTCTTTGTAGTAGTAGGCGTATCGGCTCTCTTCGATATAGTTTTTGGGCAATTGGTCGCTGTACTCTTCTATCTCCAGATCTTTGAGGGCAACAAGGGCAGCTTCAACTACTTCGGGATGAAACTGTATAGAGCTAAGTGATTGTATCTCCTCTAAAGCATCAGGAATACTCTTTTTACGTTTATAGATTCGATTGGTGGTCATCGCATCAAAGGCATCCGCTACGATCATAATACGTGCAAGTGGAGGTACTTCGTTGCCCTTTAAACCTTGTGGATACCCTTGCCCATCGTAGCGTTCATGGTGATGACGCATAATTTGAGCAATCTCTTGGTATTGCGTCAGACGTGAGAGGAGTTCAAAGCCATTACTCAGATGAAGCTTGATAATCTCATACTCATCGTCTCTGAGGTGACCAGGTTTGAGCAGTACGGTATCGGGAGTGGCTACTTTGCCAATATCGTGTAGATGAGCTGCCATGGAGAGCAGTTTAATTTCACTGCTACTGTATCCAAGTTGCCTAGCTAAAAGCTCACAATATTTGGCAACGCGTGCCGTATGCCCTGCGGTATAGGTGTCACGCTTATCAATCATACCCACAAGTGCCAAAAGCATCTCCTCTTCACTTTTGACCTTCTCTTTTTCAAGCTCTAAAAGGCGTTTTTGTTTGGTAATATCTTTAAAAAGAACAACCACCCCTGTCACTTTGGATTGATGTATAATAGGCGTTGCGACTAACGATACGGGCAAGGAACTACCATCTTTTTTGACTATTATATCATCGTCGATGGTTAGAGTATGACCGTGACTAAAAACAAAGAGTATTTGAGACGCTTCATGAGAGCGAAAATTACCGTGAGTATCTCGATAGTGAATCATGGGGTAGATCTCCTGACCTAAGAGTTCACTTTTGCGATAATCAAGCATTTTAAGTGCGGACTCATTGATAAAATTGACTCTGCAATCACTATCTAAAACATAAAGCCCATCACCTACACTTTGAGCGATATCATAAAAACGCTGCATATTAGCCTCTGCTACATCACGCTGCGTAAAGATATCAAGATAGAGACGTATACGATTAACCAGTAGAGTATCATCAATGGGTTTGGTAAGATAATCAATGGCTCCAAGGGCAAATCCCTTGGCAACAAACTCCTCTTTTTTAAAGACAGCGGTAATGAAGATAATGGGAATCTCTTTGGTCATATTATTGGATTTTAGAAGTTTAGCTACCTCATATCCATCCATTACAGGCATCTGTATATCAAGCAGTACCAGATCAATTTGATGCACCAAGAGTTGATCAAGAGCCTCTTTACCCGATTGAGCTACGATCACCTCAATCTCATCCACACGTGAAAGAATACTCTCATAGGTAAAGAGATTACTCTCTACATCATCCACACACAATATTTTCCATTTCATCGTTTTACAACCCTGTTTTTTCCACTCGATTTTGCCTCATACATCGCCTCATCAACTCTTTGAATCATACTTTGCATATTGTCTCCCCCTTGATAAGATGTGACACCAAAACTACACGTTACAGAACCTACCTCTTCAAGGGTGAGTGCCTCAACACTTGTACGAATATGCTCTGCTAGACTCACGGCACTGTTAAGAGCAGTTGAAGGGGCAACAATAATAAACTCCTCCCCTCCCCAACGCACAAACAGATCGCTTGAGCCAATCTTATTCTTGATCTCACGCGTAAGTGTTTGCAAGACATAATCACCTCTAAGGTGACCGTAGGTATCGTTAACGGCTTTAAAGTTATCAATATCAAATAGAATTAATGAAAGAGAGGTATGGTAGCGTTGAACAATATCAATCTCATAATCAATAAACTCATGAAGTTTTTCACGGTTAAAGAGTCCTGTGAGTGTATCGTGAAATGCCTTTTTTTCCAAGGCTTGAGACTCCATCACCAAATAAGAGACATCCGTAAAGGTTACGATATACTCCTCTTCATCATCCATTTTCGTTACTTTCAACATAAAAGCGTGCTGTTGCATGGTTCGTGCATGAACCATGGTAACAATAAAATCTTTTTTTTCACTGCTCTCATAAATATTTTTAAGCCAATCTCCATTGCTCATTAGATCATCAATATTATAATATTGACACTTCTTTAAATGCTTAGTAATATCAGGGACTTGAAGCGTAAGCTCCTTTTTGCTATCAAGTTGTAAAAAGTTCACAAAGGCTCGATTGGCACGAAATACCTCTGTGCCATTGGTTGTAATAATCAAATTCTCTTGTTGATCCAAAATGGATTCAAGAATTTTTTGTTTGGCATGGAGTCTCTCTTTGGCCTCTTTGAGTTGCAGATGAAGTTTAACACGCTCTAGCAGTTCATAGGAGCGGTAGGGTTTGACAATATAATCTATCCCTCCCTTCTCATACGCCTCTTTAATACTCTCCTCATCGGTTTTGGCCGTCACAAAAATAATGGGTATATCTTGTGTCATGGGAGTATTTTTAATTAGAGCAGCAACCTCAAAACCATCCATCTCTGGCATCATAATATCAAGTAAAATAAGATCAATTTTCTCTTTGAGTAGTATCTCAAAAGCTTTTTGTCCTGATGATGCAGTATGAACGATATAGTCTCTCTTTTTGCTTAGCAGATTGGTTAAGATAAATAGATTATTATCAACATCATCAACGCACAATATACTCTTTGTCATTACGATACCTTCTGATAAATTTTATGCTCTACGCTGTAGGCTCTAAACTTTTTACTAAAACTAGGCGGTAACGATTCGCTCTCACCCAACTGCAAATAACCACCCTCACACAGTGACTCATAAAAAAGATCAAAAACAAGCTCTTGGAGATTGAGCGTAAAGTAGATCAGTACATTTTTGCAAGAGATCAAATCAAACTGGTTAAAGGAACGATCGGTTACCAAATTGTGCGTAAAAAAAAGAACATTTTTTTGAAGATACTCTTTAATGGCAAAATAGCTTATATGCTTCTCCACATAATCTTCAAAGGTAGAGTGATTTAAGGCAACATTGGCATTTTTTATCGAGCTATTAAGAGCATCTTGGGAGTAGAGACCACTCTTTGCTTCATTAATAACGATAGGATTAAAGTCTGTTGCATAGATAAGTGAATGCGAGTAGAGCCCTAGTTCATCAAGTATCATCGCTATGGAGTAGGGCTCTTCTCCTGTAGAGCTGCCTGCAACCCATATTTTTAGATGCGTCTCTTGAAACTCATCAGCCAAAAGATCCCGCATCGCCACATAGAGTGAAGGTTTTCTAAAAAACTCTGTAACATTAATAGAGATACTCAAAAGCAACTCATCAAAGAGCGGTTTATGAATCAGTACCTCTTTGGCTAGCAGTGGGAGTGAGTTGATGCCAAGCTTTAACATTAGTGCTTCAATACGTCTTGTTACACTGTTGCGATCATACTTGATAAAGTCATATCCGTAGAGACTCTTGATCTCTTTTAGAAATCGTGTGATAAAACTATCTTTATCTACTAGAGTCTGCAAAAGCGTATTAAAGAGTGAGCGAATCTCATCGGTTGTTAAAATATGGTGATACTCATGGGTTGCAATGGCATTGTTTACCATATCTTGTGCTCCACACTCATCTGGGGCAGAGATAATCACCCCACTGCCTGCTTGACGTAACGTTTTAAGTGCATCACTACCGTCATGACCGTATCCACAAGTCAGTACAGTAATATTTTGTGACCCATAGTAGTGTGCTATAGATTCAAACAATACACTGAGTGAAGGGCGGGCGTAGTTGACTTTTGGGGAGTTATCTAAATAGATTTTACCCTGTGCTACTCTCATATGGCGTGCAGGAGGTGAAATATAGAGATGCCCCTCTAAAATCTCCTCTTGATCCTTTGGATAAGCAACACGGTATTGCGTCTTGTTTTGCAAGATCTTATCAAAGAGTGGCTGAGCATCTTCTTTGATGTGTTGTATAACAAAGATGGAGATATCTGCTAATGGGATACTCTCAACCATAGCAACAATCTTTTCCAAACTATCGGCACTCCCTCCAATAGTAATGGATTTTAGAGGTTTGGCTTTGATCTTTTTATGTTGCTCTAGCCCTGCCTGTGAGATATCGACATTTTGCAACCCTAAAGAGGTGAGATACTTGGAGAGTCTAGGGTGTTGCACATAGAGTGTCAAAGTTTGTTGTTTGATATATCTCTCTTGATAGAGTCTCTCTACGATTGATTTTGGAATAGATTTAAGATTGATAAAGCTTACCTCATAGTGAATATTCTCTTTAAAGGCACTCTCAAAGCCTTCAATCTCTGATGCGGTAATCTGATCTTGAAAGACAATGTGTTTAAGACTGTTTTTTATAAAGACTTTGATACTCATTTTTTAGATAACCATGCCTTTACCATCATCAGCAGTGCATCTTGCTCAATGGGTTTAGCGATATAATCATTAGCCCCCGCATCGATGCACTTGGCCTTATCCTCTTTCATCGCTTTGGCGGTTACTGCAATGATAGGCAACTCCTCAAATGCTCTGTTTTTTCGAATCTCTCTAATGGTAGTATATCCATCCATCTCAGGCATCATAATATCCATCAAAACCAAATCAATGGTGTTGCTACTAAGCACCTCAATTGCCTCTTTGCCATTAAGAGCATGCATGGTCTGTGCTCCTGCATGTTGGAGCAAGGCGGAGAGTGAAAAGATATTTCGTGAATCATCATCTGTAATCAATATACTCTTATTTTGCAATACATTATTGTCTATGTTCGCTTCATCATGAGAGCTTTGCATGAGGTCTTGCACAAATGTCTTGGATGCCTTTTGGCTCTGTTTCATCTCTTTTTGTTGCAGTTCCTCTTGTGGTTTGGTTTGGGGTGTTGTTGGTTGTACCTTTAATGTATCACTTTTTAACAAGGGCAGATGGATAGTAAAGCTACTCCCCTCTCCCTCTGTGGACTCCACACTGATAATACCACCCATAAGTTCGGTAAACTTTTTGCTAATAGAGAGTCCTAGCCCTGTACCCCCGTAGTTACGGCTAATCGATCCATCGACTTGTTTAAAGGCATCAAAAATGAGATCCTTTTTATTGCTAGGGATTCCAATGCCTGTATCGGAGACCTCAATAAGCAGCGGTAACCCTTTGCTAGAGTCATGCTTGATCTCTAATTTAACATGCCCTTTTTGTGTAAATTTAAAGGCATTGGAGAGTAGGTTTTTGATGACTTGCATCAATTTGACTTTATCTATTTTAATAATACCATCATAGTTATCTTCTAAGAGCAATTTTAGTCCTTTTTGAGAGGCAATGGGACTAAAGAGATCTTGGGATTGAGAGAGTATATCTTGGGTTGGCAACTCATCGTAGGTGATATCCATCTTACCCGATTCGATTTTGGAGAGATCTAATATATCATTGATAAGCAGTAAAAGATCTTGCCCTGATTGATGAATAACACTTGCTTTTTTAATATCATCACTATCAAATTTACCGCTGTTATCTTCACTGAGCATTTTTGAAAGCAAGATGATAGAGTTGAGTGGTGTACGAAGCTCATGGCTCATATTGGCTAAAAACTCTGATTTGTACTGGCTTGATTTTTCAAGCTCATGGGCACGCTCATCAAGCTCTTTTTTGGTCTCTTCGAGCATTGAATTTTTGATTTTTAGATCTTGTGCCTGTTGCTCAAGCTGCTGTTGCTGCTCCTCCATCTGCACATTGGATTGTTGCAGCTCTTCACTTTTGACTTGAAGCTCCTCATAAGCTCTTTGAGAATCCTCTAATAGATCTTTAATCTGTACATTTTGTGCGATATTATAAAAATAGGCACTTGATACTTTAGCGGCTTTATCCATATACTCTCTATCTTTTGGGGTGTATGGTAAAAAGGAGGCAATCTCTGCAATACCGATTAGTTCACCCTCATAGATGATGGGGAAGGTGTAGCTATTAAGAGGTTCTTGTTTGACAATCCCACTCTCAATGGTATAATCACTTTTTTGAATATTTTTAAGCAAAATGGGCTGCTCTTCTAGGGCAACTTGACCAATGACTCCCTCTCCTTTTTTAAATCGTGTTGAGAGGGCTTCACGCTCAACAAAAGCATAGGAGGATTGCAGATAACACTCCTCTTGTTTGCTGTCATAAAGATACAAGACACCTGATGCCCCTTGAATATGTTTGACAATATTAGAGATTGTCTCATCTCCAAGCTTTTTGATGTTTTCTAAACCAGAGAGTCTATTGGCCAGTTGATTGAGTCCATCCTTAAGCCAATTGTCTTGTTCATTTTTCAATCGATTCTCATGGAGTCTTTGGGTCATCGTTTGCAAGGCATAGCCCAATCTATCTTCAGCACTTTTAGGTGTAATATTGGTTGTATAGTTGCCATTAGCAATTAAATTGGCTTGATTAAGAACTTGATTGAGCGTTGCAATCATCGCCTCCAAAGCGATTCCAAGACGATCTTTAGTGCTTACGGGCTTAAAAGAGATATTGTAGTCTCCCTTTGATATCGACTCGGCAATGACTGTGATTTGCTGCAAATAATCAATAAGAGCATTGAGTGAGTGAGCTAAAGTATCTTTATCACTATTGATGGAGATATAGGTATCTACATCACCATAAGATAGCTTTTGTGCAATCTTTGAACTCTCCTCCAAGCGGTTGGTCATCTCATTAATCGATATGGCCAACTCATCACTGTTGGAACTAGGGGTGAGGCGTTGCGTAAAGTCCCCTTGTGCTACATTTTTGGCCTGCTTGATGGTTGATTGAATACTTGCAACCATCTTAATGGATGAACGAATCAGATCTTTAATCTCATCATCTCCACTGTACTCAATACTCTTAAATTTCACTTCACCTCGTGAGAGTGCTACAACCTGATCGGTCACCAGTTCCAAAGGAGCCAAAAGAGCACTGATAAGCAGTCGAATCACATAAAAAAGTACAGTCAGTGTTCCCAAAAGCATGACTAAAAATACCACCTTAAAATCATTCATAGGAGCAAAGAGTTTTGCCGTTGAGACTTCGCTAATGACTATCCAATACTCATTTAAATTATTAGCATTGGGATAGATTTTGTCAAATGTATAGAGTTTTCCCTTGGTCTCATAGCGACCGTTTTGGTTATTTTGAATGTACTCATAGAGTTTGGGATGATCACTTTTAAAGTTCTCTCCATGATTAAGTTGTTCACCCCATAACTTATCTCTGTTTTCATGAAAAAGATAAAAACCCTTGTTATCAATAAGATAACGTTTTTTATGGATATGACTACTTACATCAGCTGCCAAAAGTGCATCGGTAAAATTTTTGGCATAGGCATTAATGACTGCTATCCCTCTCTTTTGACCGCTCTTATCAAAAATCATTGATGAGAAGTGTACAATAGGAATATAGGGTTGAACAATCTTACCAAACTCCATATTAAGCTCCATCTGCGATACCGCTACTTCACCACTTTTGAGTGTTTTACTCTCAATAAAATATCGCTCTTGTGATCGATTTTGAAGTTTATCATTGGACTGTGTTACAACTTCATGATCTTTTTGGTCAAAAAATACATTGATTTTCTCCATACCCTCTAAATCTATAATGCGTAGTTTATAATAGAAGTTTTTTAGATCAATCATTGATGAGAAGGTATCTTTTGTCGCCTTATCCCATGTTTCAATCTTCTCTTTGACCCCCACACTTTGCCAATTGAGTAACTTCTGCATAGCATAGAAGTTGGCAATAAAGTTGGCATCTTGCTTCATAATCGAAATTTTGTCTTTCATTGAGTGAACAATGTTTTCAATATCATGCCACTCACTCTCTTCAATCTGTTGGACATAGACAGTTTTGGCTTCAGAGTATCCATAATACCCTACTACCGAGAGTGCAACAAAAGCGATACTTATAACAATAATAATTAATTTTGTCTGTAAAGAGATGCGTATACGTACCATAATTTTACCTTATATTTTGTGAGAGTTTATTAGATTTTTTCAGTAGCCACCCCAACATTTGAGCAACATCCGCAGAGCTTTTATCCCTCTGTTTTTGAGCTCCTCTTGTAATGGCATGGATAAGACCAATGTGAGCTTTGATCATTTGGAGTTGGGCTAATATAGCTTGTGTGATCTCAAAAACATCACTGGATGTTATATTGTTTCGTTTAAAGGCATCAAAATCAATACTCTCCAATCCCATCTTAACCTCTACCTCTTTAATAGTGCCCAATAGCTCCAACGCCATACGGTAACTATCTTCTACTCTTGCATTTTTATCTTTAAGAGGTGGTGTGGTTTGATCTTCAAGTTTGAGTTTATTAAAAATCACCTGAAAATCCTCATAGATGCGTAGGGCTTCACTAAATACATACGATGGGGTAAACTCTTTGCCATTAATCAAATCAAAATCACGGCTGATTATATTAAGAAGGTTATAGACATCGGTTGAAGTTTTATTGTGGTAAGGAGTAATGGCATCACTCTCTTTGCTAATGCCTAGGCGAAGTTTGAGGATTTTAACCTCTTGAAGAAGCCGTAGAACTTGTTCATAGGTAAAGACAGAGGTCAAATTGAGTGTCGGTTCCATATTGACTGGCTCTATTATGGAAAGGTTGTACTTTTCACGTAAAATATTGATCTTAACAAAGAGTTCATAGGTTCTTTGCCATACATGTCTTGGAAGCAGTTTTGTTTTAATTTCGACCAATTCTGGCTCTTTTTCTATACCAAAATAGTGTTTGATTAGATGAACCTCTTCATGAAGTTTCATCACTTTTTGATACACCTTAGAGGGGGTTATACTCTTTTCAAATTGCGAAGAAGCTCCCAAGAGAGTCATAAAAGCCAACATTATCGTACCAAATTTTAAAAACATAATGATTCCTTCATTTTAGAGATTGGGGGAGAAAACTCTAGTTACTCATAGCGAGCATAGATAGAAGATGAATAGAAAACTAATTATACAAAACAGTATAGTACCTTTAAAAAAGTATCAGAAGAATCTCTATAGAGAATTATAACATATTTATTTATCTAAACAAAATAGTTAGAACTTACTCAATAACTCCATTGTAAAATTTAACTTATAAAAGTTATTTTAAACCAATAGGCGTTTAGCTTTTGATATAATTCACTCATAATATAACAAAATGGGGAACGATGAGGCAAAAAAGAGCATTTACATTAATTGAAGTAATGGTATCGATTGTTCTTTTGGGTTTTATTTTGGCCGTACTCTACAAAAGTCTTGATATGGTACGCTTTTCAAATCAACATCTCTATAATCATCTCAACAACAGCTCCACACATGTTAAAGCCGCCAATACCCTCTATCTTGATATTCTTAAATCCGATGGAAACTTAACCATACACAATAAAGAGGAGTTTAGTCGTCTGTGCATTCACTCGACACAAAACTCACTCTACAATCTAGCCTTTGCACAAGTTTGCTGGGTAGTGAGTAAAGAGGATCACCGCCTGTTGCGTATAGAGGGTAATAACTATAAACTCCCTGCCCCTTTTGATGAACCGTTGGAAGTAGATAGTATTATAAAAGATATGACAAAGTTTCATATTGATCGAAGTGGCGATAATGTACTGGTGATGCTTGCTACCAAAAAACTTGAACCAATATCTTTTTTGGTACAAGGGATCAAACCACCCCCACCACCTAAAAAGAAAAAAAAGATAGATACCAAAAAAGTTAACAAAGACCCCAAGAAAGCCAATGAAGGCTCTAAAGATGATATGTTTTAGCTCTTATTATAGAAGTAGTTAGTCGCCTCTACAAAACCATCAACGCTACCACAATCAAAACGTCTACCCTTAAACTTATAAGCAAGCACCATACCATTTTTAGCTTGTGTCAGCAAAGCATCGGTAATTTGAATCTCTCCACCTTTACCGGCTTTGGTAGAGCGAATAATATCAAAAATATCAGGTGTTAAAAGATAACGACCAATAATAGCAAGATTGCTAGGAGCCTCTTTGGGATCTGGTTTTTCAACCATATCGGTAAGCATAAAAACCCCCTCTTCAATCTCATTACCTGCTACAATGCCGTATTTACTACTCTCTTCAATATTGATCTCTTCAATGGCAACAATGGAGCATTTATACTTTTTATAAAGCTCTACCATTTGAGCCAAAACACTCTTACCCTCATGGTTATCACACAGATCATCGGCTAAGATCACTGCAAAAGGATTGCATCCTATAAGGGTCTCACCCGAAAGAATCGCATGCCCCAAACCTTTCATCTCGATCTGTCTTGTGTAGCTAAACGTACACTTACCAATCACATCACGAATCTCAGTAAGATAGTGCTCTTTGGATGTTCCTTTGATTTGGTGCTCAAGCTCATAAGAGATATCAAAGTGATCCTCAATAGCTCTTTTACCTCGTCCTGTTACAATCGCCATCGTATCGATTCCTGCTTCAATAGCTTCCTCAACACCGTATTGAATCAAAGGCTTGGTGAGTACTGGCAGCATCTCTTTGGGCATTGCTTTGGTAGCAGGCAAAAAACGTGTTCCATACCCTGCAGCAGGGAAAAGACACTTTGTAATAGTCTGATCTTTCATATTCTCTCCTTGATTAATTTTGTAGTAGTTCTAATAGATCAGTAGCAGAGAGTTTCTCATCGCTGCCCTCTCCATATAGATCATCTTGAAGTTGTTTTTTACTATTTTGTAACTCTAAAATCTTCTCTTCAATTGAGTTTTTTACAATTAACTTATAGACAAAGACCGCTTTGGTCTGACCGATACGATAAGCTCGATCAGTGGCTTGATTCTCTGCAGCAGGATTCCACCATGGATCGTAGTGGATGACGGTATCGGCTTCTACGAGGTTAAGCCCCACTCCCCCTGCTTTAAGTGAGATCAAAAAGATATCGCTTCGTCCCTCTCTAAACTCATTGATCACATTTTCACGATTTTTGGTTGATCCTACAAGCTTGGAGTAGCGTACTTCTCTTTTTATAAGCTCCTCTTCAATAATAGCAAGCATAGAGGTAAATTGTGAAAAGACCAATATCTTTCTCCCCTCTTCAAGCAACTCCTCAACAAGCTCTAAAAAGAACTCCAATTTAGCTGAGATCATCGCATCAACGCCCTCTTTGAGTTTAAGCAAGCTTGGGTGGCAACAGACCTGTCGCAGTTTAAGCAGAGCATCCAAAATCGTGATATGACTGCGTTCCAAACCATTTTTTAGGATGAGATCACGCACCTGCTTCTCCATAGTGATACGAATCGACTCATAAAGCTTTTGCTGATCATCATTAAATTCAACATATTTAATGATCTCCGTCTTATCGGGAAGCTCATCGATAACACTGTCTTTGGTACGTCTTAGCATAAAAGGTTTGATCTTGCTATTGAGCAAGTTTTGACGTGCAATGTTGTTCTCTTTCTCAATGGGAGTTTGGTAGAACTTTTTAAAGAGTGTCAGCGTATTGAGAAAACCAGGCATCAAAAAGCTATAGATTGACCAAAGCTCACCTAGGTGATTCTCTATGGGTGTACCACTTAGAGCGATACGGTAATCACTGTTAAAAGTCTTGATTGATTTTGCCATCTTGGTACGAGGATTTTTAATCTTTTGGGCTTCATCTAAGATAATATAGAGAAACTCTACTTCGCAAAACACCTCTTCATCTTTGGATGCCAACTGATAGGTGGTCAGTGCGATATCGTAGTTGGTAATTTCACCTAGAAACTCAAATCGATTAGAGCCATAGAGATCAAGAATAGTAAGATCAGGAGTAAACTTTGCCGCTTCACTTTTCCAGTTACTAATAAGAGAGGTTGGCATAATCACAAGTGAGGGTTTGGTTAAAAGATTTTGCTCTTTAAGGCGTTGCAGGTGAGAGAGAATCTGCAGGGTTTTACCCAAGCCCATATCATCAGCCAATATCCCACTAAATTGATATTCATAAAGAAAATTGAGCCAATTGAGTCCATCATGTTGATAATCTCTAAGTGTGGCGTTGAGGTTTTGAGGTACGTCAACCTCTTCAATCCCTTCAAAATTTTTAAGTTTTTGGGATAGCTTTAAGATCTCTTTATTCCCCACCCACTCTATCGAACTGCTCTCAAAACCATCATCAAGAAGATGCAGTCTGCTTTGATCAATAGCAATACTCTCTTGATCACTCTCTTTGATGCTGTCAAGGAGATTAAACAGAGATTTTAATATAGGAAGAATCTCTTGAGAGTTAAGCTTGATAAAGTGATTGGTCTCAATCTCAATATTTAGATACTCTGGCAGTTCATCAAGGCTCTTGATATCTTTAAGTACTTGAGTGATGATAGGTACAATTGCCATCTTTTGAGAGTTGACTTCGATATCAAAAGAGAGATCAAACCAACTGTTGCCCTCTCGATTATTGACATTTGCTACTATTTGATCAGGATCATTAAACTTAAGATTAAACTCACTGTCAAACGTTACCGACCATCCCTCTTTTTGAAGTCGTATGACCTCAAACTCTAAAAAGAGTCTCCAGATATCAAGAGAGACAATAGAGCTGTCTTTAACCATAAAGACAATGGTATTGCCAACACTATTGGCCACAAACCCTAAGCTTGTGAGCTCATCGATATAACGCTTCTCTTTATCAAAGTTTCGAATAATCTCAACGGCGTACCCATCTTTAAGAAGCTTTTTGCTCTCAACAAGTGGCATATAAAAAATCTCATGCTCATCATAGAGAAAGCTAAGCCCAACACTGTGTTCAAGACGGTTTTCATGCAGTATTGTAGAGATATAGATTTTAGCTTTTGGATCAACATTGATCTTTTTAAGCTCATAGTGTGCAGGAGGTTCGACCTCAAGAGCAGGCAACTCTTTATCTATCGTAGAGACCACCTCATCCAAAAAGTAGTTGGGGATGCGTGGTGAAGAGAGCAGTGTTTGTAAAAAAGAGCTGCTGTACTCTTTGGATAGATGATAGATGGAGTTGTTTTTGATCAAAAACGCTGGTGAGGTATAGATGATAAACTCACTGCTTTTGATACTTGATCGAAGTTCAGTATGTTCACTGTCCACTTCATGCCAACTAAAAGAGAGGAACTCCTCTTGATTAGCAAAACCAAGAGGTTCATCATAGCCATCCATATAGCATCGATTGGTTGCTACAATAGATTCTAAAAGCTTTTTACCCAGATTGCCTTTGAGCTTGAGAGTATCTTGATGTTTGGGGGCTAGGGCATTCATAATCTTTAAGATATCAATATCATCGGGGGTTAAAAAGCTATAATCATAATCATTATAAGAGAGTGATCGAATATCAACCGATGTTCCTTTACCAAGTGAACCATTTTTGATAATACGGGTCTTAAAACACTTAATATCATCACTGTTGGGATTTGAGTTTTTGATCAACTTATAGGCTAAGAAGGTCTCACTACTCTCTACTTTGTCACTTTGTTGTTTGGATTGCAAAAGAAGCTTGAGCCAGTCCGTGACCTTTTGCGTGGGATCATTTTTAATCTCAATAGAAGGAGAGTTTTTAGCAGCAACGCTCTCTCCTTTATCGTGAATATGTTGCAAAATAACGGCAACAATATGTTCACAGTTGATACAAGTCTCACAACTGCACCCACCCTCAACAACAATACCATCCTCTTTAGCGTAAAGATTAACCTCCTGCTCATAAGGAGTATCATCACTGTCTTCAACCACCGAGAGAATTTTGATCTCTTTGCGTGAAACAGCCAAAGAGTCATACTCAACTACGTGATTTTGTTCAAAATAGCTTTTGCCTAGCTCATAGAGCTCTTTGGAAAAAGAGTTCTCTATATCTTCAGGGGTAAATTGAAAAAATCTCATGCGTAGAGTGTCTCAATATGCGATATTTTTTTACCAAGATTGAGCAGCAGCATATCGGCAAGTACGAGTGCCATCATCGATTCACAGACAACTGAACCTCGAATGGCAACACAAGGATCGTGTCTGCCTTTAAGTTCACAGATTGTATCTTCATTATCCTTGGTAATACTCTTTTGAGCTTTAAAGATAGAAGGAGTGGGTTTAAAGTGCGTCTTGACGATAATCTCATCACCGTTGCTAATCCCCCCAAGTATCCCTCCTGAATGATTACTTACAAAACCTTGCGAAGTGATCTCATCGTTATTTTCACTTCCCTTGCTTGATGCCGAAGCAAACCCATCACCTATCTCTACGGCTTTAGCAGCATTGATCCCCATCATCGCTTCAGCTAATACTCCATCAAGCTTATAATAGAGCGGTTCGCCTAGCCCTGCAGGCACATTAAGAGCACGGGTTACGACCACACCACCCACAGAGTCATGTTCATTTTTGGCACTCAGCACTGCCTCCTCTTGTTGGGCTTCTACGTCACTATCAAGTGCGTAGAGTTTGGAGCTTTTGGCATACTCAAAATCATACTGCGTTGCTTCAATACCATCAATAGCCGATACGCCGCTCTCTACCACAATATTGGCTTTGGCTAAGATGAGTTTGGCAATAGCTCCTGCTGCCACACGAGCGGCAGTCTCTCTAGCAGAGCTTCGTCCACCCCCACGATAATCTCGAAGACCATATTTTTGAAAATAGGTAAAATCCGCATGACCTGGTCGAAAGAGATCTTTGATATTGCTGTAATCTTTGCTCTTTTGGTTGGTGTTGTAGATCACCATCGCAATAGGTGTACCCGTTGCGACTCCTTCAAAGACACCCGAGAGGATCTCTACTTTATCATCCTCTTTACGCGAGGTTTCAAGTTTGCTTTTACCTGGTTTTCTTCTATCAAGATCAGCTTGAATAAAAGCCTCATCGATCTCTAGTCCTGCTGGTACGCCATCTAAGATACACCCTATCGCCTTACCGTGCGACTCTCCAAATGTTGTTAGTGTTAATTTTTTTCCAAAACTGTTCATCTATTTATCTTTCCTATCATTTTATTCCATTCGTCAAACCATAATGTGTGTTTAGAAACTTTACTTAAAAGCAGTTCAAAATAATTGCTTACTTCTATACTAGAATCATATTTACATATGACATTTTTTATTATTTTTTCTATATCTTCTTTGGTGGCTAATGAATCAAGTTGCTTATTCTCTAACTTTTTTCTATGAAACTTTTCAATATCAGCATAAGCCAATTCAGGTAAAATAGAATTTAGTTTATGCGTTTCAAACAACTCTCTTTTTGCCTTAATCCATCCATTAATCTCTTTAAACTCTCCACTTTCAACCCACTTTAACTTTTCACTAGCGACTGTTGCAATTTGAGTGTTTAACTCTTTGATAATATCTTTTGCTGATAGAGATTGAGGTAAAACAGCTTCAATCAATTTAGCAAACTGTTCTAAATCACTAAGATAAATTGATTCAATAGTATAAAAGTTCCAAATATGTACAGGAATATTAAGCTTTGTTGTCAGTTGAGATTGCAAAGTCTCTGCTTGTCTATCCGTTAAATAGTCTCTATCAAAAATTAAAATCGATTTTTCCCACAAACTCTTTTGATTTTTAATTGTCGAAAAGACCTCCTTATAACTAAAAATATGTTTTAATATATTATCGATGCCCTCAAATGACCAATAGGCGATACGAGGAGATTCACCTATATCAGTATATTTATCTAAAATAAATTGAATATATTTAGGGTCAAACTTACCCTCTACAAATATTAATTTATCCGCTTCTAAAGCATTAATAAAATCCAACGCACTCTCATTACCTAAGTCTCGTAATACCTTGAGATGTTTAGAAGGAATTAACCCCTGTGCTAAATATTGTTGTTCATCATAGAAAATAGGTTTGTAGGTTTTGCTTTGATTGGTTTTTTCTAAATGAAAAATTTGAGTGGGTTTAGAGCTTCGAATCAAACTCTCATTATGGGTAGAGATGAAAATTTGTGTATTTTGCGATGATTGCTCTAAAACTTTCATTAAGCGTTTTTGAATATCTCGATGAATATGAGAATCGGGTTCATCAAGCAAAATAATGTTTAAATCTTTTTTTGATTCATATAGGGCTAGTAAAATTTCAATAATTTGGAGTGTCCCACTACCTAAAAGTGATAAATTTTTTAAAATATCTTTGGCTCCAATGGCAATGTCATAAGAGATATGTATATCTTTACTAGGATCAAAAGTAGTCTCAAAAGATACATTCTCTTCACTATCAGATAAAATCATTGATATATCTCGAATAAAATACTCAGCATTCCCATCACGACTACGAAGAAGTTTATCGAGTCTATTTCTAAAAACTGTTGCAGAGGCTCGTTTATGTACTCTATCTTGGATTTGAGGGTTGCTTTTGTACTCTTCAATAACACCTAATTTAGCAGTAGGAGAGGCAAAGATTGTTTTGATTGGATATAAAAAACTTTTGAAAAAATCATTGAAAAGTGGATAATTAAATGTTTTGTAGTTTGCAAGATATATTTGATAGTTTGAACCACTTGATTTTTCAATAATAAACTCTATTTTAAGTAATTGAGTTTCTGACACTAAGGTAGTGGCGATATGAATTGTGTTATTGGGATCTAGGTTATAAAAGATATCATTATAGGAGGTAGTACGAATACTCTGAATATCCCTATAGTCAAAATAGCTTTTGGGTGTTTTTTGGGGATAGCCTAGTTTGTAGTCACCTTTTGTTAATTTCAAAGATGAACTGCCCTTGTCCGCTGTCGTAATGAGTTTATAAAAGCACTCGTTCCATAGTGAAATAGCTTCTAAGATAGTCGTTTTACCGCTATTGTTAATACCTGTAAAAACATTCAGTGATGGATTAAGCTCAACTGTAATATCTCTTAGACTCTTAAAGTTTTGGATATGAAGTGTTTTAAAATACATTGATCTATCCTTTTAACCACTCTAGTGCTTTTTTGGCTGCTTTTTGTTGTGCCTCTTTTTTGCTTTTTCCTTTAGCCGATGAGATGATCTTACCATCAAGATAGATCGCAATCTCAAACTCCTTTTTATGATCAGGTCCTGTTGCTCCTACGAGCTCATAATCGGGTGTGACTCCATGCGTTGATTGGGTAAGTTCTTGCAGTGCTGTTTTATAATCTTTTGATAGTGAATCAAGATCGATCTTGGTGTGCACATCCGTCAGTAGATCAATGGAGATCTCTTTGGCACGACCCAGTCCAGCTTCAAGGTAGATCGCTCCAATAATTGCCTCAAAGGCATTGGAGAGAAGTGATGGCTTGGTACGCCCACTGTTGTTCTCCTCTGCAACAGAGAGATAGATATATTTCCCTAAATCCAAACGCTTAGCAAGCAGTGTAAACCCACTCTCATTGACCAATGAAGCCCTTATTTTTGACAAGATTCCCTCATCTGAATCAGGGAACTTTTCAAAAAGAAACTCTCCTACAATCAAGTCCAACACCGCATCACCCAAAAACTCCAACCGTTCATTGTTGTAGGGTTTTTTATAACTTTTATGGGTCAGTGCCTCGATAATCAAATCTTTATTTTTGAAGTGATAGTTTAACTTCTCTTCCAACTCTTGATAGTTACTCATTATTTTTCCTAACTTTATTGCTTGATAGCCTTAGTGTTTACTGTTGTTTTCAAAATTGCTTTTAACGGATTGATCAAACGACTCACGGTATCCTTGTATCTCTATTTGATTGTTGATAGTAAGAGGCTCTACTGCGTCACAGTAGAGAGTCACGCGTTTGCTGCTCTTTTTTTGCAATATTTCCCTCAATTTTAAGACTATTTATATTCATACAGTTTGGACAACGGCTAAAAGCGATTGGAAAGGTGTGTTGACACTTCTTACATTGATACTCAAAGATCAAATCTCCGCTATCATCTCCCGCACTCTTAGCACTTGCCAAAATATCAATATGAAAGATGTTACAGGATCTTGATGCTTCATCAAGATATCCCTTTAGATAATAGATCGTACGCAGACAATCATTTCTCTGTATTATATCTAAATCCAGTTTTGATTTTGGCAACATCCAAAGAATGTCAACAATCTCATCGACTCTCTTGTAATCAAGACACTTCCAAGCTCTTGGGGCATCATGCCTAAAGAGATACCCAATGATGCTTCGATAGAGAGTAGAGTGTGAAGCGATCATATCTTGCAGATTTTCCATCATCTGGGCTTTAGAGAGCTGAGTATTACTGGTTAAAAGTTCAAACTCCAAATAGGCTTTGAGTGCCTGCGTATTCTCATTTAAAAGTTCCAAAGGCTCCATCACCTCCAAAGCTTGATCGTATTGATGCAGCAGTTCATAGACAATGGCTAGATGGTGCAAGGTATTAGGAGAGCGTGGATACTCTTTGAGGATCTCAAGAAATATCTTTTTGGATCGTTCCAAAAAACCTGCCCTTAGATAGAGCTCACCTAGTTTCTCCAACATCCCTTTTTTTGCCAAAGAGGCATCTGAACTTTTGATAAGATAGAGGTAGATATCGATGGCTTTATGATACTCTCCACTGCTCTCAAATGCCTTGGCTAAAATCTGAAGGGGCTTAATCATTTTGTCGTTAAAGTGAATCACTTGGTTATCCAAAATCGTCTCAATGCCATCAAACTTCTCTAAAAAGGCAACAAGCGACTCCTTCTTACGACGTTGTACATAGATTCCCCATCCATACGTAATCAATGCCGTTAACAGCATCAAGGTAATAATGAGTAAAATACTAAAGAGTGGGTCTTTATAAGAGGGAAGCATCTGATCCAAACTATTTGCCTAATAACATTTTACGAATTTTAGGATCAGCCATATTTTCACCTCGAAGCATCTTGATCCGCATCGTCTCAAAGTCGATAAACTCATTTTGCTTTTGCTGATATCCTGCAAAACCATACCCCATAGGTGTCTCATCTTTGATCGAGTAAAATGCCTCTTTGGCATCGATCCATCGGTGGGTATCTTTGGCATAAACAAAGGTTTTGATCTTCTTACTATCCACACCTATCTGTTTAAACCACAATACCATACACCCAATATCATCAAAAACATAACTCTTCTCATCACCAAAGACCGCTTGAGCAGAGTTCTCTTTATGCTCCACTCCCATACGGCACTTGGGACAGGTTGCCTCATTGGCAGCAAACTCCAACGCTTCCATCTTGGGGTTGGTTGCTGAGAAGAGATACTCAATCAAAGAAGGATCTTTTTTTTCACACGATGTTAAAAAAAGCAGTAAAAAAAGGGATGAAAATATTTTTTTCAACTAAAACACCTTTAAATGCACACTAAGTTATAAGATAGACTATTATAACAAAAAGAGTAAAAGGAGTCTCTTATGAAAATATTACTTTTGGCTTTAATACACACCTACTTATACGCCTTAATATCACTTCTTAGAGCCAATTGGCTTGGATAGGGGTTGAGGAATTTTTGTTTGGCAAGGTAGTCAATCTCAAAGCGTTTGATATAGAGGTTGAAGATTTTGATAATGACAATAAGGGGAATGATACCCTCTTTGTACTCATCCATCGAAAGCACTATCTCCTCTTTTTCATCGGTGCTGATATCTTTGGAGAAGTAACCAAAGATATGAAGGAGGATATTGTAGGTTTTACCTCTATTGCCTTTGAACGCAATGGCTTGTAAAAAGCCCTCTTCATAGAGTTTTAATATCTCATCAAAGGAGCGTTTTTCGTGGTTGGCGACGATGTTGCCTAGCTCTTTGTATTTGTTTTGACTTTTGGCATAGATAAGGTATTTGTATTGAGTATGAAACTCTACCAAATCTCCCATACTAGGAGTCGAAGCACTAAAATCAAACCAATCTTGATAGGCAACGACCTGCATCAAAAAGTTCTCACGTAGCCACGCATCTTGTAATCTTCCCTCCTCTTCGATAGGTAGATAGGGATAGAGCTTGTGTATCGCATCCGCAAAGAGTCCCATGCCTTTGTTTTCATTCATGGGACCATTCTCTTGATAAACCTTGACCCGCTCAATCCCACAAGTAGGCGATTTGGATTTAAAGATAAATCCACAAAGCTTCTCCTCCCCTGCTCGTGTTGCCTCTTGGTATGAAATATCGCTCAGGGCTTGGGTAACATCACGGTTATCTTTGGAGGTAACGACCTTGATGGCTCCACTGCTATCTTCTACCAAACGTATTGTATCACGGGGAGTACCAAAGATAATCGCCTCAGGACAAAAGGGGACAAACTCAAAATGTGAGGAGAGTTGATTCATAATATAAGCATCACGTGAGTGACCTCCATTGTAACGACACATTTTACCCAAAAGACAGCTTGATATTCCTAATCTCATGACAAAACCTTTTTGTTTTATTGTATCATAGTTTCAAATCATTTAGTAGATCCTAAATGTTTGTTGGGTGTACATTAACTCCACTTAAAAAATATGAAATCTGTTTTTACCCTCTTTTTTGGCTATGTACATCGCTTGATCGGCTTGACGCAGGAGTTCATCGGCTGATGTTGCTTCCTCTTTAAAGGGATAGAAGCTCACCCCTACACTTGCCGATACGCTTAGTTGATGCAGGGTCTTGTTTTGATAGGTAATGGGCTGTTGTATATCATCCAAAAGCTTTTCAAATATAGTCTCTACATTGCTTTTGTCTGCAAGATTGCTCAAAGCTATCACAAACTCATCACCCCCTAACCTTGCCACGATATGCTCTTTAGAACCGAGGGCTTTCATTCTCTTTGCACACTCTACCAATACAGCGTCTCCTGCTTCATGTCCAAAGGTATCATTAATGGCTTTAAATCCATCCAAATCGATAAATATCACTGCTAGATCTCTACCCGATTTTCTTGTTTGCTCCAGTACGTTTTGCATCATCGTTTCAAAATAAAAACGGTTGGGTAGACCTGTAAGCGTGTCATGATTTGCAGCGTATGTTAGCTCTTTTTCTTGTTCCATCTCTTGGGTTATATCGGTGTTGAAGCCTATCATTTTTTGAGGCACTCCATCCTTGTCAAAGATAGCTTTACCGCGTGCTTTTATCCATTTATAGCTTCCATCAGATGTACGCCAACGGAAGGTATTGACATAGGGGTAAGCCCCTTTGGCATCAAGATACTCATGAATCACCTGCATCGCATTGTCTATATCATCGGGATGCACAATCTCTTTAAAAAACTCTACAGTCTCTCCTAGTTCTTTCTCATCGATACCCAAAATATCACTGTTTTGTTTGGATAGATACAACTCTCCTGTAACCATGTTCCACTCATATAGACCATCACGAGCACCCTCAATAGCCAATTCAAAACGAAGCTTCTCATCCTCTATCTCTTTGAGCATGGTTTGTTGTTGGGCTTCATATGCTTTTCTTTGTGTAATATCGCGAACAAAGCTTACCATTTTGGGCGTATCACCATAATAGAGATAGTTAACATTGGCCTCTACAGGAAAGGTGCTGCCATCTTTGCGTAGATGCACTCCAAAGGATGTCATAGAGCCTTGTGATTTTACCTGTTTGATGTGTGCATCCCAATCCATAGGCGGTTGATTGGGTGCTGATTTTCTAATAAACGAAAGCTCTTGACCCACAATCTCCTCTTTTGTATATCCAAGCATACTGCATGCTTTGGCATTAGCATCCTCAAAAACAGCACTTTTGATATCAATCACAAAAACTCCCTCTCCAATTCCATCAAAAATAGTTTTATAAAATTGAATCTTTTTAAGCTGCTTAATTCGAGAGCTGATATCCCTTGCATAGGTAATCATCACTCCTCTGCCTTCAATCTCATGGTAGGTAATATAGAGTTCTACATCAATTAATGTGCCATCTTTGCATCGATTTTTTGCTTGCATCACAAGATTTTTTTTCTTTTTGACTTCATTCCAATGCAGTGACCAAAAGTGATCGAAATTGGCCCTCATCTCATCTGTGACAAGGTCTTTAATATTCATGCTAAAGAGCTCTTCTTGTGAGTAGCCCAACATCTTGCTCACTGCATTATTGACATATCTGATGGATGCATCTTCCCTGACCCAATAGACTGCTTCAGGAGCGAAATCCGTTGATCTGGATTTTAAAATATCTTGTTGTTTGTGTCGTATGGCTCGATACCCTATTTTTTTACCCTCTTCATCGAATTCTGGTACAATGGTCGTATCTGCCCAGTAGTAACCTCCATCTCTGGTTTTGTTTTTAATCTCTCCACGCCATATTTTATCTTGTTGAAGCCTTGACCATAAGTTCTCAAAAACACTATTGGACATATCTTGATGCCTTATTATCCTATGATTTTTTCCAATCAACTCCTCTTTTGTATAACCTGTTACTTTGCAATAGGCTGTTGAGACATCGGTTATAGTGCCTTTTAAATCTGTTGAAGAGGAGATAACATACTCATCCATCACTTTGGCGTAGTGTTCTATCTTTTGATTGGCTTTTGCAAGTGCATGGTTGTTTTCTTTGAGCTGGGCGACGCTTTGTTCAAGAGAGTGTTGTAAGTTGGCAAGTTGTATATGCGTATCAATTCGTGCACTAAGTTCTTCTTCGACAAAGGGTTTTGCCACATAGTCCACCGCTCCATGTTGAAATCCATCAACGATACTTTGGGTATCGTTTTTGCTGGTCAAAAAGATAAAAGGTATATGGGCTATTTGAGCATCTTCTCGAATTACTTGGGCAACCTGATAACCATCCATATCGGGCATTACAATATCCAACAACACCAAAGAGGGTTGCTCTTTTTTCATAATTTTCAATCCATCATGCCCATTTATTGCTATCAATATCTGATACTTTTGGCTCAAAACATTGGCTATAATATTGATATTGATTGCTTGATCATCTATAATTAAAATTTTCTCTCTAGCCATCAATTTTTTCCTTAAGAGTTTCCAATAACTCTTTTGCTTTTGTATATTCAAACCTATCAAAATATACCTCTAGTTGATTTGCTTTCTCTTCGTCTAGGCTCTTTATCTGTTCAAGGAGGTGCTTAATGGGCTCTTGGGGTATAAAGGCACTAGCTTCTAGCTCAACATAGATACTATTGATACTCTTTAAGATACTCTGATTATCTGTATCGACTACTATCTTCTCTTCTTGCTCTTGTGCAAGATATTCGTTTATAGATGCTTTGGTTTGCTCCATTGCTTTAAGTAGTGGTTGCAACATTTTGCTTTTATGCTCTAAATCATCACTGGTATAGATATCATTGGCATAGTTATATATATCTTTAAGAGCCAAGTTACCACTGATACCTTTTAGAGTGTGCATAGCAGATTCAAAGGCTTTGGAATTTATTTTTATTATAGCAACTTCTTTTTGAAAGTCACTATAGTTATTTAAAAAATCTTTTAAAAGTTTCCGTGCCAAGCTTTTATCTTGATTGACTCGGCTGTAGAGCTCTTTTAGATTGATACCAGCGTAGGTCTCATTGACCTCTATAGAAGTGCTTACTTTTGGCTGAGGTTCTATTTGAAGATATTTTTGAAGCACCTCTTTAAGTTCCTCTATCTCTATGGGTTTACCAATATGCCCATCCATACCAAACTCTTTGGAGGAGTTTACATCATCATTTAAAACCGCAGCACTAAGAGCGATGATGGGTATATCGCTATCAAAGGCTCTGATATTTTTGGTTGCTTCATATCCATCCATCACAGGCATCTGTAGATCCATAAAAATCATATCATAACTTTGCTCTTTGGCTTTTTGTACCGCTATTTGACCATTATGGGCAACGTCAACCTCCAAACCAAAGTTTTGCAGATTATCCTTTGCAACAATTTGATTGATCTCATTATCTTCTACAAGTAGTACTCTACCCCCTATATTGAATGTTTCTTCAATATGCTCTTGTCTGATATAGTGATGGTAAGATTGTTGTTTGCTATGGCATTCAAGTTCAAGTGTAAAGTAAAATTCACTCCCTTTGCCCTCTTGGCTATTAACCCCTATTGCTCCTCCCATCAGCTCCACAAGCTTTTTGGAAATACTAAGCCCCAATCCTGTCCCCCCAAACTCTCTTGTATTGGAGACATCGACTTGTGAAAAAGATTGAAAGAGTCTATGCTGTTTATCTTTTGCAATGCCTATACCTGTATCTTTGATAGAGAATCTGATACTACAAAAGTTTTGATGTTTTTCTATACATTCAACATCTATCGAGATACTACCCTTTGGGGTAAATTTAACCGCATTACCCACAAGGTTAATCAATATCTGTTTGATACGAAAGGGGTCTCCCATGTAGATGGCGTTGCTGCAATTTGAGATTGTCTGTCCAAACGATACTCTACTCTCATCTTCATGATAGGCAAAGAGTTCCAAAACCTCATCTACTAGAACGTCTATCCTAAACTCTATCTTCTCTATCTCTATTTTGTGTGCTTCGATTTTGGTATAGTCTAAGACATCGTTGATAATATTAAGCAGTGCTTTTGAGGAGTTGAGTGCTTTGGTGAGGTAATCTTTTTGTTGAGGTTGCAGTTGTGTCTGCAAGACAAGATTTGTCAGTCCTATGGTACCATTGAGAGGTGTGCGTATCTCATGGCTCATATTGGATAAAAACTCAGATTTTGCTCTATTGGCTTTTTCAGCCTCCTCTTTTGCCAAGATTAATTGTTTTTTCAAGATAGTCTCTTGGGTCACATCTTTAATAACGGAAAAGAGGATAACTCCATCATCTGTTTCAATAGGCGACGAACGTACTTCAACATCGCGTATCTCTGCATTTTTTAACTTATGAGGGAAAATAAATGTGTTATTCTTACGAGCTTTGGCTTCATGAATCTTCTCTTCAAGCTCATCGGCTGATAAAACATTGATATCAAAAATGGACATCCCTTTAAACTCTTCTAGCGAATAACCATAGAAGCTAATAGCACTCTTATTGGCATCCAATATTTTTTTATTATCTGGATTAATGAGCAGCATAATAGCTTCATGTGATTTAAACATTGTCTCAAACCTATTTTTAGCATTGTTTATCTGTTTAAGTAACTCTTTTTTATAGGTTATATCCTCAATGACAGAGATAAAATAGTTGGGTTGCCCATCATCTTTGAAAACCAAAGAGACGGTTAAATTTATCCATACCAAAGAACCATCTTTTTTGATGTATCGCTTCTCCATAGTGAAAGAGTCTATTGTTTTCTCAAGCATATCTTGCACATAGTGCAAATCACTGTCCAAATCATCTTTGTAGGTTATATCTTGAAAAGTAAGTCTCAACATCTCTTCTTTGCTATATCCTACTATATCGCATACTTCTTGGTTTACTTTGATCCAGTTTCCTTGTGGTGAAACGTGTGCAATCCCCACAGCAGCTTGCTCAAACGTATTTTCAAAGAGTTGTTTTTGCTCAAGACTCTCCATTGCAAGTCTATCTTTTTCTGTTACATCAATACCAATAGAGACTATATAATCAACTAAACCGTCATCTTTTTTTACCAATGTGTTTGACCACTCAAACACTCTTACTTCGCCACTTTTAGAAATCCAATGATTTTTATAAGATGCAATTAGATTACCTTTGGCTAATTTTTTAAAAATATCTAATACTTTATCTCTTGTTGTCTTAGGTATAAATTTTTTCCAAAAGTAGGGCTCACGACTGATAATTTTTATATCATAGCCTACGAACTCTTGACCGTACTTGTTTAGTTTTGTCATAACACCATTACTATCAATGACGGCAATAATTGCATTGGAGCTTTCAATGATGGTTGATATAAAGTTTCTCTCTTGTGCTATCTGTTGATTAGCATCTTTGAGACTTTCTTCTCGCTCTTTATGCAAGGTTATATCATACTTGGTTCCATAAGCACTCTCTAGTTCCCCATTTTTATCATAGACTAAATATGCGTTTACCAAGACTTGTAAAATTTTGCCATCACGCCTTTGCATCTCATACTCAAAATCTTCGGTATGGTTGGTCGATTTTGATTTTGCGTTGTTGATAACATCAATTACAATCTGTTGGCTCTTTGGCGGTATAAAAGCATCAAAATACTCCTCTATACTCTTGGTGTAACCGCCTTCTTTTTGTACATTGGTAGCTAAAAATCTATAGTAGATATCATTGAAGGTAAAAACCCCCGTTTTAAGATTAAGCTCCCAAAATGCAAGACCCGACATATCTGATGCCAACTCCAACTGTTTTTGCTGTTTGAGCAGTTTGTCTCTTGCTCTCTTCTCTTTGGTTACATCAGAAGAGAGTCCAATCGCCTTAATGGGTTTACCATTTTCATATATCACCTCATACAGTGCTGAGATGTCAATAATTTTGCCACTTTTATGACGATGCTGGATTTCAAAACTGTCTTTGTAATTAGAGGTTCTTTTCAAAGCCAATGCTATTTTTTCTTCAAAGACTACCTGAGTACCTTGCGTTGTATATTTTGACATCAGCTCTTTGCTAGTTACCAAGTTACCGCCTTCAGCCTGTGATGTCGTACCCATCATATGAAACCAACTCTCATCATACTCAAATGTCATGGTTTCAACATCAAATTCCCAAAAACCAAAATGGGCTATTTTAGTAACTTTTGAAAATTGTTCAAACTTTCGCTTAATTCTTTGAAGCTCTAATGGGTCACTATCTTCTTTCTGCGTATTTGTAGGCAAAGAGATATTCTCTTGATTGTTCATCTTCTACTCCAAAATATCTGTAGTATCATGTTATTGAATTATATCATTTTTTTTGGAAGATCAATTTTCTTGTAAAAATAATTGACTTTATCAATGAGAGTATGTTATAACTACAGATAATTATAACAATAGTAGGATTTGCCATGAGTAAAAAAGAGATTGAGAGTGTCTGTACCTATTGTGGGGTAGGGTGTGATATTACAGGTGTGGTTGAGGATAATAAGATTACCAAAATCTATGCCCAAAAAGATGGAGTGGTCAGCCAAGGAAAACTCTGTATCAAAGGGAAGTATGGTTATGACTTTGTCGATGCTCCTGATAGAGTGCGAGAACCGCGTATCAAAAAGAGCTTTATGGATAAAAACCCTGCTCTTTTAGAGGCGTATCAAGAGAGATTAGAAGAGTTTGACAGTGACTACTACACCTGTGACCTTGATACGGCTACAACAATTGCGACTGAGAAGCTTAAAGAGATCAAAGAGCACTATGGACGACACAGCTTTTGTGCCATTGGTGGAGCAAGAACCAATTGTGAGAGTGCCTATCTCTTTCAAAAGTTTACCCGTGAGACGATGAAATCACCCAATGTTGATAACTGTGCAAGAGTCTGCCACTCCCCATCTCTTAAAGGAATGCGTGCTACTATCGGAGAGGGTGCGGCAACCAACCCCTATAATGACATCTACGAGTGTGAATTTATGGTCGTCATTGGTTCCAATACCATCGAGGCACATCCTATTGTAGCCAATCGAATCGTCTCGATGGCAAATGAGCACAATAACTTAGCCGTGATTGATGTGCGTGAGACTAAACTGGCTAAATTTGCCAAATACAATACGGTCATTCCCTATGAGTCCAATCTACTCGTACTAAATATGATGGCGTATGTTATTATCAGCGAAGAGCTTTATGATGAGAGTTTTATCGCCAATCGTTCGGTAGGATTTGAGGAGTTTAAAGAAAAAATTCTCAACGACCCCTACGCCAATCCTGCATTTTTTGAAGAGATTGAGGGGTATGAGTATCTTGCCAAAGCCATTCCCAATATCGCCCGTGAGTATGCCTTTAAACGCTCGATGATCTTTTGGGGGCTTGGCATTACCGAACATCTTGATGGCTCTTACGCCGTTATGGCAATTACTCACCTAGCCATTATGACAGGTAATATAGGCAAAGAGGGTGCAGGACTCATGCCACTTCGTGGGCAAAACAATGTTCAAGGGGCGTGCGATATGGGGTGTTTGCCCTACTACAACCCTGACTATCAACCGCCCAAAGAGGAGGGGTTGATGACCCCTCAACTAGTAGATGCCATGCTTAATGGCAGAGTCAAAGCTTTGCTTAATATGGGAGAGGATATTACCCATATCCATACCAATATCAACAAAGTTGAAAAAGCCATTGAGAATTTGGAGTTTATTATGACCCAAGAACTCTTTATGAACGATATTGCCCAAAAGGCTGATATTGTGATTGGGGTACGCAGTGCTTATGAAAAAACAGGAGTCTATGTCAATGCGATGCGGCGACTGCACCTCTCTCAGCCACTCGTCGAATCAGACCTGCCCGATGATTGGGAGGTGTTGCAGATGATGGACAATAAACTTGGTGGAAAGTTCAATTACGCTAACTCCGAGCAGATATGGGAAGAGGTAACTACGGTAGCTACCAATAGATTTAGTGGGGCAAAGTACTACCGTTTGGCACGCCACCGTAAAAGAGGGATGCAGTGGCCAATCTACCACGAAGATACCCCAAGACTACACCTATTGGACTTTAGAACCAAAGATGGTTTGGCACGCTTTAAATACCACCAATATAAGCTAAGAGGAATGGTGCAAGAGATTCTAACCAAAGAGTTATTCAGATCCAATGCCTACTACCTCACCACAGGTCGAATCTTGGCTCACTACAATAACGCTGCTCAAACCAAACGAAGCGAGAGTCTTAATAAAAAATACTCTGAGGATATTTTATTGGTATCCAATGAAGATAAAGAAAACTTTACAACGCAAAGAGTCATTCTAAAAACGCAGTATGGGCAAACTAGCCCACTCAAAGTAGAGTTTAGTGATAAAGTTAAACCCAAAACACTCTATACTACCTTCCATCATGCTTCAAGTCGAATCAATGAGATATTTGGGGATGAGTGCGATGAGTTGATCTTAACTCCACGCTTTAAATCGGTCAAAGTTGAGGTAATTGAGGCTTAGAGATAATGGAGAGTTCTCCATTATCGACTGTAGATAGATTATAAATACTTCTCTTGTACACTTTGCAGTGTCTTTTCAAGCTTTTCATCACGTGTAGGCTCACCAAGAGCTGCAAATTTCCACTCACTGTTTCTTTTGTAGAGTTTGCCTAGGATCATCGAAACAAAGCCTGCAAACTTAGGATCGGATGCAATATCGTATTTTGCCACTACACTGTTCACACGCTCGGGTGTACCCTCATAGAGTCTAATCGAAGCAAAAGGGATGGTTGCAAAGTCCTGTTTTTTGTAGGAGTTGAGTACAAAAACCACTTGTTCAATATTGGCTGGAATTTGAGGTAAGTTGATTATAACAACTTCATTGTCCAATCCATCATCACCATCAATATCTCCACTCATATCATCACCACTGTGAGCGATTCCTGGAGCTTCTAGTTTACCAAAGTAGATCACATCAACAAGTTGTTTATTGGCATCAAAAAGCCCCAAAGAGAGGTCAAGATCCACTGATATTTTTTTGGCTCCACCAAAAAAGCCTTTGCCATCAATCGCACCCCAGTTTGCACCCACACAAAATGAGGTTAGATCACTACCATCTCCCTTTTTAAGAGAGATCTTTTGCCCTTTTTTAAGATTAATCTGAGCCACAACTTATCCTAAATATCTATCTACAAAGCCTTGAAGACCTGCATTAAATCCACTTCCTACGGCTTGGAATCTCCATGTATCATCTTTTCTATAAAGCTTTCCAAACTCCATTGCTGTCTCTGTAGAGTAGTCCTCGTCAAGTTCATATTTGGCTACCTCTTCAACACTTGCCTCATCAATAATTCGAATAAATGAGTTGCTCACTTGTCCAAAGTTTTGTTTTCGCATATCGGCTTCATGAATGGTCACCACAAATACAATCTCTTGTACATCAGGAGATACCTTTGTAAGATCAACGATGATCTGCTCATCATCACCATCACCCTCACCCGTTGTGTTATCACCTGTGTGTTCTACACTCCCATCAGCTGATTTGAGATTGTTGTAAAATACAAAGTTTTTTTCATTGGTTGTTTTACCGTTGGCATCAACCAAAAATACCGAAGCATCAAGGTCAAAGTCTGCTCCTGTATCGCTTGCATTGTCATCCCATCCAAGACCAATAACCATTTTGCTAAGCCCAGGAGCCTCTTTGCTTAAATTTACTCTTCCACCTTTTGATAGACTAATTCCCATTCTTTTATCCTTTTTTATCTGTTAAATTTGATGATTTTAAATCAGTAATTCTGATAAAAATATTCTATCAAACTTTAGTAAATGAGTTTTATATAATATTTTAAAATGATGGTTTCTCTATTGAATGGGTAAATTTCACAATTTTTTCATTTTAAAATCTTATTATTGTAACCAAGAAGCAAATAAAAGGATTTAAAATGCAAACAAAAATTATACTTTCATTAATCGGTGCAACTTTTTTGGCAGGGTGTGGTTCATCTTCTAATAATCTCAATCAAGCCATAGAACAAACTCCAACTACAATACCTCAAGTAGTACCTCAGCCAAGTGACAACACAACTGACATTTTGGACAAGACCCTTGAAGAGCCTCTACTAGAAGAGCCCATCAAGGTATTACCAAGTCAACAACCAACGCAACCCGTTGTCAATACAGACCCCATAGAGGAATCCCCAAAAGTATTACCAAGTCAACAACCAACGCAACCCGTTGTCGATACAGACCCCATAGAAGAGGTAACTGCAAGCCAACCCGTTGATATTACAGTAGAACGAGGTCCTGTAATAGGAGCATATGTGAGCGATGCCAAGGGAGTAAGAGGATATAACTTAGGTAATGGAAACTATCGCTTTAATGAGATGCCAAGTTATCCTATTCATGTTTATGGAGGATACATTGATGTAAACCGTGATGGCATCATCAATGACAACGATTCAAAACTTATGATTAACCTATCGCTTCATGAACTCAATCAAACCAAAGTAACTCTTGTAACTACTCTTGCACACAATAATGAGCTGAAAGATGAGCTAATGGGTGAGTATGGACTATCTCAAGAAGATATTTACACTCTCACTCCATCACAATCACTTGAAGTCGCATCTATCTCTGATGAGCTCTATCGCTACTGTATCGAAAACAATACCACACTTGATACCATCGATCTAAATACACTCGTGGGGCTTAGAGAGAAGATTCAGTCACGTTTGCAATCTTCCCAAGACATGGAGGGAGATATTATCGATATTATCACCCAAAATGAAATAGCTTTGATGAAGGAGCTTGATAATACACTAAAGAGCAATGAGACAAAAGAGGCACAAAACGATATCAATAATAGCTCAGCAATACAAGCCCCTCAAGAAATCGTAGACGCTTTGCCTATCACCTCATTAAGCCAAGATCAGATTGATGGACTGCTCTTTATGTACCAAGAAGAGAAAGTTGCCCGTGATCTCTATCTAAAACTCTATGAAACATGGGGTCTTAATATCTTTAGCAATATTGCTGCATCGGAACAAACGCACATGGATGCTGTTAAAACACTGCTTCAAAAGTATGAGATTGCCGTACCTGTGGAGGATGAGAGCTACGGAGAGTTTGCCCTAGAAGAGCTTCAATCACTCTACGATGCTTTAATCCTACAAGGCTCAACCTCATCCACAGATGCTTTAGAGGTAGGTAAACTGGTTGAAGAGACCGATATTGCAGATTTGCAAGAGCGGCTTGTGGATGCACCTGAGGATATCGCAATAATCTATAACTCACTTTTAGAGGGTAGCTATAATCATCTCAATGCCTTTAACTCTCAGCTTGAAGGCAATGTTGGTGGCGGTAATGGTGGTAATGGCAGACGCTAATAGATCAATAGAGAACTACTCTATTGATCTAAATTTCACAATTTTTTCATATTAAAACTTTATCATTGTATAATAAAAAATCAAAAAGGATTCACAAAATGAAAAAAACAATAATATCAACAGCACTACTTACTCTACTACTAGCAAGTTGTGGAGGTGGCAATGGAAGCAATGGTAACGCAAATGCCCAAAATGGTGGAAGTAACAATCAACAAGCTCAATTGGATAATGCACTTAATAATCTCAACACACCAAGCGATACAAACGTAGCACTGAGTGAAGAACAAAAGTATGCCCTAGCGTTTATGTGGCACGAAGAGAAGTTGGCGTATGATATCTATCATGTACTCAACAATCTCTACCCTACTAACCAGTTAGCTAATATCCAAAACTCTGAAACTACACATATGAATGCTGTGGAGGAGTTGATAGCCACCTATGACATCAATGTGACCAACTTAGAAGACTATACCATCAGCTACTCTGAAAGCGAGTTACGCAATATGCCTATTGGGGAGTATGCCGTACCCGAAGTCAAAGCACTCTACGACACACTCTATGCCAAAGGAGCTCAATCTCAACGTGATGCTTTAGAGGTAGGGTGTATGGTCGAAGTTACCGATATTAATGACCTCACGGAGTATATCGCTATCGCACAGGGTAAAGATGATCTTGTACAGGTCTTTGGGTTTTTACGAGATGGAAGCTACAACCACTACTGGGCTTTTGATAAGGGACTTAAAAATATCGGTGTAAGTGAGGGGTGTTGTGCTCTTGGAAGCCAGTGGTGTCATCCTGAGTATCCACAAAACAGCCATTAGAAAAATGGTTTGAATGAGGCAGGGTGGATAAAATCCACCGTTTAAAAGCAGTCGTAGAGTCTTTCAGAGATTCAAACATCAATTTGACGGTGGATTGCATCCACCTACAGGAGGAAAAAATGAAAAAAACAGTTTTAGCTTTAACACTTTTAACAACGTTTTCAATGGCACAGCTGCCCAAAGCAGTTACCGATAATGGCTGTATGGCTTGTCATCAAGTGATGGGTACATCGGGCAAAGCTCCTGCTTTTCGTGGTGTGGCTAAAAAAAACTTCAAATGGTACGGCGAGAGTGCCAAAGATAAAATCATGGAGTCTATTGCCAAGGGTAGCCAAGGCAAATATCCACGCTTTAACAATGCCCAAATGCCACCCTACCCTACTCTAACCCAAGAGCAGTTAGAAGAGATTGCCACATGGATTCTTGGCAACTGGCAAGGTGGAGGAAACGCTCAAGGTATGGGCAGAGGCAATGGCATGGGTAACGGAATGGGACGAGGCAACCAAGGCGGGATGTAGGTGTGAGTTAGTCACACTGCATACAGACAAACTCTTTGGAGCTTTGTCACAAGAAAAAAGATCTTAGAGAGTTATAGAGCTTTTTGTGTAAATTGTTGCGTTGTCATTAGCTCTATATCCTCTGACGCAAAACCTTTGTCATTAGAGAGTATCAAATCACACTCTACCTTTTTTGCCATGACGTATTGTATGGTATCTTCTAAATCTTTATACTCTTTATTGGTTTGCATCAAGATACAACTTTGAGTCACTTCATCATTGGCAAATTCGACCACTTCACAAAGTGTATTGATCTGCATGATTGCCTCTAAGGCTTTTGCTTTGTCATTTTTGGAGAAGATATAATAGAGCGTGGTGATAGTATCACACGAGGTAAAGAGTTTGATATTATCATTATCACTTAAATAGAGTAGAGCTTTTTTACTTTGTGCGTAAAAAGGACGATTGTGGTCATACATATCAGCGATGACATTGGCATCTAAAAAGACTCGTCTATACATCCATACTTGCCTTAACCTTTTGAATGGAAAAATCGGTTAATAGCCCTGTACCAAAACCATCCATTTGCTTTAAGACCTCTTTGCGTTGTTGCACTCGTAGCTTTTGGTAGCGTTCTTCTATCATCTCAGCAATAAGAACTGTCATAGATTGATCCGACTCTTTGGCTAACTCTTCAAGGTGATTGGCTACTTTTTGCTCTAATACAAAATTTTTGCGTACGGTTGCACTCATGGTCTCTCCTTTTAATGTAAAAGTATTTATGTATATATTTTAGCGTAAAATTTTAAGTGTGTCAAAATGCTAAAATTGTATTAGTATTTTTGGGTATAATTAAATCAAAAAGGATTTCTAATGGTCATCGAGATTGATATTAATGATAAACAATTAGATGAGAAGTTATACAGCTACTTAGAGTCCAAAAAACAACAAATCAATGATGCGATTCTCTTGTTCCCAAATTTTGAGAGTGTGAAATAATTCCGAAAAAGAAAAAATGATATTATTTCTCAATCTCGCAATTGAGAAACGAGTGAAAAGAGAAGTGAATATTCAATGTCTGACCTGTATAAAATCTTTGGGGTAGTATACCACGCAGATAGCGTGCTAACAAAGAAAACTAATTGTTTGTTGTTGTTACCTGACCCCTATTCTTCGTCTTGAATTACCGTGGGTACTCTATAATATTAAATAATTTTTGATATACTTTAATCAATAGTATCAAGGGGTATTCTATGACAAAAACAACTATCTTAAATACTTTACACGAACAAAAAGCCTATCTCCAAACACACTTTAGTGTCGATAAGATTGGTCTCTTTGGCAGCTATGCCAAGGGGGAGCAAAACCCCCAAAGTGATATTGATATCTATGTAGAGTTTCGTCATAAAACCTTTGATAATATTGCAGGATTGTGGAACTATCTTGAATCACTTTATCATAAAAAAGTTGATCTCATCTATTGGCATAAACGAGCCAATAAGGTTATAATGGATAGTATTCAAAAAGATGTAATTTATGGATAAACTCACTACCAATGAGCTTCTTAAATTTATCCTTGAAAGTATTGCACTTATAAAACGACGCTTTGAAAGTATCCATCATAGTGATGATTTTTTTCATAGTGATGAAGGGTTAGATAGACTAGATGCTATATCGATGCGTATTCAGGCTATCGGTGAAGCTCTTAAAAATATTGATAAGCGAGATAGAGAATTTTTGCTCCAAGTTGCCAATGAAACCTACTGGAGTAATATCATACGTACGCGTGATTTTATCTCGCATCATTATGTCGAAATTGATGCTGAAACAATTTATATGATTTGTGATGAGAAAATAGAGGAATTGGAAAGTTATACCAAAATCAATTTAAAACATATACTATTAAATCGTTCGTGGTGAGCCTGTCGAACCACACACAGGACAATACCCTTCGACAAGCTCAGGGTGAACGGTATAGGTTTATATTTTAATTTGGTATTATATTATAGAGCTTCAAAAAATTTTATCTTCTCAATAAAGGTTTATCAAGACTTTTTAAAAGTTCATCAACGAGTTTGGAGCGTTCATTGGCTTTGAGTTGGAGTGCTTGTTGCAAAATATCGTTAATACTCATTGTCTATCTCCCGTGCATAATATGAAAATATTATACCACAAAGTGATGATGTTTGCAATTTGTGCAATGAGCTTAAAAGAGAGTGTTTTAGTGGCATAGATGTTTGGTTAAGCGGTTGATAACTCTTTGGTTTATTACGCTCTTGTAGGCATTCCCACGAAATCGTACAAACGAAAGAAAGAATGAGTTAGAGTTGAGAATTTTTTGGTGGCAGTATAGTTTTAGGTGCTTATGGCATAATAGAAAAAGTATAAAAAGCCAAGGAAAAATTGAAATAAAATGTCAAATAGTAAACCTCGCAACCTTTTAAAGTCAATTACATTGGAAACTAAAGAGATTGTTATTGAGTATCTACAGACTCATGGAGCAACCAAAAACAACACGCCTGAACTCTACGAGGCTATCGGCAAGAGAAGCTATAGAGGATTGGAAGATGTTTTTAAGTATCTTGAGGAGAAAGAGCATCTATTAATCAAAGAAAAAAAGGGCAGAGCCTACTATTGGCGGCTCAAAGATAAAGAATTATTGATTGAAAAACTCTCTCAAAAAGATGCTATTTCACTCGATTATGCTATCGAACTCAATAAAGAGGAGTTTGATATTGATACCATCAAGAGACTCAAAAAGATGTTTCAATCCAATAGCAAAGTCCTCCTTGGTAATCTCTCAATCTCTGAAAATCTTGATAATGAAAAGATGAATGATTTTTACAATACTTTGAGCTACGCCATCGAACACCATCTCTATCTAAGGCTAGAGTTTCTCTATAAACTGCCTCATTTTACCTTCTATGAGGTTAAACCTGTCAAGATCGTTTTTGCCAATGACAACTGGTATTTGGCGTTTGAGCATTATGATAGAGAAAAAAAGGTACGACTTTTTCAGTTTGGGCGGTTAGCCTTTATCAAAAAGATAGAGCTTTGCAAAGATCATCGCTATTCGACCAAAAACCGCTTTAATCCTAATTTTGATAAGTATATCAAGTTTTTAGAAAATGATGTGCAAAATGCGATGACAATGTATGGAGTCAAACCCCAAAAGGCTACAATCCTAGCTACACCTAATGTGGCACGATACTTTAAAGCCGACATAAAAAAGGCACTGCCTAGCCAAAAGTTTATCGAGGAGAGAGATAATGGTAGTGTAATCTTTTCATTAGAATACACTCAGCCACTAGAGATACTCCCGCTTATTCAAAAATGGATGCCCGACCTTATCATCTTAGAGCCCGATAGCCTAAAACAAGAGTATATTACCAAACTCCAAAAAAGTCTTGAAAACTACTCTTAATCGTCAATTTTTGTCTAGTTTAATGTTTATAATGTCTTTATCGAAAGGTTTGGCAAGGTTGATAGTTTAGTAAAGATGTTAAAAATATAAACTTTTAAGGAGTTAAGTATGGGTCAGTTAGTTTCGGTGTGTGTTCGCGGTTTGATTGGTGGGGCTACAGTGTGTACCAGTGTTCCTGTGTGGGCGGCAGTAGCTACTACTTTTTTTGTAGCTAGTACATCCAATTATCTCTTAAAAAAGAAATAATGACGAAAGCTACAAGCCAACACCAGTTGGCTATAATTCGAGGCTAGGCATGGGGAAAATACCACTTTTATTGCCTTCAAAAAACTCTATAGCCGTGAGTTCAAACACAAAAAAAAGTCTAAACGAGTGCGATAATATATGTTTTGATTATCTTATGATACCATCAAAACAAGTGAGGAAAAACTAAATATGAAATACAATCTTAGAAATATAAATATTCCACCAGTATATCGAGATGCTTTGACTGTTTCTGTCGTAGTCTTTATTGGTATCTACTTTCTTGTTGCCAATGTCTTTTTGGATTATGTGTTTGTCGTAAAGTTTCGAGAAAAATTAGATATAAGTGCGTCTCTATTTGCATACCTGATAGTCATTAACTTGACAACTATTCTTATGTACGGTTACGATAAATTTAAAGCAGTTTATCGCAAAGGAATGAGAGTTCCAGAAAATATATTGCATCTCTTAGAAGCTTTGGGTGGAAGTATAGGTGCTTTGATTGCTCGAAAGCTTTTTATGCATAAAACAAAAAAAGTATCTTTTTATAAGATTACTTGGATTATTCTTGTTCTTCAAATAGCTTTTTTGACAATGCCATGGATTTTGCAATTATCATTTGAGCAACAAATGATTGTATGGATAGTTTTACCAATCATACTTGTAGGACTCTATTTTATGGATACACTAAAATAAGCAAAATCAGTACGGTGTGGTTGAGTAAATCGTTCTTTCTTTACCCACGAATATCGTGGGAAAGAAAGAAACAATTTTAAAAATATCTGAGCTACCCAAGTTTAAATGCTTTGCTATTTCACTTTGCTGAGAACCATCTTCTAAACTAATCTACTCAACAGCCATCAACTGCTAAAATAATCCATAAATCAAATAGCTGTTAGGAGAGACAAACAATGAAACTGCTCTACTTAGAAGATGATGTTACGCTTAGCTCTACCATTAGTGAGTTTCTAAGCGATGAGGGGTTTGATGTGGTGAATGTCTATAATGGGCAAAAGGCTCTTGATAGAGCTTATGAAGAGAGTTTTGATCTGCTCATTTTTGATGTCAAAGTACCCAAGATGGATGGGTTTGAACTGCTTTATGCTCTTAGAGAAGCCAATATTGCCACCCCAACCATCTTTACTACCTCACTCAATAGTATGAGCGACCTTGCCAAAGGCTATACATTGGGAGCCGATGATTATCTCAAAAAGCCTTTTGAGCTTGAAGAGCTGCTCTTTCGTATTAAAGCACTGCTCAAACGTCAGTACCAGCTTGATGATGACAAAATCGCAATTGATAATTTAATCACCTATAATATCAATACCAAAGAGCTCTTAAATGGTGATATAAGCCATACCCTTAACCCCAAAGAGGACAAACTTCTAAGGCTACTTTTGGAACACCGCAATACCTGTGTCACCTTTGATATGATCTTTGAAAATGTCTGGAGTTTTAGCGAAGAGCATAGCCATCAGAGTCTGCGAACTTATATTAAAAATCTACGTAAATACATAGGCAAAGAACGCATTGAGAGTATCAAAAAAGAGGGGTATAGGCTTGTCTAGTGCAGAGAAAAAGACCATTATCAATGTTTTGATACTCTATCTTACCTCTACCCTGTTGCTTCTTGCTATGCTCTTTTACGGCTACTACCACTACTACCAAGAGCAGCAACAAGCCAAACAAAAAGTGTTGATGAAAGAGCGGGCAAAAGAGCTCTATACACAGCTCCAAACCATTCACAACTCCTTTAAACTTCAAGCAAGCTACCCACAATTTGATGATGTGTGCAGTGCTATCTATGATATCGATAAAACCCCCATCTACTCCACCTTGCAAACCAAAAAGATCACCTTTGATAAAGAGTTTTATACTTTGGGTGAGAACCTCTATCTTATCCATGAGGTAACCCCCTACTATATGGGTGTGGCCTATATTGTGATTGAACAAAAAGCCCCCTCTATGATAGCCAATATCGACAAGAGTGTTGTTTTACTTTTGATTTTAACGCTTATCGTCATAATAGCTACCTCTATCTTTTTGGTCAAGTTGATTTTAAAGCCCCTGCGTGATAGCGTTAATCTGCTTGATCAATTTATCCGTGATACCACCCATGAGCTTAATACCCCTGTGGCTACCATTTTGACCAATATCGAACTGCTTAACAGACTTGAAGTAGAAAAAAAGGCACAAAATAAGATTGATCGTATCAAAGTAGGAGCTTTAACAATCTCCAATATCTATGATGATTTGGTCTTTTTACTGCTTCACCATCAAGTATCAACTCAAAATGAGCTATTAAGTCTAAATAGCATTATCAAAGAGAGGCTAGAGTACTTTGAGATTTTATTTCGTGCCAAGCACCTTGAGGTTATTTTTAATAACAACTCACCACTAACGGTTACCATGGATAAAAAAAAGTTGATTCGCCTCATTGATAATATTCTCTCCAATGCTATTAAATATACCCATATTGATACTACCATTACGGTGACCATTGAGAATGATCGACTCACTATTGCCGATGAGGGAGATGGTATGAGCCAAGAGGAGATTGCCAAAATTTTCCAACGCTACTCACGCTTTAATCATTCTCAGGGAGGATTTGGCTTAGGCTATAATATTATTTACAATATTGCCAAAGAGTATAATATTGATATTCAAATCGATTCCAAAATAGAGGAGGGAACATGCGTTATATTAGAGTTTTAATAATCTTAAGTACCCTGCTTGTGGCAGATAGTTATGAGAGTAACTGTAAAAGCTGTCATACAATGGAACATCAACTGCAACGATTTATGCACCGATATACCTTGAAATACAGTAGTGAAAAGCGTATTAAAAAAGCACTTTTTGAGTATCTAAAAAACCCTAAAGCTCCAAATTCCATTATGCCCATGGGCTTTATCAATCGCTGGGGAGTCAAAAAAGCTACAACGTTAGATGATAAGAGTCTAAAGGAGGCGATTAATACCTATTACCACCACTATAATCTTAAAAAAATTTGGAAGTAAATCAATATTTTACCACCATCATCTCATTAATACTTTTTGAATCTGTAAAAAAGTCGAGCTTAAACTTTACAAAGTTCTCATATTTTGCATTTTTTTGAATCTTATCGATGGTTGATTGAATCAATTTAAGTTTATCTTTTGCCTCACTTAGGTATTGATCATCTTTTGATAAAAGCTTTTGACGAATCTCAACACACTCTTGCATATAGCGATTGGCTTTGATATATTGTGCTTTGTTAAAGTAGAGTACTGCAATATTATGATTACTCAAAGCTGTTTTAAGGCTTAACTCTCCCGATATACCTTTGGAGAGTTCAAGTGTCTTTTCATAGATCTTTAACGCTTCATCATCCATCAAGAGTTCATAGTAGTTGGCTGCTAGAGCGTTATAGCTTACTATCGTATCGGGGTGATTCTCTCCCAAAACAGAGATACGCACCTTTAGAACTTTTTTAAATATCTCTACAGAGTCGCGATACTCTCTGAGTAGATAGTGCGTGGTTGCAAGATTATACTGCACCATTGCCAAATCAAGATCATCACTGCGTGAAATGTTGCTGAGAATTGCCAAAGATTTTCTAAATGAATTTAGAGCATCACTCAATCGATTTTGTGCAAGATAGAAGAGTCCTAAGTTGTTATGGGCAATGGCAGTGCGTGGATGATAGGGACCAAGTGTGGAGAGTTTAATATTCAAAATACGGTTAAGATACTCTAGTGCCAATTCATTTTTACCAATATCGATATAGAGAAGTGCTAATTTATTGTAGTTTGCAATATTTTTTTTGTGATTGGCACCAAAGAGCTTGGAGTATATTGTTATAGATCGTTCAAGCAGTGTAAGTGCCTTGGGGTATTTACGCATATCTTTATAAAGCAGTGCCAAGTTACTGTAGAGCTTGGCTGTATCAGAGTGCTCTTTACCCAAAGCTCTCTCTCGTATCTTAATCGCCTTTTCAAAAAATGCCAAAGCTTTTTTAGGATTGTGCATCTCTTGATAGGTCAATGCAATATTATTGTAGAGATAGGCTAAATTGGGATCATATTTATCAAGGCTCATCTCTCGTAAATGTAAGGCTTTTTCAAAAAAGAGCAAAGCCTCTTCATAGTTACCACTAAGACGGTAGACTAATCCAATATTACTGTAGCTATAAGAGATATTGATATCCTTTTCATCCAGCTCACTCAGTCGTATCTGTAGACCTTTTTTCAGAAACATTAACGCTCTCTCGTAATCATTTACAGATTTATAAACCAAGCCCAAATCGTTATAGTTTTGAGCCATTACCACTGGCTTAACACCTATTGAGTACTTTTGAATATCCAAAGATTTATGGAGTAACTCCAATGCCTTTTGATACTCTCCAATATGGTAGTATATGTTTCCTAAGTTTTCAAAAAAAGTATAGATGATACTGTTTTTTTCACTTAGACCAAAGAGTGTTAATTTAATGGATTTAAGATAGATAAGATACCTCTTAGCCTCTTTGACACTCTCAAGATTATGACTATCTGCAATGAGTTTGGCAAAAAACTCTATAGTGGGTGTTATCTCTTGAAGGGTAGGAGGCATATAGTCGTGAATATAGTGTTTGATAATATGGTGCATCTTATAGCTTCTACCCAATCGACTAACCAATCCGATATTTGACAGTAGATCAAGTTTCTCTTGAATATTTTCATTGAATATCTTCTCTAAAAAATCGATCTCAATCTCAATGGAAGGGAGAATTGATAATCTTTTGAGCAACAACTTATACTCAAAATCTATCTTTTGCATTCGCAGTAACTCTTGAATATTGCTATTAATTACTGCTTTGATATCCCCTTTGGTAAGAGGTAGAAGCTCTTTAGATTCAAACTTATTGAGAATCTCATCAAAGCTAGTGCGTCGAGAGCGAATCATTTTGGCAATGAGTTTAATAAAGAAGGTATGATTGCCACTGTACTCTACAATTTTTTCAACTTGATCAAGTTTACTTGTAGGGCAGTAGTTGACAAAAACATTCATTGCATCATCGCGGCTCAGTGGTGATACACGATACTCTCTCACATCTTTGATCTTGGTATTAGAGATAAAGAGAATCTTAAAATTGTTATCAATAAGACTCAATACTAAATTAAGTTTCTCCTCTTGCAATTCAACCCCTTTGGAGTTATCAAGAATAAGTAACTTTCGCCCTTTTAAACGGCTTAGTTTCGTTACTGCTTCAATAAATAGATCATCCAGATGCTCTAGTTTTAGATCCAAAGACTCTCTAAAAGAGGCAGTAAAACTTTGACGAAAACTATCATTAATCTTCACATACCCATAGTAGTCAAAGTTATCTCTGTTTTTCAATAGGTAGTGAGAGGCAAGAGAGCTTTTCCCCACACCATCGACAGCACTCACTAGTACAAGGGCATTGGTAATTGAAAAGAACTTATCAATCACATCGACATCTTTTTGACGTCCTACAAAGGTATGTTGATTGGTTGAGCTTAGAAGCGGTGTTAAGACTTTGCTTTTTTCATTAACTTGTCTTTTATTGTAGTCTCCATCGAGTCTATCCAATAGATTATTAATCTTATTCATAGCGATTCCTTAATGTGTAAGAAAGAGTAGTTTGAAGTATCTAATGTATTAAATTTTGAGTAAAAAATTGATAGATAAGTTGAGATATATTTTAAAAATTATCTTGTATAGTAGGAATTATAACATAAAAATAGATAAAAAATAGCTTAATTAGCTATTTTTTTGTAAGTATTCGAGGCAGAGTAATCCCCTCTTGCTTTTGATATTTCCCTTTTCGATCGCTATAATTGGTCTCACACACTTCATCCCCTTGCAAAAATAACACTTGTGCAATTCCCTCATTGGCATAGATTTTTGCTGGTAGTGGCGTGGTATTGGAAATTTCAATTGTAATATGCCCCTCAAAGCCTGGTTCAAAAGGGGTGACGTTTACAATAATTCCACATCGTGCATAGGTACTTTTCCCTAAACAAATCGCTAGCGTATCAACAGGCATTTTAAAATACTCAATCGTTCGAGCTAGTGCAAACGAGTTGGGCGGTACGATACAGACATCCCCTTTGAAATCTACCACATTGTTTTGGTCAAAGTCTTTGGGGTCAACCACCTGAGCATTGATATTGGTAAAGATTTTAAACTCATCACTCACACGTATATCATACCCATAACTGCTAAGCCCATACGACACCACACCTTCGCCTATCAAACCTTCACAAAAAGGGGTAATCATCGCCTCTTTTTGCGACATCTCACGTATCCATTTATCTGATTTTAATCCCATTTTTTTCCTTTTTTAGAGTGCTATGGCACTATTAACATATTCTGGATGATATTTTACCGTGTTTATCGTTGTATCAAAAATTTTCGTGGCATAAATCTCTTTGAGAATTGCTTTTACTACATCAATTGCTACCGAGTTACCAAACTGCTTGTAGCTTTGGGTTAATGAGCTATTGATGATAAAGCTATCGGGAAAGCCTTGTGCCCTTGCACACTCTCTAGGGCTTAGTTTTCTAATCTTGCCATCGATACAGTAGAGTCCTGTCTTTGCTCCTGCTCCACCACCATAAGCCGAAAGCGTAATAGCATGACCATAAGGGCTATAAATCCGCTCCCCTTGACCACCCTTATTGACATAGCCAATTTGCATAGGACGATTGGGCAAATCAAGCTCTCCAAAGATATTTTGTTGGGGTGTAAACTCTTTGGTAAAAAACGTATCGGGACGATTGATAACTTTTGCCTCTTTGGGGTCATCTTCTAAAATATCTAATAGTGAAACTGGTTGATGTGTTGGTTTGGGAAATGCAAAATTTCCGATACCTAAATCGTCTCTAAATCCTACTATAAAGATTCTCTCACGATTTTGAGGCAATCCAAAGTGACTGGCATTCAAGACTTGATAAGAGGTAGAGTAGCCAAGCCCTTGCAACGTCTTAATAACAGTTTGCAAGGTCTTACCACCATCATGCTTTTCAAAGTTGCGTACATTTTCAAGCAGCAATACTTTGGGCTGATGATGCTCCACAATCCGTGCAATATCAAAAAAGAGCGTGCCTCTTGTATCCTCAAAGCCCTTTTGCTTACCCGAAATTGAAAAAGTTTGACAGGGAAATCCACCGCAAAGCATATCATGTGCAGGTATCTCATTGGCTTCTATCTGTGTAATATCACCATGAGGCTCAATACCGTAATTTTCTGCATAGGTTTGTGAAGCATTTTTATCCCACTCCGATGCAAAAACGCACTCTGCCCCAAATTGACTCATCGCTTGATGAAAGCCACCAATTCCTGCAAAGAGATCAATGAATTTTACTCCTTTAGACACTATAAATCCTCAAATAGAGCTAATGGGTTGATTTTAAACTGCAAGCTTGTAGGGTCGGGTGTACCACCTTTTCGTTGCATAGTAACTCGACCAATCTTAAGACTTCCTCTTGGTGTCATTCCCACTTCACCTTGTGCATAGAAGTTACAAACACTGTTAATATCTTTTAAAATCCAATCAATGCTATTATCGCTATTCTTACGAGTCACTAAAAACCACTCGGCACTTAGCCCTCCTCGTCCTCTTAAAATATCAGAAACAATAAGCGTTTTGTTTGTTTCATAGTAGTGAATGATTGTTTGGAGTTGCTGTTGCGGAATTTCAGTTAAAAACAGTCTTCTCTCATCTTTAATGCTCTTTAACTCTTCTAATGAAAGTATTTCGTGTGGTAGTATATCACCCGTAAAGGCTCGCAGCCACTTAGTTATCTCATCATCAAAGCCCCATATCAGTTGATAAGTAAGTACAGGTCGTTTATCGACTTGGTTAAACCCCGCACTCTTATTGGCTTTTTTAAGTGAAATATTTTCGACATACAACACATCATCAATGACTATCTCTATTTTAATTTGAATATCAGCCTTTTTAAACTTAATCGTCTCTTCATACTTCTCTTCCAATACTCCAAGAGAAATTGCTTTTTGTTTGTTAATTCTAACAGGAATTTGCATTGCAACAAGGCTTTGGATTTTTGTGGGTTCATAGCCCATTGCGAGTAACCAACTCTGGGCATCGTTATCATTTTGATAATTGATAAATTTATTGCAAATATCGGCTTCATTAATAAAACCACCCTTGGCAGTCATTGAACCGATTTCTTGTTTTGTCATTTTATTTCTCTTTTATCCATAATTTTAGCCACTACATCTTTATACTCTAACTCTATTTTTGCTTCTTGCGTATAAAATGAACGTTTGGTATAGCGAATAGAGGTTGAGCTAAAAATTTTTAAATTCTCTTTTGCATTCCATTGCATATCTTTTTGAGCAACCAAAATACCACATACATTAATGGCTTGATTGGCTTTACCCTCTAATAGATGCAAAAGAATATAAACGAGTTCAAGAGAGTTTTTAAATTTAGCTCTTATTTCATTCTCTTTTACTCTTGCACTTTTTAGTTCAACCATGATGATATTTAACACACTCTCTTTGGTTTGCTCCAAGATAATTTTCTCTACTTTATTGCCTTGGAGTTGAAAAGCATTGGACTCCGTGTCCACTACCCAATATTGCGAACTCTCTATTAAATTGTGAAGTACAACTTGTCTGAGTTGGGCATCAGGTTTGTTTTCATCAATGATAATTGAGTTATCACTAATGCTCTCTACAAAAGAGTTGCCTTTGAAAAAATCAAAGATATTTTGTTTGTTGATATTATGCGTCATTACTCTCTAGTTCATCCATAATATATTCAAACTGCATAGATTGAAGCTCTTCTACTTCGCTAAAAGTCCCAAAATGAATATTTGAATCATTATCATATTTATAAGGCACTATGGTTTTACCATTAAAGTAGTAAATTCCTATATCATTGCTTGATAAATTAATTTCACTATCCATCTCTAGCTCGTTTTCTTCAATAAAGGCTTTGGTATCGACTCCCTTGTCTCGCAAATCAAAAAGATGCAGGTAGTTGATGATTGATTTAGCCAAAGTATTACTATGCGTTGCCATCAAAAGCTTGTTTTCACTTGCAAAGTGCATCAGCAGCTCTAACACCTCTATCTTTTTGGCAGGGTGTAAATTCATTTCAGGTTCATCGATAATCAAAAAATTATCCTTTTTTTCCATCCAATATTTAAAGTAGAGATACAATGTAGAGAGTTGATTGACCATCGAGGAGCTTAGATACATAGGGATATTTTCACCCGATTTATGGTTGTAGGATATATCTGCCATGGCTATGGCTTCGGCTCTATCGACCGAGATATTGCCCTCTATAATCTTTGCTAACTTCTCTAAGTATTGATTGGTGTCTAATGGTTTATCAAGTGAAAAGATAAGTTTTTGAATCAAATCATCTACGGGTTGGGTATAAGAGGGAGCATAAAATTTTTTATTTTTATCATCTAACTTTTCAAGATTTTTGTACATATCATCTTTGAAATTTTTTTCTGTATTGAAAATATATTTATAGAATGAAGGGAAAAAAAGACGACTTGAAGGAAGAAACAGAGATTCTTGTAATAATTCACTAATAAGAACTGCTTCAAAAGTTTCTGATTTATTAAATAAAAATTCATCTTCTTTATCAAGTACTTGAAGTTTGAACTCCATTGAACCTTTTTGTTTACTGATTTTAAAACCTACACCATAAGGACGATCTAAATTAATTTTTAAATTCATAATTTCTTCTTGAGTAATCTCAATACTATAATCATAATCTATTTCATATTTAAAGATATGTTGAATTTTTAATTTAAGAGCTAAGCCAATTTTATTTGATAAGTTTACTAAGTGTTTTTCAGTAAAAGAAATGAGTGTATCTTTACCGTCCCATATAGGTTCAGTTTGAGTTAGGTTATTACCAAGATATTCAGCTACGTTTATATCGTAAATTCCCCAAATCAACTGAGAAATATAAGTCTTACCACTATTATTATGCCCCACAAAGAGGGTAAGTTTTTTGGATAGATCAATCTCGCATCGCCCAGTGATGGGTGGGAATTTATTGATGATAAGTTTCATATCTATCCTTTATTCTGATTTTTGTTAAAATCTTCAAAAATATCTTTTAACTTTTTTACATCTTGTAGGGCTTCTTGATATTCTATTTTGTGGTAATCTATCCCACTTTCATAATGGGAAGCTTGATTAGTAATAGTTTGGTAAAAATTGATATTTTCGAGTATTTGATTGAGTCTATCTGAGTCAATATTAATATCTTCAAAACACTGATCTAGTTTTTTCATCATAATTTCTAGTTTTCTATTCACTGATATGTTATCATTTTCAAATTGTTTTGTTTTAAACTTCTCATAATATAGATTCATATCTTCTAAAACTTTATTCGAGTTTATATAGTACCTATTTCGTTGGCGAATATGAGTAATGGCATCTTCAAGACTCTCTTTCTTACCCGTTCTAAATAAGAATGTAGCTTGTGCCATAATCCTCTCTATCTCTTTTCTAAGTAGATGACCACACTGTTCATAATCTAAGTCATCAAAAGCTTCTTTAGCATTTTTTAAATAGTCTCTCTCTGCTAGTATCTTTGGTTCATACACTCCATCACTTCTAAGTGATTGATAGATATTTTTATATTCCCACATATTATGTTTATTATGCACATGAATAAGTCGTTTAATGATATTAAAAAAGAGTGCATTGTGTGTTAATATAATCTTTTGATACTCTTCAAAATGATTAAATATATACTCCATTATATAGAGTCTATTACCCATATCAAGACTTGATAAAAAGTCATCTAAGACTAATAGCTTTAAACTCTCTTTGGTATTTTTTTCAATTTGCTCTTTAGTAAGTTCAATGATACTAAAAACTAATGCAAGGGATAAAATTTTTATTTTTGATTCATTGAAATGTGATGTATAGTTATCTACTCCATCAATTTTAATATAAATCTTAGGCTCAATAAAGGTGTTTTTTGTTTCACCAATAATAAACTGAGACCCAATCAATTCCAAAGTAACTTTAAAATTCTCTTTTAACTCTTTAATTATATCATTAGTATGCGATTGAATATTAACTAATTGTTTAGTTATTTTTTCATCTAACTCGATTCGTGACTCTACTATTTCGGTTTCATCTATATCAAGCTGACTCTTTATCGTATTTATATCTTTAAAAATATCATCAAAAATGCCAAAGCGTATTTGACTCTCTTTGAGTGTTTTGAAAAAGTCTTTACTATCTGCAAACGACTCTAAAAATCTATAGTCCAACATATAGATATTTTGCTTATCTATCACTGAAGTATCATCAATAAGAGTACCATTTTTAATCTCTATAGACTCTCCATTAGATAACTCTAAAACAAGTTCAGTATCACCTTGCTTGGTTCTATTTTGATGCTCTTCTAAATTTTCTAGTACACCATTATCAAAATAGCCATAAAGAAGATAATAGAGAGCATTAAAAAAAGAGCTTTTCCCTACTCCATTTTCACCGTAAACTAAAAATCCTTTTTTATTAATTTCTATTGTATCATCAATGTAGAATTTAAAGTTTTTAATAGAGACTTTTGAAAGCGTTACCATAGTGTATCACTTGAAAAAAACTTTTCTAATCGTCTACTTAGTAGCTCTTCTCTTTCTTTAAAGTCATTATAGTTGAAGTCACTTAGCTTAGTAGATAAGTTTTGCAAATCAATCACTTTACTTGTTTTATAAGCTTCGACTCTTTGATTTAATGCTTGTGTTTTTCGTTTAAAATCAGTCAATAGTAGATTCCCTATAGAGCTAATAGAGCTTTTAATTTTTTCATCTGTCCAAGTTTGATTCAAATCTTTTTTGTTTTGATTCGTAATAATCGTATGGAAATAATACTCATCAACTGCTTGTTGTTGTTTGTCTAAATATATGGCTAAAAGAGTTAAACCATTCTTTCTTCCATCTTGGACTCTCAATGAGAAAAAGTCATCTTTTTTTAATTTTTCTATCTTATCAGCAAAGTTATATTTTCGATTGTTAGCTATCTCTCGTATCATTTTAAATATCTCAAACTTTATCTTCATAGAAGAGGTGTGTGGATAAGAGTAGCGAATAATATTTTGAGAGAGTAAAAGTAAATCATCAATTTGATTATCATTAAGTATTAATTTGTCACTATTATCCAATGAAGAGTTATAATAAAGGTATACAAAAATAACGAACCTAGGATAACTATTACTATACGCATCAATTACTTGAAACCACTTTGTAAACTCACTGTATCGATGTTGGTTATCGTATCCGTTTTTTATACATTGATTAAATGTATCCATCACAATTGCTATCTTATATAGATTTTGCATTACATCTTGATAGTCTTGTTTTCTTAGAGGTCTATAGTAAGGTTTTTGATTTTTTTCATTTTCTATCTCTTGTGAGAAAAATGCTCTTAGACCAATCTCAGTACCTATCTCCTCATTATAACCTCTTAAAATATGTGTATAGACTCTAAAGACATCATCAATTTCATGTCCATTTGTTTTTACCAATTCAACTAAACTGCTCCACTGCACTTCAAAATGTTCGTGTTTTAATTTATTAAGTGCAGAGTTATAGAGTTGGGATTTAAAAATATCAGCATCAGATAAGTCTAAACCTCGATTATTAATAGTTTCAAAAATAACCAAAGCTTTTTCCCTAGCTCTCTCTTCTTTTAAATCTACAGATTGTATTGATAAGATATTGACCTTATCGAACAAAAAATTACGAAACGCTCTTTTTTTATCATCATCAAACTCTTTTAACTGCTGATAAAAAAAGTAAATATTCTCTTCAAATTGGTTGGCTTGCTTTAAATCAATAGCTTCAATATCTTGCCCATTTTTCAATCCTAAAACTTTAGGGAAATGCTCTTTATCATTATTTTCATATACACGCGTCATAACTCTAGGAGTTTGTTTATCAGTGTCTCTATCTGTATGAAAAATTGCCTCGGCTAAGTCACGATGCTCTTGCACTAGGTTGATTACTTTTAAAATTAATGTAAGTGTAATAAGTCTTTGCTGTCCATCAATAACCTCAATTATTTCTTTTCTTTCTTTACTCTGAGCCACTACAATATTACCTAAAAAATACTCACTATCTCTATCGTTATCAAAGACAAATAGTAAATCTTCCCAAAGCTCTGTACACTCTTTGTCACCCCAAGAGTAAGATCTTTGGTATGAAGGAATAATATATCGGTTTGTTTTAGCGAAAAGTTCAAGAATCGTTTTCTCTTCTGCTGTTATTGATGTAGCCATAGTTTAACCTTTACTCGTTAATCTTCTCTTTTATCTCTTTAGCCAAAGCACTAACTTTTTCTATCTTTTGCGTATTACTGATAGATTCATCCAATAAAATATTAACAAAGGCTGATCCTACAATCACGCCATCCACTCCTTTTGCCTTCTCTTTTGCGGTTTTTTCATTGACTCCAAATCCTACGAATACGTCTGTTTTGGTGTACTCTCGTATCATTGCGACAGTCTCTTGGAGGTCTTCGGATTGTCCTGCTCCTGTAATCCCTGCGTAGGCTACGAGGTAGATGAATTTTTTGGCTTCTTTGGCAATCATCTCAATGCGTTCTCGTGGGTCGGTTGGGGCGATAAAGTCGATAAGGTTTAAGCCATTTTCCTCAATGCTTGGTTTATAGGCAAGGGCTTCTTCATAGGGAAGGTCGGGGATAATAAATCCATTGACACCAGAGCTTTTGGCTTCGTTGATAAAACGCTCCATGCCTTTGTGATAAAAAGGATTAAAGTATCCCATCCACAAGGTATCAATTTTGGGTGCGATTTGTTTGGAGACTTCAAAGAGCTGATCAATTTTAAATCCATTTTGAAGGGAGAGCAGATTGGCTCGTTCAATCACGGGGCCGTCAGCTACAGGGTCAGAGAATGGTACACCAAGTTCTAGGGTATCGACACCTGCCTCAGCAAGGGCTAGTGCCATATCAACAGTAAAATCAAGGCTTGGATAGCCTGTGGTAATGTATGCTACTAATTTTTTCAAACGTTACTCTTTTTTTCATTTTTACTCGTATTATACTTTTTTTTGATAAATTCTTCAAACGCCATTGCATTAATAGGTTTAGAGCAGTAGTATCCCTGAAAATAATCACACCCTCGTTGCTCTAAGTAATTATATTGAATATCACTCTCAATCCCCTCTGCAATAATGTGCATATTAAAGCTCTTTGCAATGGAGATGATAGAGTTGATAAGTTTTTGCTCTTCATCTTCATCAACAATATCTTGTGTAAATGAGCGATCAATTTTAAGTGATGAGAAGGGAAGCATTTTTAGATACGATAGTGATGAGTAACCTGTTCCAAAATCATCAATCGATATCCCTATACCCATCTGACGAAGCTCATTCATTTTTGAAATGCTCTCTTTAATATCTTTGATAATAATCGACTCAGTCAACTCCAACTCAACACACTTTGGATCTACTTTGGTTGTGTAAATAACATCCTTGACAAGCTCAATAAAATTATCTTTTGAAAACTGTTTCGTACTAATGTTAATGGCTATTCTCTCCAAAGGGTAGTCACTGTGCAGATGATTCCACTCTAAAAAATTTACAATAGCTTCTCGCATGACCCACTCTCCAATAGGTAAAATCAATCCTGTCTCTTCAGCAATAGGAATAAACTCATCAGGATAGATATTGCCTAACTGTTGACTATCAATACGAATAAGAGCCTCAGCACCAATAAGACGTTTTGTTTTAAACTCAATCATAGGTTGATAGTACACTTCAAGTTCATCCTTATCAATAGCACCCCTTAGCACATTTTCAATGTCTAAGCGTCGTTTTAGTTCAATATTCATCTCATCTTGATAAAAACTGCTCTTACCACGTCCATCTCGTTTGGATTGATACATAGCGGTATCCGCATATTTAAGAAGATCATCAGGGGTATCTTTGCTACTGTTTAAAATCACAATACCTATACTTGTTGAGACATTAAGCGTGTGCCCATCGAGTACAAATGGCTCTTGCATACTCTCGTGAACCCTATTGGATATCGTTTCAGTCAATGTAATGGCGTGTGAAAGATTCTTACCCAAATTACTCAGTAATATTACAAACTCATCACCACCTAATCGTGCGACAATATCTTCATCACTCACAATACTCCCCAGTCGTTTGGCAGAGCTTATAAGAAGTTTATCCCCTATATTATGCCCCAATGAGTCATTGGTTTTTTTAAAGTGATCAAGATCAAGAAACAATACAGCAGAGATAATGTTATGGTTTTTATAATGAATAATAGCTTGTTTGAGTCGATCCATCAACATAGAGCGATTGGGCAATGAGGTGAGTGAGTCGTAAAATGCTTGATACTCTATCTTCTTTTGTGCCTCAATCTGTGCTGTGATATCACTTACAATGCCAACTCCTCCAATAATCTTACCACTGCTGTCATAGATTGGAGAAGTACGCAGCATAATCCAGATATTGAGTTGTTGTATTTTGGTCTTATAAGATCCCTCATAAAAACCATTAATACCATCAAAAACAGCTTCAATAGCAGGCAAAACACTTTGATCAGGCAAACGCTTTATATCAAGCCCTATGAGCTTCTCTTTGGGTGCTTGAAGTATGCTTGAAAACTCTTGATTGAGTTGATCGATCTTTAACTCTCTATCATAATAGAAAATTCCTGAAGGTGCTTGATTAAAGATGGTTTGAAAACTATCTTGGGTCACTTTGAGCTTATCTTTAGCTTGTTTAAAAAGCAGTTTAGTCTCTACATTGTTATAGATAGTTATGTAGAACTGCTTGGATACAACCAACAACATAATCAAAAATATGATGGTTAAAATGGCAAGAGTATTATAGATATAGGTCTCTTCCAAAAAAAGACGAACAATAAGAGGAGTGAGTATCAAAAACAAAAAAAGCCGTATCGCATTAATGTGAGATGCCAATGAACTTGTTGCCCCTGCACCCATACCTGCAAGTATAATAATGACAATCATCTGATACTCAATGGTATCGGGAAAGAGAAAAAGTGACACACAGCCCCATAAAATTGCAGAGAGTACGATACCCCACAAAAAGATACTATTCCAAATCTCAATAGGGTACTCATCTTTATAAAATTTAAATCGATAGGCTGATTTAAATCTAAAAAGTGTAATCAAACTCATAAGTACTAACCACAAACTCAAATCTGCATTAGCAACTTCACCCCAAAGAAGATAGACCAAAATAGTAGAATTTAGAATAACAGCAAAAGATGAAGTGAACAGATTCTTATAGGCAAGGTTTAATAACTCTTCTTTTATATATACATATAGCTCTTCTGTCCTGTCCATAGGTAAAATCCAATATTTATTATTTTAGTGTATAGGTTAATTCTAGCAAAAGAGCTTAAAAAAGCTCTGAGTTTACTATGGACTAAAGTCCCATTTTATTGGGATTGAGAATATTTTTGGGATCAAATGCCATCTTGATACGTTTAAAAAGCTCTAACTCCGCTTCATTAAATGCCATTCCCATAAAAGGTGCTTTGGCAAGTCCAATACCGTGTTCTCCACTGAGCGTTCCACCCATATCGACCGTGATTTGAAAAATCTCTTCAATCGCTTTGTGACCAATCTCAAGTTGAACAGGATCAGAACCATCTTTGACCATCACATTGGTATGCACATTTCCATCACCAGTATGCCCAAAACAAGGTACCGTTACGCCATATTTTTTGGCTACTTTATCGATTGCATCAAGAAGCTGGGGAAGTTTAGATCGTGGAACTGTGATGTCCTCATTAAGCTTTTTGTTGCCATAAACGGCAAGTGAGGGAGAGACATTTCGTCTTGCAAACCATAGATCAGCCGCCTCTTTCTCATCTTTGGCAATTTTAAATTCACTGCAACCATTCTCATTAAACTTACTCTCAATAACTGCCAACTGCTCATTGAGCTCATCTTGACTGTTACCATCTACATCGGTTACAAGGATTGCTCCTGCATCTTTGGGCAATCCCGTATTGTATTTTGACTCTACCGCTTCAATGCTTAGCTTATCCAAAAACTCCATCGCTACAGGGGTAACACCCCCTGCCATGGTCTTATAGACCGCTTCCATCGCTTTGTGTACGGAGGGGAAGATTCCCATGGCAGTACGCTTCATCTTGGGTTTGGAGATAAGCTTAAGTGTGATTTCACTAATAACTGCCAATGTTCCTTCACTTGCGATGAGTATTCCTGCCAAGTTATAACCTGCAACATCTTTGATGGTTTTTTTACCTGCACGGATAATTTCACCATTTGGCAGTACCGCTCGCAAAGCCATCACATAATCTTTGGTAATCCCATATTTGGCTGCACGCATCCCCCCAGCATTTTCACTGACATTACCTCCAATGGTAGAGTACTGCTCACTTGCAGGATCGGGAGGATAGAAGAGTCCTACTGCCTCAACGGCTTTTTGAATATCCATATTGACCACACCAGGTTGAACAACGGCTACCATGTTTTCCATATCAATCTCTAAAATTTGATTCATATGTTTTTCAAGGGCTAAAATGATTCCACCATTTGCAGGCAGTGCACCTCCTGTAAAGCCACTCCCTGCACCTCTAGGAGTAATAACAATACGGTGCTTGTTACAATAGGCTAAGATTTTGGAGATATCCTCCTCATCTCTAGGAAAGATGACGGCATCGGGTTCATAACGTGTACGTGTTGCATCATAGCTGTAGGCGATACAGTGAGCCTTATCACTGTAGATATTCTCCTCACCCACAATACTCTTGAGCTGTTCTATATGGGTATCTTTGATCACTTGATTGCTTCCATGATTTGATAGTAATCTCCACCACTGACACTAGAAAAGATTCCACTCTTGATTGTTTCAAGTCGCATAAAAAATGGAGCTTGTGCCTGTGCATCACTTAAACTTACTGCACGTTTTCCCACGACACTTTTACTAATAGGGTCATATAAAATGGCATGATCTTTTTTGACAATGTAGATAAGTCCTACTTGATACTCTTTGGCAAAAAGAGCTAAATTCTCTTTATTGGGAAGACCAAAAGAGTTTTTGGAAAGAAAGGTAGCATAGATATCTGGGTGTACCCAGTTTTTATTATCACTTCGTACAATATCGGCATAGGTCTTTTGATTGGGAGCAAGCAGCAGTACATTATCATAGAGATAACCACCAATAACACTATCACCTACACGAATAGTATCTTTTACACTAGGTAAAGAGGTATGAATAATGGCAGTTGAGTCAATTTTAACGGCTTGAGAACCACTTGTTTGAGCAATATAACCCACAATCGCTTTGAGCCGTTCATCAAATGTGTGAATAACCACACCACTCATACCATTAACACCTAAGGGAGCTTGCAGTGTCACACTATTACCATTAACAGCTACAACTTTGGTATTGGTTGTAGGAGGATAAAATCCTGCAAAGAGCTTGGTAAACGTTATTAAAGTAAGCAATACGATAATCTTTCTCATTAAATTAGATCCTTATCTTTATTTTCTTGTCTGCTATTATACTTAAAAATATCTAACAGAATCTGAAAGATGGCAGTTAGTTATCCCTGTATACAATTTGTTAATCAATTTCCGATAAAATTCTAGTCACTCAAAATCATAAATGAATTATGGAGTTCTATTAATATGAAGAAATTTTTAATATTGCTGTTGATGATTTCATCGCTCTTTGGTGCAAGAGTGATTGAGACCAACTGGAAAAAAGGTGAAACCTTTTCACAATATATCGAACGCAACAATCTACCTTCTACTCTCCTTGATACAATATCCAAATCCGATAAACTACTGCTACTTGAGATTCAAAGTGGTGATGACTTTTTTGAACTTAAAAACCGCAAAGGTGAACTGCTTCAAGCACTTATCCCCATTGGTGAAGAGATGCAGATTCAAATTGCCAAAATTCACGCTACGGGTGAGTATCGATTTGATATTATCCCCACTATCTTTATAGAATCAGAGTATAAAGTAGTCCTTCCTATTACCAACTCACCAAGTGTGGATATCAATAGAGAGATTAATTATGCCTCTTTAGCCAATCACTTTAGTCAACTCTTCAAAAATCGTAAAGAGGTGAATTTTAGACGGCTTCAAAAGGGTGATACCATGGCTTTTTTCTATACGCAACGAACGCGTCTTGGTAAACCCATCAATGAGCCTAGCATCACAAGTGCCATGCTTGATACGCGTGGTAAGAAGCATTTTGTCTTTGTCAATAAAGATGGAGAACGCTTTAGTGACAGTGGAAAAGTGATTCGATACAAAGCAGGAACCAAAAAAGTAGCCGTTTATGATAAGATGCGAATGCCTATGCGAAACCCTCGAGTTACCTCACGCTTTACCTATAAACGATTCCACCCAGTTTTAAAACGCTATCGTCCTCATCTAGGAATTGATTTTGGCGCTAGACGAGGAACACCTATTTTAGCAGCAGGTGATGGAAAAGTAACCTTTGCAGGATGGCAAGGGGGCTATGGGAAAGTGGTCAAAATCTCTCATGGTAGTGGATACACTACACTCTACGCACACCAAAGCCGTATGCGTGTCAGCAAAGGTCAAAGTGTTAAAAAAGGTCAAGTGATTGGCTATGTGGGAAGTACGGGAAGAAGTACAGGACCTCATCTACACTTTGGTATGTATATCAAAGGTCGTGCAGTCAATCCTGCAAGCCATATTCGTATGAAAACTCGTAAATTTAAAAATATCGATATCTTTAAAACTAAGGTAGTCAAAATCAAAGGAATTAAAAAATATAAAAATAGATTGTTGGCTCTTACCAAAGAGACTCCAAAGATGCACGTGTGGGACAGTGATCAAAAAAACAGTATTCTTTACAAAGAGATCAAAACTCTATGATTGATCAGATAGAGGAGTTTAAACTCCAAGAGCTTACAAAACCTAAATTTATTGTTCCCAAGCTTGCCACCTACAAACAAAACGGCATAGAGAAGAGTTGGGAGCTTATCAAATCACACAACTCTGTAGCCATATTAATCTACCATAAAACTAACGATAGCTTTATTTTTGTCAAACAATTTCGCCCCCCTGTCTATCACAGCAGTGGTGATGGTATCACTTTAGAGCTCTGTGCAGGGTTGGTAGATAAAGATAAACCTCTAACCCAAATTGCCAAAGAGGAGATAGAAGAGGAGTGTGGCTATGCCCTCAACGTTGAAGATATTGAAAAAATCACCTCATTCTATACCGCTGTAGGACACTCAGGTGGTCAACAGTCACTCTACTATTGTGAAGTCGATGAATCGATGCGAGTTTCAGAGGGTGGAGGCATCGATACCGAACTTATTGAGGTGGTTGAGATGAGTGTTGAAGCGACACAAAATATGCTCTTTGATGAGAGCATCATCAAAACCCCTGGGCTTATCTTTGCAATCTATTGGTGGAGTAATAGCAAAAGAGAAGAGATAGTTACACCCTAAATATGCCATAAAAATTAGATCACTACAGCAAGTATCCCACTAAAAAAGCGGTTATATGAAAAAGATTATTACCTTTTGTCTCTTTATATCACTGTTACTCTTTTCTAATCTTAGGGCCAATGATGCATTACAAAAGGTCACACTTCAACTTCAATGGAAACATCAATTTGAGTTTGCAGGGTTTTACGCTGCAAAAGCCAAAGGATTCTACAAAGAGGTTGGGCTTGATGTTGAGTTTATAGAGTACGATAGTAAAAAATCTATCGTAGAGACTGTTCTTAATAAAGAGGCAGAGTTTGGGCTTACCTACTCCTCATTGATTGCAGAGTTTTTAAAAGGCAAAGAGGTCGTTTTTGTTGCCAACTACTTTAAGCAATCTCCTCTTGTTATTGTTACACAACCCTCTATCAAAACGCCTGCTATGCTCAGAAACAAAAAGGTGATGGGGGTATCGGATAATATTGACAATATCACACTAAAACTCATGCTTGAAAAATTTGGTATATCTTTGGATGAGATTATCAATGTTCCTACCTCATACAGCATCAATGAGTTTACCAATAAAAGTGTCGATGCTATGGCACTCTTTACCACCAATGAAATCTATCAGTTTGATCAATTAGGTATAAAGTACAATATTTTTAATCCCTCTCTCTATGGACATGAGTATTATGATGTCAATCTCTTCACCTCCAAAGAGTATGCTTTCAATAACCCTGAAGTTGTAGAGAAGTTTAAAGAGGCTTCCAACAGGGGTTGGGAGTATGCACTTACCCATAAAGAGGAGATCGCCAACCTTATTTTAAAAGAGTACAACTCACAAAATAAAACCAAAGATGCACTGCTTTTTGAAGCTTATCAGATAGAGCAGTTGATGTTTACCAAAACGCAAAAAATAGGCTATATAGACCCTCTAAGAGTTCAATTTATTGCTCAAAACTTTATTGAATCGGGTTATGTAGATGCTTCAAGATTAAACACATTGGATAGTCTATTGTATCATCATCCCAAAAGTATCAAAGACGATGACAATCCTTTAAATCTCACAAAAAAAGAGAGAGAGTTTATTGTACAACATCCTAAAATCCTCTTAGGTACAGGAGATAGCTGGGAGCCCTACTCCATCAAACGCCCTGATGGTAAAATTGTTGGATTTGACCAAGATATTTTAAATCTTGTTAATAAAATGACGGGAGCCAATTTTGTATTGCAGCACGGTGATTGGGCAACAATGCAAGAGCTTGCCAAAGAGCGTCGTATCGATGGGCTTGCTACCTTAACAATGAGTAAAGAGCGAAAAGAGTTTTTAAACTTTTCGGATAGGTATACTTTTTTGATCAAAAATGTCTATGTCAAACAAGGAAACCCCAAAAATATTCGCTCACTTAAAGACCTAGAGGGTAAAACAATCTCAGTACACAAAGGCAATATAGCTGATGAGAAGTTTGCCAAATCTATAAAGAGTGCCAAAATCATCTACTCTCCAACTCAACTTGATATGCTCAAAGAGGTAATCTATGGCGAAGCAGATGCCACTTCAGGAAACGGTGCGACAGAGTATATGATGGCAAAGTTGGGACTTCCTTATATGAAAAATGCCTTTGCACTGGACTACCGACAATCACTTCACTTTGCAGTGAGAAATGACTGGCCTGAAGCTATTACGATCCTTAATAAAGGACTTCGTGCCATTACTGAAGAGAAAAGAATCGCACTGCACAGTAAATGGTTTGCACAAGTTAATAATTTTGTGAGAAACCATTTGAATCTTTCCCCTCAAGAGCAAAACTATTTAAACTCCAAAGAGCATATTACCATGTGTGTTGATCCCGACTGGGAACCCTATGAATTTATTGACAAGTACGGTAATCATAAAGGTTTGGCTGCAGACTTTATGCAATTGATTGAAAAAAAAATTAACAAAAAAATCAAACTGATTAAAACTAAAACATGGGAGGAGAGCTTGAAGTTTATACAAAAACAAAAGTGTGACATTCTCTCTTTTGTCAATCAATCCTCTGATAGAGACAGATACCTCAACTTCACCCCCACTATCTACTCTGAACCCACAGTTATTGCAACACAAAGCTCCGTAGCTTATCTCGATGGTTTTGGGGCACTAGAGGGTAAAACCATCGGGCTTGTCAAGGGATACATTACAGATGAATATATCACCAAACACTACCCTAAAATAAAAATAAAATATATCAAAAATTATGAAGAGGGAATTGCATTGGTCTCAGAGGGTCAAATTAATGCCATCGTTAATTCACTGTTAGGAACGGCTCATCTTATCCGAAAATCCAATCTGATTGATATTAAAATTGCAGGTAAAGCAAAGCTGCTTAATAAGCATCGAATTGGTGTGATTAAAGAAGATGGAGTACTTCACTCCATTCTATCCAAAGCTGTACAGGATATCTCACAAAAAGAGAAAGATAAGATACTCTCAAATTGGATATCGGTCAAATTTGAACAAGGGTACAACTATACCCTGTTTTGGCAAATGTTATCGGTTGTCATACTTATTTTGATTGCTCTATACTATCGGCAATATACCATCAACAAACTCAATCAAAAGCTACAAGCCAAAATGGAAGTACAACTTCAAGCTATTATCGAAAAAGATCATATGATTTTTGAACAAAATAAACTGATTGCTATGGGAGAGATGATTGAAAACATCGCACACCAATGGAGACAACCTCTCTCCCAAATCAACTCAGCTGTGATGCTCATTGATTTGGATTTAAAACAAAACCAAAGCAGCAATCCAAATATTGAATCAAAACTCCTAGAGATTGAATCGCTAACCAAGTATCTCTCTAATACTATTGATGACTTTAAAGACTTCTATGCCAAAGATAAGAGTAGAGAGCTCTTTCATGTCACGGATGCTATTAATAAAGCACTCTCAATTATCAATGCTTCACTTAGGTATCATAAAATTAAACTCATTACACAAATTGATCAATCACTTGAGATCAACTCTTTAATCAACGAACTTCAGCAAGTCATCTTGATCCTGCTCAACAACGCTAAAGATGCATTGATCTCACGAAATATTAAAGCACCACAGATCACCATAGAACTATTGAAACACAAAGATCATATAATCATTAAAGTCAGTGACAATGCAGGAGGGGTAGAGCCAAAGCATCTTAGTAAAATCTTTGAACCCTACTTTACTACCAAACATAAATCACAAGGAACAGGTTTGGGACTCTATATTGCAAAATTGATTATTGAAGAGAGTTTGTGTGCTTCTTTGGAGGTTAAAAACAGCTCTACGGGGGCATCGTTTATCATAAAGTTCAAAGTAAATTAATAATTGTTTAGCGTCTAATATCAATAGAGCCAACATAACTCTTTTTAAATTCAAAGACCCTATAATAGACTTAAATAGAGTAGAGACCGTTCGAAGGTAAACAATGGAGCAATCAAACTACACCATACTTTTTGTTGAAGATGAGATAGAGATTCGGCACAACTTTGTCCTCTATCTCAAACACTTTTTTAAAGCAGTTTATGAAGCAAGCAATGGCAACGAAGCATACAGTATCTACAAAGATAAAAAGCCTGATATTATGATTATCGATATTAATCTACCCTCTATGAATGGGCTTGAGCTTCTTTCTAAAATTCGACAAAAAGACCATACTACAAGAGCCTTAATACTCACCGCACACGCCCACAGTGAATATCTCATGAAAGCTACAGAGCTAAAACTCACCAAATATCTGCTCAAACCTATCTCAAGAGATGAGATTAAAGAGGCTTTAGAGTTAACGATTAAGGAGTTACAATATTTTACAACTATCTCCAATAATATCACACCATTAAAAGAGCACTACTCATGGAATCACAAAAAACAAGAACTCTACAAAGACGATACCCCAATTACCATTACACCAACTGAACGAAAAATCCTAAGGCTATTGTTTGACCATATCAATCAAACCCTTAACTACAATGATATTATCATTGATGTATGGGATGACTATGAAGAGGATAAACGCAATGCTCTTAAAAATGCTATTCGTAAACTACGTACCAAGCTCCCAAATGATACCATTGAAAATATCTATGGTGAGGGCTTTAGACTTTCTATCTAACCCCTTAACCTTTGGGTTGAGCTTTCAAATAAAAAACAAAAAATCATCTTAATATGCTATAATCTTAAAAAACCAAAATAGGATAATATTGTATGCGAAGTGATGAAGTAAAAAAGGGGCATCAAAGAGCCCCACATCGATCTCTTTTCCGTGCTACGGGACTTAAAGATGAGGATTTTGATAAGCCATTTATTGGTGTAGCCAACTCTTTTATTGAAGTAATTCCAGGACATTTTTTCTTAGATAAAGTCAGTGATATCATCAAAGATGAGATTCGAGAGGCTGGGTGTGTGCCTTTTGAATTTAATACCATCGGAGTCGATGATGGTATTGCCATGGGGCATGATGGGATGCTCTTTAGCTTGCCAAGTCGAGAGATTATTGCCAACTCCATTGAGACGGTTATGAACGCTCATAAATTTGATGCGATGATTGCCATTCCTAACTGTGACAAGATTGTACCAGGGATGATTATGGGGGCGATTCGTGTCAATGTCCCTACGGTCTTTGTAAGCGGTGGACCCATGGCAAAGGGGTATAAAAAAGATGGTACGCCAATCGACCTAGCTACAGCCTTTGAAGCAGTGGGTAAATTTGAAGCAGGTGACATTACCGAAGATGAGCTGCACGATATTGAGTGCAACGCTTGCCCTAGTGGGGGGTCGTGTAGTGGTATGTTTACAGCCAACTCTATGAACACATTGATGGAAGCAATGGGGATTGCCTTGCCAGGGAATGGTACTATATTAGCCCTTACCAAAGAGCGAGAAGAGCTCTACCGTCAAGCCGCACGCAGAGTCTGTGAGCTTGCCAAGATGGAGTGGGAAGCCAAGCAAAAATTTAATATGAAAAATATATTAAACGAAAATGCTGTTCGTAACGCCTTTGCAGTCGATATGGCGATGGGTGGAAGTTCTAATACTGTACTGCATATGCTTGCTATTGCCAAAGAGACAGGGGCAAATTTTGAGCTTAAAGATATCAACGCTATCTCCAAACGAGTGAGCCACATTGCCAAAATCTCTCCATCACTCTCAACGGTACACATGCAAGATATCGACAAAGCAGGGGGCGTAAATGCTGTGATGCACGAGATGGATAAACGAGGGGATAATGGGGTACTCATTGATAACCTCACCATTATGGGCGATACGATAAAAGAGCGTATTGCCAATGCTGAGATTACCGATACTGAAATTATCCATACGATTGATAACCCCTATTCCGAGGTGGGTGGATTAGCAATTCTTTATGGTAACTTGGCAGAGCAGGGAGCGGTAATCAAAACCGCAGGAATTACAGGTGAGCGAGTCTTTACAGGTAAGGCGGTCTGTTTTGATGGTCAACCCCAAGCGATTGCAGGGATAGTTGAGGGAAAAGTCAAAGCAGGTGATGTGGTCGTAATCCGCTACGAAGGACCAAAGGGGGGACCGGGTATGCAAGAGATGCTCGCTCCTACATCTTTGATTATGGGAATGGGTCTTGGCGATAAAGTTGCCCTCATTACCGATGGACGTTTCTCTGGGGCTACGCGTGGGGCATCGATTGGTCACGTAAGCCCAGAAGCCGCAGAGGGGGGTATGATAGGACTACTCAAAGATGGTGATGAGATTCATATCGATGTGGATCAATACATCTTAAGTGTTAATCTAAGCGATGAGGAGATAGCTAAACGAAAAGCAGCCTTTAAACCAATCAAAAAAGAGATTGGCTCATCATGGCTTAAGCAGTATCGAGCATTAGTCACAAACGCTTCAAGTGGAGCAATCTTACGCACCGATTTGTTTTAAGCAATCCTATTTATAAGCATGTGGAAAAAAGTTTTAAATTTTTTTCCACTTTAACCCAAAAATGAATCGATTATTTTTCGCTAATGCCCTAGGTGCAATGATACATGCTAGTTGTCTAATGTCTCATACATATTTCGAGTTTAATAAATTTTAACACCGTTTTCTATCTCCTCAACACTCTCATATACTACTCTTGAGCATATATCATCTAAAAAAGTTTTAACGTATAAGATAGGAACTACGTTAAGTTTACTACTTTGGCTCTTGACAGTTTACAACTTAAAATGTTACTATAATTATAGGCTTAAAATAGCTTTAAAAACTTTTAATCACATACACAGGAGAGAAATATATGAAAAAGTTGGTTATAGCAGGTACAATAAGTTCAATGTTACTACTAAACAGTTGTGGAAGCAGTGGTTTAGGCAATTTAGGAATGGATCCAATGTCTCTCGTAACTGCAGCCGCAGGTGTAGCAGCCATTGGTGCAATAATAGATATGCTTGAGGAGGAGATTGAGGATGAAGAGACTCAACGATCAAATCAAGCAACTTGTGAAAGTGTTATGATGGATAATAGCCGTTTTATCTATGAAGAGAGTTGTAGTGATGGTTGGAGTAGTATAGGTAGCATTATAACAGATGGTGTCAACTATGCCTTGAGTCAACCAAGCTATATGGGAACTGTAAGTGGGGCATGGAATTGTAGTGACAATACACTCTTTTTTGACTCGCAAGAGTATACATACAATCCACAAACAGGCTCTTTTTCTGTTGAGTTGTCAGGCAATTGTCAAGCTACAATAACACCAAACAACTAACCATTACTCTTATAAGTTACTACGATACTTCCGTAGTAACTTTAGAGATAGATTTGATTTTCACCAAGCTCTTGAGCTCTTAAAAGATTTTGTTCTACCTCAGTGATAAGCTCTTCTATCGTGTCATGTTCATAAGAGTGTGACTGTTCTGTAATGCCACCACAAAGAGAGGCATGCACAATATCATTATTAAAAAAGAAGCGATACTCATTAAACTCTGTAGCAATTTTTTTGGAAATCTTTTTGGCTATATAGCGTTTGGCATTTTTCAAAATCACTGCAAATTTATTCTCTTCAAAATGAAAACCATAATCAGAAGTTCGGATATGTGTACCAATGGTGCTGGCAATCTCTTCAAGTACTCTATTGGCATTTACCTCACCGTAATCATTTTTGATACTCTCAAAATTGTCGCAACTGATATAGATGACACTAAAAGTATAACTGTTATCACGCTGCTGAAAAGCAAACTCTTTAAATAAAATCTCATTAAAGAGCTCCTCATCATCAAAGAGCTGTATCTTATTATCCTCTGCGTCATTTTGGTGTTTTATATGCACCGATTCACTCATGCTCAACATCAGTTTATAGGTACTCATCAGTGTGGTGTAGAGAGATAGAACCTTTTGGTAATCTTTATGTTTGAGAAAATAGAAAAGATTATCGATATTGGTTTGAATATGCTCATCGAGATCTTCTAAGAAGACCAATTGGGTTTTAACCTCTTTGATCTCTTGAAACCACGCTTTTGAGGCTTTGTTAATGGTATGGCTCAACGATCGATTGTGCTCAATCAAGCTCATTAAGTTGCTCAGCCACTCAACCTTTTCTAAAATAATACTCTTGGGCAGATAGGTTTCACTGTTTTTTAGCTGTTCTTTAAAGGTATCAAACTCTGCTCTGTCTTTTTTTAAAATACGACTGAGATACCCTTTTGCACTGTAGGATTTGACAAGCTTAAAATACTCTATCACCTCATGAATTAACTTTTGACAAAACGACTCCTCTTCAATACGAAGTAAAAACTCCTTTTCAATAATCTGCGTTCCATGAATAAAGTTCATGTAGGATATACCCAAATCGTAGTGAAGTTTTCCAAGGTTGAGATAGTTTTTTTCAATATCTTCACGATCCATTATGAGTGTTTGAAGAAAATTCTTTTTTTGTTTGGCTAAAAGCATCTCCATTTCACTTTGGTTGTCAAAAAATACGCTAAAGCGTGCATCATCTGCAAGATAGATATCAAAAGCTCTAAAGACATCACTGCTGTATTTTTCCAATTTAGATAAATATTGAAAATTTGGCACGATACTATCCTCCTTTCATGAGTGTTCAATGAACTATATATCAATTATAGTCTAAGTTTTATTAAGATAGCGACTAAGCTTATTAGAGTCTAATTTGATCTTTACCCATACTTTTTGCACGTAAGAGATTTTGTTCAACCTCACTAAGAAGACTCTTTATACTTTGGTGTTGACATGTTACAGATTGTTCGGCAATACCAATACTGAGTGTAATATGGGCAATACTGTCGTGATCAAATATAAAACTGTAGTTACTAAAATCCGAAGATATCTTTTTGGCTATTTTTCGTGCAATGTAACGTTTGGCGTTTTTTAATATCACAGCAAACTTATCTTTATCAATCCTAAATCCATAATCAGCGGTGCGTATATGACTCTTGATAATCTGTCCAAGACGATCAAGCACACGATCCCCATTATATTGGCCGTGTTGATCCACAAGCGTTTTGAAATCATCACAATCGATATAGAGAAGTGTAAAACTGTAATCGGTTGATCTTTGCTGAAAAGAGAACTCTTTGTAGATAATTTCAGAAAAAAGATCTTTATGATAGAGCTGTATCGCAACGGCATCATATTTTAAATTTGGAACACTCTCACTACTGTTATGTGTACCATTCATCATAAACACCATCTTGTAGATACTGATCAAAGAGTTATAAAGAGGTAACACCTCCATATACTCCTCTTTTTTAAGAAAGTATAATATATTGCTCGTATTGCTTATGATACGCTTTTTGATATCTTCAAAAAAGTTGATTTGAAGTGTTGGGATAAAGAGAATATTACTAAACCATCTCTCAGAAAGTTCCCCTCTACTATTATCAAGTACTCGCCCCTGTTCAATCATTGTAATAAAACTCTTAAGCCACATGATCTTTTCTGCAAGGATATCTTTGGGTAGATAGGTACTCAACTCCTCAGCCTGCTCCATAAATAACCCAATATCTCTCTTATCTTTTTGGGTAATACGCTCAAGATAGCCTTTGGCAGTGTAAGATTTCATCAGTTTAAAGTATTCGATTATCTCATCGATAAGCTCAATGGAGAACTCTTTTTTTTTGATTTGACGTAAAAAGTATGCCTCTAATAGATCAACCCCTCTGATAAAATCAATATAGGGTATAGCAATATCGTAATGAAGTTTTCCAAGATAGATATAGTTTGTTTTAATGTTCTCACGATCCATGCCAAGTGTATCAACAAAGTTTTTCTCTTGCTTAACAATAAGCTCTTGTATCTGTTGCTCATCACTAAAAAATTGTGAAAATTTTGTATCGTGGGTTAGCTCATGATAGAAAGCTTCAAAAGCCAATGCACTATACTTTTGTAGTTTTGATAAATGTTTAAAAACTGACACACTTCCACCTTTGCAATAAACTTTCATTATAAACTATATTTGATTAAGGGGTATAGCAATCGAGAAGATTGCTACATATTTATAGAATAGGTGTAGCTATATGAAACTAGGAGCATCATTGGCAAAGAGGATCAAATCTCCTGCTTGGGTATTTTCGACAAGCATATCTTGCATCTTGTCTTTGCTTGGAAGTTTAAGCAGTTTTTCGGCTTCTACATGATCTTTGAAGATAGGGTAGTTAAGATCTGATGTAACCACAATCAGATCAAAGATCTCATTGGCTGCTGTGGCTACTTGCTCATTAAAGATATCATCAACCTCTACAAGCCCTGGTGTGATGAGTACCTTTCTACCATCATAGGTCGCAGCCAATTTAAATGAACCCAGCATCCCATCAATATTACCGTTAAAGCTGTCATCTAAAATGATCTTGCCACCTGCATCAATACGTTGCAAACGATTCTGGACAGGCTCAATAGTGGCTACCTGTTTGCTTATCTCCTCTTCACTCATCCCAAGAGCACGAGCGACTTGGATTGCAAGAGCGATATTTTGGGCATTAAACTCACCCAAGATATTGGCATGGTAGCTTGTGCCATCAAGGCTAAAATCTATACCCTCAAGCGTGGCTTTGACATCAAGACGTTCATTAAAGCGGTGAATATGTTTAAAAGGCTCAATATGAGCCGAGTTATCAATCCACGCCTCTTTGAGCCTCTCTGACTTGATAATCTCCATTTTGGTATTACGAATCGTTTCAAGTGAGCCAAAGTACTCAATATGGGCTGGACCAATCTTACCCACAATAGCATAGTGAGGCTCTACAAAATCGGTAATCTCATAGATATCCCCCTCCCCTCTTGCTCCCATCTCTACAATATAGACCTCTGTATCCTCTGGCAAGTCATCATTGATATCCTTCATCACACCCCCTAGGGTATTGACCGAACGAGGCGTGGCGTAGGTTTTATACTTGGCACTTAGGATATGAGCCAAGAAATTTTTGATACTTGTCTTTCCGTAACTTGCTGTAATACCTACTACAATCATATCTTTATGGCTTTCTAGCTTCTTTTTAGCTTGCTTCTTAAACCCATCAAAGAGGATAGACTCCAATGCCCCCGAGACAATAAAGGCCAAAAAGAGCGGGAAGATGGTTCCAAAGTTGGCACAACTCCCCAATGCTACACAGAGGATATTTTCAAAAAATGCAAAGAATATTAAAGCAATAAAAAAGCGTTTAACCCGACCCGTAAAGAGTAACGGTTTATCAAGCCCTTTGTACCAAAAAAATAGAGCCACTAGATAGATTGCGACGAGTACAAAACTGTATTTCCCCATAATCAAATAGATCGCAAAAGGGACTAAAAAGTAGGCAAAGTGCCACCATGGCTTGGTATGGTGAAACATCACCCGTTCAAACTTATAGCTAAACCACTGTAAATTGGTCATCAAGTAATAGGCTAACCCTAAAATAAATAGTATGTGGAAGATAAAATCCAATATGATCATTAAAAATATCCTTCTTTCAAATCTTACAATTGTTTGGTATTGTAACTTATTTTTGTTTAATAGTTATGACTCTACAATATTGATATAGTTTTTTGATAAGATTATAATAAAAATAAGGAATATCATTGCAATTTAACAATAAAAAAGTAATAATTTTTGATCTGGATGGAACACTTATCGATAGTGCTCCCGATTTGGCGGTGAGTGTCAACTACACACTTGAAAAACTCGGGATGGGACAATATAGCCACGACACCATTCGCTACTGGGTGGGTAATGGGGCAAAAGTGTTGGTCAAACGAGCCCTCTTAGGCAGTGTCGATACCACGCCTGATGTAGATGAGGCACTCTTTAACAAAGCGTTGAATATCTTTTTGGAGCACTACGCATCACACTTAGCCATCTCAACAACGCTCTACCCCAATGTAGAACCGATACTTCAAACACTTAAAACGCAAGGGTATAGATTGGTAATCGTTACCAATAAACCTTTTGACTTTGTTGAACCAATACTCAAAGGTTTGGGTATTAGTGATCTCTTTGAGTTTTACTTAGGAGGTGATAGCCTAGAAGAGAAAAAGCCAAGCCCACTGCCTCTGTTTTATGTATGCAAGAAGTGTGGTGTTTTACCCAATCAAGCCTTGATGGTAGGGGATTCCAAAAACGATATTCTTTCAGCCAATAGTGCCAATATGCAGAGCATTGGTGTAAGCTATGGCTACAACTACGGTGAACCCATTGAGAGCTACAACCCTAGTGCCATCGTTGATGACTTTGGTGAGATTATGACCTTGATAGGAGAGAGAAGATGAAGAAAATAGCCATTATCGGTGGAGGAGTTGCGGGGGTCACTACAGCGTTGGCACTCTCACAAATGGGATTGGATATTACACTCTTTGAACGTGAATCAAGCCTTGTAAGCGGACCTCCCTTTTGTCATCTCCATGCAGGGGGTAATCTCTACCGTGAGATCAGTGATGAGCAGTGTATCAAGCTGCTTAAACAATCGATTGATTTTGCCAAGTTTTATCCCTTTGTGGTTGATTACCGTCCTACGGTGATTGCATTGCCAAAAAGTGACAAAAGCACTCCCGATGCTCTTATCCCACGACTTGAACTACTGCAAAAAGAGTATCAAAAGCTTATCGATGCAGACCCAAGCAATAAGATATTGGGAGAGGCACAAGCATACTACAAGCTTTATAGCCGTGAGGATATGGAGAGGCTTAAAACACAAGCGATAGTTAAGATGCCCTCAACCCAAGATGAGTGGATGATACCCGTAGCAAAAAGTATTGATATGGAGAGCTTGCAGTTTCCACTGGTACTCGTAAGTGAATACGGACTCAATCTCTTCCGTTTAGCTTCGGGTGTACGGCTTGCTATGGAGCAGGTAGACAATATCACTCTTAAACTTAACACCACCGTAAGCAATATCCATAAAGAGCAGGAGAGTTGGCTGGTTGATTATGAGGATACTCAAGAGGTCTCTATGGAGATCTTTGATTATATTATCAATGCCGCTGGCTTTCGAGTAGGCAAGATTGATGATATGCTAGATGCTCCATGCAAACGAATGGTTGAGTTTAAATCTGCCTATGTCACACACTGTAAAAGCTATCAAGATGTGGTCTTTCCTGAGATTATCTTCCACGGTGAACGTGGCACGCCTCAGGGAATGGGGCAGTTTACCCCCTATTTGGATGGCTATTTTCAGCTCCATGGCATGACGCAAGATATTACTCTCTATGAAGATGGACTCGTTGAGAGTACGCCCATAAGCTGCCAACCCCAACTCAACCCAAACTTTATTGAAAAGATCGAAAAGGAGTGGAGCATAGAAGAACGCGATAAACGAACCAAACGAGCCATCAAGCACATTGCCAAATTTATCCCTGATTTTGCAAAAGCAAAAGTGGGTTCCAAACCCCTCTTTGGAGCTCAACAGATCCCTGGGGATGACCCAACACTTAGAGTAGCAGAGGTGGATTTTCCACTGCCTCACTATGCACGTTGTGAGATCGTCAAAGTCTCTTCAGCCATCGATATGACAGCAACCATTATTGAGGAGCTCAAAAAACTAGGCTATATTGATGGTGCTAAAGTTATGAAGATAGAGTGGCTCTACAGCATGAAAGAAGCAGAGATCACTCAAGAGGCTCAAAAGATATGCCTTGAGCGAGACTATCCCACCTCTCTAGGAAGTAGAAGAGTAGAGAGTTTGGGATAATAAAAAGAGCTCTATTTTGCAATAGAGCTTTTTAAAATCACTTCACCATAAACCGTATCAAGTGGATAACCCGCATCAACCCAACCACGAATACCGTTTTGAAGCGAGTAGACATTAGTGTAGCCCATCTCTTGCAAGGTTTTGGTTGCTAATTGCCCACGCTTTCCTGTACAGCAATAGATGACGATACGAGCCTTTTTATCGGGAATGGCATTTTCGATTTTAAACTCCAAATACCCCCGTGTGATTTTGATAAGATTGAGATGAAAAATCTCTCCATGCCCAATCTGATCGGGCTCACGAATATCCAAGATATAGAGATCATCCACATCTTTATCAATCAATTCAAAGAGCTTTTGAGCAGGCATCTCTCTAACCACAGAAGTTTTGGTTGCATTAGACTCTTGTGCAAAGCTGTTTGTTGCAAAGAGCAACACAAAAATAAGTAAGTAATGTTTCATAGTTATTTCCTCGTATAATAAATTTTAAGAGTAACTCCTCTTTTTTTGAGAGTTTTTTTGAACTTTTCAAGCAAAGAGATACTACTCTGTTAAGATTGAAGTACTAACTTCAAATCTTGTAACAAATCA
>Ga0193953_1000019_pt1 | contig 82611 bp, 75 predicted proteins | sample BB_4_MG_FD_140325 | JGI IMG/M metagenome (GOLD analysis project Ga0193953, IMG submission 140325) | Microbial mat bacterial communities from the Broadkill River, Lewes, Delaware, United States - BB_4_MG | ecosystem: Environmental > Aquatic > Freshwater > River > Microbial mats | place: USA...
AACTCAGAGCTTCATTAGCGAGCTTAGAACAAGGAAATTGATTAAACATAGTTACTCTATATTTCTTCAATTTTGCGATGTTATCAGTTTGCTAATGAGCTCCCAAAGGGCGAGTTTAAAAGGCTTATATACGGCGTTATTGATTTTGACAAGGGAATGACCATTCTCTTCAATCAATGCCTTGCCTCTAAGCCTTTTAATTCTCGCTGAGTGGGAAAGAACTTAATCAACTTGGTATTAGTTTTATATTGTTAATGAAATGATAACCAGTTGTAGGTTAGTTTTAAAGAACTTATTGTAGTTTTATGTCTGGTTTGATTCATTATTCTAAAATTTGTTGAGCTGTTGTTTGTTCTAACCTGATATCTTTAAGATTAAAACCCAGTGGAATATTTTGTTTTAGTGTCAGTAGTTTCCTACTGAGTGTTATTTGTTCTCTGCTAGCGATTAGTTTCTCATGTATTGAGGGTTTAATATTGTCGCTTTTTAAAATGGCGCCGAGCGAACCGAATTCATTTAGTAAACTTGCTGCGGTTATTTGTCCTATACCTGACACACCAGGGATTTTATTAGTGTTGTCGCCTGTTAATGTCCATAAATCGACTAATTGAGCTGGCTTTATATCAAATTTATCTTTAACGTAATTTTCATCTAAATAACGACGATTAAAATAGTCATAAACATAAATATGAGGACTTAATAGTGATAAGAAGCCTTTGTCTGTAGAGATAATGGTGACATTTTGCCCATGTAATGCCATTTTAGTCGCTAAGGTTGCAATCAGATCGTCTGCTTCATCTTCTTCAGACAGTAATGAGTCAACACTGAATTGAAAAAATGCATCTTGTATATTTGACAGTTCATTAGCCAAATGGGCGGGCATTTTTTTACGACCTTTTTTGTAATCGGGGTAAAGCTTGTTGCGCCAGCAAGGATTTTGACTATCAAATACAGCAAGTGCATGACTAGGCTGTACTTGTTTTAGTATATTCTCTAAAGCTTTAGCACAAGCTTGTTGCGTATTAAATAAAACTTGTTGTTGTGTTTTTTCTGCGAGCTCACCGTTAAGTTGTTCCTTACTTTGAATAAAGGGGCGCTCTTGTACTGCATAGATGCGTCGAATTAAATTTAACGCATCAATTAATACTAAATGAACTGACATCTTTATGTCTCAATTACTTGATAGCACGGTATATATTTGCTTCCTGGTAGCTTCATTCGTTGTTGGCTAACAAAAGAAGCAAGCAATTTATCCATTAATACCATGATTTTTTTGTCACCAGATATTTGAAAGGGTCCATGCTCTCTTATGGCTTTTATACCACTCGACTTTACATTGCCTGCAACAATACCAGAAAATACCCTGCGTAAATTTGCAGCTAATTCTGCCGTGGAAACATTATGGCTAATGTCTAATTCAGACATATTTTTATGATTTGGTTCAAAGGGGTGCTGAAAGTCATGTTCAATGGCTAAAGACCAGTTAAAATGAAAGGCATCGCCTGTTTCTTTACGGTAGGCAAGCACATCTTCTAATGTATGAGACATGACTTGAGCAACTTGCTCTGCATCATCAATAATTATTTTATAAAGGCTTTGTGCTTTGCTACCTAATGTTGCACCAATAAATGCATCTATTTCAGTAAAATATGCACTAGCACTTTGAGGCCCTGTTAAAATAATAGGGAAGACTTGGTTTTGGTTTTCTGTATTTAATAAAATACCTAAAATATACAATAGTTCTTCTGCAGTTCCAGCTCCGCCAGGAAAAATGATTATGCCATGTGACATTCTAACAAAAGCTTCTAAACGTTTTTCAATATCAGGCATAATGATCAGTTCATTTACTATGGCATTAGGTGGCTCAGCAGCAATGATACTTGGCTCTGTTAAACCTAAATATCTACCTTCTTTATTACGTTGTTTAGCATGACCAATAGTGGCGCCTTTCATTGGGCCTTTCATTGCACCAGGACCACAACCCGTACATATATTAAAGTCGCGTAGTCCTAATTGGTAGCCCACTGCTTTAGTGTATTTATATTCATTTTCTTTTATTGAATGGCCACCCCAACAGGTAATTAAACGTGGTTTTGTTTCGGGCAAAATGGCATTAGCATTTCTTAATATTCCAAAGGTGGCATCGGTTAATGAACCAGGCACACAGAGTCGTTTTTGATCACTGTTATTAATAAATAGAATATCACGTAAAACGGCAGATAAATGTTCACGAATACCTCGAATGATCTTACCATCTACAAAAGCATGCTTGGGAGCGTTTTTAAGATCTATTTTTACACCGCGTTCTCGTCTGAGTACTTCAATGGAAAATTCTTTATGTTGTTGATATATTACTTCTGCATCGTCGGTATGGCTTCCTGCATTGAGCACAGCAAGCGAACAATTTCGATAGAGGTTGTAAAGCTCGCTTGTTGATGATTGTTGTAATTGATCTACTTCTGCTTGTGACAGAATATTCATATTTCCTACAGGGTTGAGCTGAGTATGCATATTGAGTCTCTTCTGTTAAAACGATAATGTTACCAAGTATGGGGTAATATTTTTCACTAACACTTACTTTTTACTAACGACGCATTATTAAAAGTATATTACTTGGTTCTTTCCTTGTGCTTTCGCTTTATACATTGCTTCATCAGCACGTTCAAAAGCAGTATGAATATTATCTTCTTGAGTGATATGTGTGACGCCAATAGATAAGGTGATACTAACTTTATTATTTTTGAATTTAAAAGGTAATCGTGCAATATCTTTATTTATTGAGTTAAGCTCTTTTATTAATTCTGTTTCTTTTTTTCGGGTATAAACAAGTACAAATTCTTCGCCGCCATATCGGGCAACAAATGCATCTTTACTAACTTTCTTTTGTATTGAGCTGGCTATTACTTGTAGTGTTTTATCACCTGCCGTATGACCATAATTATCATTAATTTTTTTAAAGTCATCTACATCAATAACTGCAAGCGCTAGGTCAAATGGTTGATGATGAAAACGAACCATAGATTGAGTAAAGTATTCATCAAAAGCGGCTCGATTACTTAATTTTGTTAACGCATCAATCATACTTTTACGTTGTTGTTCAGCAAGTTTTTTTTCAAATTTTTGACTTTGTTCTTCAAGCTTTCTAACTTTTTCAGCCATGTCATTTAATTGATTAGATAGGAACTGCTGGTTTTGTTGCTCAAATAGCGCTTTCTTTTCAAGTGTTGCTTTTATGCTGCCTAATTTATCGCTTATGTCTGCTTTTACTTGTTCTGCTGATATGGCTTGTTCTACAGAATCCGTCATATCTGACAATTGTTTTTGTAGTTTTACATTGATTTTATTGTTTGTATTTTGTGCTTTTTCACAAGTAGACAGTGTATTGGTAACAGCACATTGTACCGTTGTTAACGTTTCATTTAATGAGTTTAAAAAATTTGTTGCGCTATTTCGCTCTCTTTGTAAGTCAGCAACAATAACATCAAATATTTCAATAAAATGTTGTAATACCTCATCACTTGATGTGTCTTTTAATAGTTTTTTATGAATCGCGAGTAATTCTTGGGTATATTGAGTTGATAAATGCAATTTGTTTAAACAATTTGATATTTGTTTTATTAACGCATTATTGACAGCCGATGAGTTGTTTTTTGGGGCTTCGATGTTTGGAATTGTTGTGAAAGAATCATCATTTGAAGTTTCAGCTTTTGCTTGTAACACAACATTATAAAACTCTAGCAATTGGCTTAACAATGGCGTGTATTGAGTTAAACTTTCTTTAGTTGATTGGCTTTGTGATAGTAATTTGCGTAACTTCCGACGTAAATCATTAGATAAGCCCTTTACTTTTTGTAAATTGTGGCCTGCATTATTAAATTGTTGATGCAACTGTGTCAGGTTTTGTGCATTTTCTATACTATGTTTTTGCAGTAGTTTTGATATTTCGTTTATTTTTAATTCAATATCTGCTGCAGGTGCTGATGTTGTTAATAAACCGCGAAGTTGAGCTAAGCGATTATCTAACTTAATATCTATACCTTTTGAAACTTGAGATAGCCTATTAATAAATTCTATTAACATACTCGATTGGCTTTTGAAGTCCTCTTCAAGCGATGCCCTAGAAGCTATTGCTGCATTAAGTTTACTTTGTAATGCTTGTGATTGATTGTCAGCAACAGTTTTAGTACTCATATTCCAAGGTGATCCTTATCTTATAATCTATCTATATTAAGCTGTATAACACTTATTCTCATGGCTGATAATTTACAGTAATATCAGGAGTATAATCAATACAATTGTGATAATTAATATATTTATGTGAGAAAATATTGACTAGAACAAGCTTTTTCCTTACTTAAAGTTGTTTTACTCGCTAAACTATAACAATCTTATTAATTACCCTAAAGGAAGTTTAGTTGACAATGGCAAAAATATCCCTTTTATTTCGAATCTTTTCAGTGTTAATTTTTACGTTTTCTGCGGTAAACATCAAAGCTAATGTGATGGTAGATATCTCTATTGTCAATCCTCAACACCATTATGCCAACGTCAGTATTGCATTTGACAAAGTTAATACTGCCCACGCTAACTTTCACTTACCTACTTGGCGTACAGGTAGATATGAAATTATCAATCTTGCTAATGGTATTCGTGAGTTCTCCGCTGTTGATAGTAAAGGTAATACGCTTGAATGGCTGAAGATAGATAAAGATACCTGGCAAGTGAAAAATACATTAGATAAAAAAATTACTCTCAGTTACCAAGTATATGCTAACCAACTTGGGCAAAGAACACGTCATATTGATGATAGTCATGCCTTTTTAGATGCTTCAACAGTGGTGATGTACCACGATGACTTTAGAAACGATAAGCATATTATTGATTTACATGTGCCTAAAAAATGGCGTAGTGTGTCTGGACTTGAAACGGGTAAAAATTCATTTTTTTCAGCACGTAAAAAACATCAATTTATTGCACAAAACTACGATGTGTTAGTTGATTCACCCATTGAAACAGGTATCAATGAGCATCATCAATTTAGTGTTGAAGGCCGTGATTATGAATTAGTTATTTGGGGCAAGGGTAATTACGATAGTGCTAAAATGGTAGCTGATTTAAAAATATTGGTACAACAAAGTAAGCATATTTGGCATGACTATCCTTTTAAACGCTATGTTTTTATGGTGCATGCAACGAGTGGAGCACGTGGTGCAACAGAGCATTTAAATTCAACAATTATTCAAACATCTCGTTTTAAGTTTTCACAGCGAAAAGATTACTTACGTTTTCTTTCAACAGCAGCTCATGAATTTGTGCATACGTGGAATGTAAAACAGTATCGCCCTAAAGGGTTAGTTCCTTATGATTATCAGCATGAAAATTATTCAACATTACTTTGGTTGAGTGAGGGGTCTACGAGTTATTTACAAAACCAACTGTTATTGCGTGGCGAGTTAATGTCTAGCACTGAGTTTCTTGATAACCTAGCAACCCGTATAACGGGGTACCTTCATAAACAAGGAAGACAAAGTCAAACTATTGCACAAGCAAGCTTTGACAAATGGTTAGAAGAGGGGGGGGATTATGACAACAACCACAGCGTTAATATATATTCAGAAGGCTTTTTAGTCTCTTGGTTATTAGATTTCTCTATTATGGAAAAAACAGCATTAGAAAAAAGTTATCGTGATGTTCATAATATACTTTATAAAGACTATAAAATTCCGAAGGGATTTGATGAAAATGACTTGTTAACCATATTAAAAACGGTAACTGATGATGACTATCAAACGTGGTGGCAAGAAAATATTCATGGCTATGCTAATGTTGATTTTAATGTTTTGTTAGCTAAAGCAGGTTTGACTATGTCTTATGGCAAGAAAGATAACTTAAACCAAGAGGCTTGGATAGGTATTAAAACAAAAGCGGTTAGTAGTGGTTTGGCAATAACTCATATTGAAAAAAATAGTCCAGCTTGGCAAGCGGGTCTTATGTTAGATGATATTGTTATCGCCATTAATGATTTACGTGTTATTGATAAAGATTTAAGTACAAGGTTAAAAAACTTTAAGCCAGATGATGAAATCCGAGTTACTTTTTTCCGTAGAGATGAGCTAGCCACAAGTACAATACAATTAGGTAAAATACCTAAAGGGAAATTAAAAGTTGTCCCTGTTTTAGAGGCTAGTGATGAACAAAAGGCCTTTTTTAAACATTGGACTGGGCTTGAATTCCCCGTTGACAATACGGACATTATGACAGAATAACCGTATTATTTGTTTATACCCAAATCACTTGAAACGAGCATCTTGAGGTGGTTTGGGTTTATAATACCAAGTTGATTAAGTTCTTTCCCATTCAGCGAGAATTAAAAGACTTAGAGGCAAGGCATTGATTGAAGAGAATGGTCATTCCCTTGTCAAAATCAATAACGCCGCATATAAGCCTTTACTTTTTATTAGGTACTCGCCCTTTGGGAGTTCATTAGCAAACTGATAACATCACAAAATTGAAGAAATATAGAATCACTATGTTTAATCAATTTTCCTTGTTCTAAGCTCGCTAATTGAGCTCTGAGCTGGGAAGAAATTTAATCAAATTGGTATAAGCAGAACATGGGTTTATTGTCTTAATGTTCTGGCGTTTGGAGCACAACGTATGTGTGTGCTCCTAAACGGATTTATATCTAATCCGCCTCGGCGAGTATAACGGGCAAAAACAGTAAGTTCTTCTAATTGGCAATATTGCTGCAGATCACAGAATATTCGTTCAACACACTGTTCATGAAATTCATTATGTTGACGAAAAGATATTAAATACTGTAATAGTACATTATGGGCGATCGATTGCCCTTTATAGCTAATGTACACACTTGCCCAGTCGGGTTGATTGGTAATTAAACAGTTAGACTTTAGTAAATGACTGACTAAATTTTCATTTACTATGGTTGTAGCTAAGTTATTTTGTGCATTGCTAAGTATTTCAGCGCTATACTGGTAATTATCAACAATAATATCTTCATCATCAATGCATGTAGTTTCTTCTGCAGTTGGTTTGATTGATAGAGCAGGGCATTGCTCAACAGTAAATAACGTAACTTGCGCTTTAATGCCTGCTACAGCAGATAAGTCCTTAACGAGTATTTCTTCAACTGCGGCAAAGCTATCGAATTTGCTTTGATTAAAACTATTTAAATACAGTTTGAAAGATTTAGACTCAACTAAATTTGGGCTTGAACAAGCAAAGCGAAATTCAGCCACGGCAACAACAGGTTTACCATGGCTATTTAACCAGGATAATTCATAACCATACCAAACATCTTCACCAATAAAAGGTAAAGTGTTCCCTGTTAGAGATAAATCATTCCTATTTAAGCTTCGTGGTACCGCTTGTAACAAATTTGGGGTATATTCACTACAATATTCAGTAGTTTTGCCAAGTGTCAAATCAGTAAGTTCTTTAGAGTTTTGGTCAATTGCCATCGTTTTTTCTTTTGCTGAATAAAATTTCAATAAGTTATTTTAAAGGATCTATGAATTAGATGACATCAACAAATCAAACTAAGACAAATTTAGTGGATGTTTTGCAACAATTTTCCGCACAATATATCGAACAATATCAACTGAAACACAAGCATCTGCCCGTAATTGAACATGACGAAGCTTGGCCTTCGCCCTGTGAACTTCCACAGAAAGCTGATTCAGGTGATGTTTTTTGGAGGCCAATGACTATCAAAAAAGAGCAGATGTTAAATTTTGATAATGTTGAATCAGCGTTAGAAATTGTGCTTCATGACGATATTAAAAGTTACTTTACTACTCAGTTTAGCGAAACACTTGATGCAAGTTGCGAAGAAGGCGACCTGTCTTTATTGTTTGCTTGGAATGAAGATGACTTTCAACGTCTACAAGAAAATTTAATTGGTCACATTTTAATGAAACAAAGGTTAAAGCAAGCTGAAACTGTTTTTTTTGCAGTAACTGATGAAGAAGATATGATTATTTCAATTGATAATGATTCTGGTTCAGTGTGGGTGGAACGTGTTGGTTGTGAACCGCATAAAAAATTAGCATCGTCATTAACTCAATTTATAGGTATACTTACGCCTAAAGTGAATTGATTTTACTTTTTTTGCTGATTTATTAATGCGTTAACCTGTATTTTTAACTCGCGTATTTCTTCTTTTATGCCCGCTAATTCATTATGTAAGATACGTTCAAATGATTCTTTATTAATTAATGAAGAGTCGTTTTCTTCATCTAAAATTATAGGTTTTTCTGTTGGTAAGCTGATAAAGCTTGGTTCATGTTGCCAAGTTTTTAATACGGAAATAATTATAGGTAAAGGGACCTTTGTTTTTAGCTTTGTTTTGATTAATGCAACCGTTGGCTTTTTGCCTTTGTTTGCAATTTGGTTTGCTAAGATTGTAATTTCATCATTTATTGTCATTTTGATTAATCGATTCGTTATATTAACTACATTTTAGCCAATGCTACTATTTATGTCAGGTGTTAAATAAAAGTATTTATGTTTATACAATAAAATCAGTTAGTTATAAAAAATATTGTTTTGGTTTGTTTTTTGCTTCTCATCTAATGAAAAAAATTATTTATAATTTTAACTATTATTTATTTGGAGTAAACATGAAAAAATCACTTTTGGCCCTTCTTGTTGCATTACCTTTAGCGTCTACATTAACTGGCTGTGTTATTGCGGTAAAAGACGGTGAAGTTGACCACTCATTTATGCGAGACAGCGGTGATAGAAGTTATGAAAATCGTAAGAAAATAGCACAAGTACAGCTTGGTGCAAGTTTTGTTGATATGCAAGAAAAACTGGGAGTGGCCGATTTTTCAGAAACTTATAAATATAATGATCAAATAATTCGCGTATTATACTACAGAAGCCAACGCAAGCATAAAGATGGGCTAACAACGAAAGATGAATGCACTTACCTAGAGTTTGTTGATGGTGAATTAGCTCAAACAGGTAATGGCGGTAATTATAAAAAACTTTCTTCCAATTAACCGTTAATTTTTATAAAAAACAGACCTGTTGTTTAACACTTGTTAAAATGAATTAATACAGTAATCTTATGTATTAATTCATTTTTTATTGTTTTTTGTCGTAATTTTTACTCTCACAAATAATTATATTCATTTGATTTAAGTTATTTACATCTTCGGCATTACGCTTGTACCAAAAAAATGTTCTGGTACAATCAGTTTTATAAATTTGTTTTTAGGTAGTTAAACTCATATGGTTATAAAAGCCCAAAGTCCAGCTGGATTTGCCGAACAGTACATTGTAGAATCTATTTGGAATGGCGGTTTTCCTCCTGGTTCAATTTTACCAGCAGAGCGTGAGTTATCAGAGTTAATTGGTGTAACTAGAACAACATTAAGAGAAGTGCTGCAACGTTTGGCACGTGATGGTTGGCTAACTATAAAGCATGGTAAGCCTACAAAAGTAAATAATTTTTGGGAAACCTCAGGTTTAAACATTTTAGAAACATTGGCACACCTTGATCAAGAAGGTGTACCTGATTTGGTTGATAATTTATTATCTGCACGAACAAATATTAGTGCAATTTATGTTCGTGGTGCAATTAAAAACAACCCAGAAAAAGCGATTGAATTGCTGAGTGCATATACTGAGGTTGAAGACAATGGTGATGCCTTCGCAGAATTTGACTATAATTTAAATAAAGAATTGGTAGTGGCATCAGGAAATTCGATTTATTTACTTATTTTAAATGGCTTTAGAGGCTTATACTCTCGCATTGGTAGTTTATACTTTGCTCACCCAACGGGTCGCGAAATTTCGCGAATTTACTATCAGAAACTTATTGATTTGGCAAAAGAAAATCGTTTCGATGATTCGATTTTTGCAGTACGTAAATACGGTATTGAATCAGGTAAACTTTGGGGTGAATTAAAAGAAGACGTGTTAAAAGAACTCACCGAAGAGTAGTCGACTATTATTATATAGTTCATCGCTATGAAGTTCGTCGGATTTACTTATAAAGGCGGCAATCATCGCCTTTTTGTATGCTAAATTACTTTAAATTATGTGGTGGTGTCTTTATCACCACATCGCTCAATAATCTCGTCTATACCTTCATTATTTTCTTGAACAATCTCAACGTTAAATTGCCATAAATAATGTAAATGTTTAAGTACTTCTGTTTTAGAGTCGCCTAATTGAATATTATTATGCGGTATGTAGCGTAAGGTTAGGGATCTATCCCCTTCAATATTGGCGTTAACAATTTGTATATTCACTTCTAAATTACTTAGATTATATTGCTCAGCAAGTTTTTCTCTTATTTTTTTATAACCTTGTTCATTGTGTATTGCTCCAATTTCAACATAATTATTTTTTTCGTCATCATGAATATGAAATAACTTAAAATCACGAATCAATTTAGGTGACAAATATTGACTGATAAAACTTTCATCCTTAAAGTTTTTCATAGCAAAGTGTAAAGTGTCTAACCAATTACTCCCTGCAATTTCAGGAAAATAGGCTTTATCTTCTTCTGTTGGGTGTTCACATATACGTCTAATATCAATAAACATATTGAAGCCCAATGCATATGGGTTAATACCAGAATAATAGGGGCTGTTATAGTCTTGTTGTGCGACTACATTGGTATGACTATGTAAAAATTCTAGCATAAATTTATCTGTTACTAAGCCTTCATCATACAGGTGATTCAAAATAGTATAATGCCAAAAGCAAGCCCAACCTTCATTCATCACTTGTGTTTGTTTTTGAGGATAAAAATATTGAGAAATTTTTCTAACGATACGTACTATTTCTCGTTGCCAAGGTTTTAAAAGTGGTGCATTTTTTTCTATAAAGTAAAGAATATTTTCTTGAGGTTCAGACGGAAATTTATATTTTTTTTCCTTTCTATTTTTATCTGGCACAGTGCGCCACAAGGTGTTTACTTGTGATTGTAAATATTCTTCACGTTCAGTTTGGCGCTTTAACTCTTCATCGAGTGATATTTTTTGTGGTCTTTTATAGCGATCCACGCCATGATTCATTAATGCATGGCAAGCATCGAGTGTAGCTTCAACTTCATCTATTCCATGTGTATTTTCACATTTTGCGATATAGTTTTTAGCAAAAAGCAAATAATCAATAATTGAACTTGCATCAGTCCAAGATTGAAATAAATAGTTGCCTTTAAAGAACGAATTATGTCCATAACAAGCATGAGCCATGACTAAGGCTTGCATTGGCATTGTATTTTCTTCCATAAGATAAGAAATACAGGGGCTAGAGTTAATGACTATTTCGTAAGCTAATCCCATCTGACCACGTTTATAGTTTTGTTCTGTTTGAATAAATTTTTTGCCAAAAGTCCAATGATTATAACCTATTGGCATACCAACACCTGCGTATGCATCCATCATTTGCTCAGCCGTTATGACTTCTATTTGATTAATATACGTATCTAACTGGTAATGTTCGGCCACACGCGCTATTTCGGTTTGATATTGAGCTAGTAGTTCAAAAGTCCAGTCTGGAGAATCATCTAAAGGGGTTACTTCTTTATGTGTTTGCTGGTTTGTTTTTTTATGTGTTGTTACCATAATTTTACCTATTCTTTTTGCCTTGGTACGTTTATGTTTTGCCCTTTTATTTATCAATATATTTATGCTGCATTTTGAGTATTCTTTTTAAATAGGTCTCTAAATACAGGATAAATATCCGAAACTTCTTGTATGTGTGCCGTAGCAAAGTTTGAATGTGAACTTTTTAGTTGTTGGTATTGTTGCCATAGTGTTTGATGAGCGCGCTGGGTTATTTCGATATAACTAAAGTAACGTGCTTTGGGTAAAATGTGTTTGGCCAGTATTGATTTACAATGCGGTGAATCGTCAGCCCAGTTGTCTCCGTCTGATGCTTGCGCGCCATAAATATTCCATTGGTTATCATTGTATCGTTCATTGATTATTTCACTCATCAACGTTAGTGCACTTGAAGCTATCGTTCCACCAGTCTCTTGAGAATAGAAAAACTCGTGTTCATCTACTTCTTTTGCTTGGGTGTGATGGCGTATATAAACCACATCAATATCTTTATAGGTTCTACTTAAAAAGAGAAAAAGAAGAATATAAAAACGTTTAGCCATATCTTTGGTTGTTTGATCCATTGAACCTGAAACATCCATTAAACAAAACATGACAGCTTTTGATGTGGGGACTGCTTGTTTGGCATAGTTTCTAAACTTAAGATCGAAGGTGTCAATAAAAGGGACTTTGGCTATTTTTTTTTCTAAATTAGCTATTTTTTTTCTTAGATTGTCACTCTCTTTTTGTTGAATAGAATCATGAACAATGTTATTACAATTGAGTGCTTCTAAAGTTTGCATGTAATGCTTAAGTTGCTTTCTTTTAGATGCGGTCATGGCAATGCGCCTAGCAATAGAGCCTTGTAATGATTTTACAATATCAATGTTAGAAGGGATGCCTTCTGCACAAAAACCTGAGCGAACCGTTTTGTATTCAATTAATTTATCGAGTTGATTTTTCTCAAGGTTAGGTAATTCCAAATCTTCAAAAAGTAAATTAAGGTATTCTTCTTTAGAAATAGAAAAAGTAAAACTATCCTCACCCTCACCATTGTCACTTGCATCGCCTTCTCCAGCACCCTGGCCTTGTTGGCTTGGAGGTTTATTAATTCTGTCACCGCTAACAAATTGATCATTGCCAGGGTGAACCTTGTCACGAATACCACCGCTACCTTGATGAAATATAGGCTCAGACAAGTCTTTTTTCGGAATAACAATGTTTTCACCTGAAGTAATGTCAGTAACTCCACGTTGACTAATTGCATCAGAGACAGATTTTTTTATTTGGTTTTTATAACGCCTTAAAAAACGTTGACGATTTACAGTACTTTTATTTTTACTGTTTAGTCGTCTATCAATAAAATTAGCCATAGTGACTCCTTACTGCGTAACTATAAATGCAATTTAAACCCTGTTTACTGTTGTATTTTGTCATCTATGCTTCAAAAATTTAAGAAGATTTTCTTACGCGTAAATACCATTCAGACAATAATCTAACTTGCTTTTGTGTGTACCCTTTACTCATCATACGCTCAACAAAATCATCGTGTTTTTTCTGATCATCTTTTGATGTTTTTGAGTTAAAAGATATGACGGGTAATAAATCTTCTGTATTTGAAAACATTTTCTTTTCGATAACTGTGCGTAGCTTTTCATAACTGGTCCATAAAGGGTTTTTTCCATTGTTATTGGCTTTCGCTCTAAGTACAAAGTTAACAATTTCATTACGGAAATCTTTAGGATTACTAATACCTGCAGGTTTTTCTATTTTTTCTAGTTCGTCATTAAGTGCTTGCCTATCAAAAAGCTGGCCTGTTTCTGCGTCACGATATTCTTGATCTTGAATCCAAAAATCAGCATAAGTGACGTAGCGATCAAAAATATTTTGACCGTATTCAGAGTAAGACTCTAAATAGGCTGTTTGAATTTCTTTACCAATAAATTCAATGTATTGCGGTGTTAAATAACCTTTAATAAACTCTAAATAACGTTCGGTTATTTCTTTTGGTAATTGCTCTCGTTCAACTTGTTGTTCTAATACATAAAATAAATGTACAGGATTTGCCGCCACTTCATTATTATCAAAATTAAATACACGAGATAGTATTTTAAAAGCAAACCGTGTGGACAGTCCCGACATACCCTCGTCAATACCTGCATAATCCCTATACTCTTGATACGATTTAGCTTTAGGATCTGTATCTTTTAAGGTTTCACCGTCATATACACGCATTTTTGAGTAAATACTTGAATTTTCAGGTTCTTTTAATCTTGACAATACTGAGAATTGCGCAAGTGTCTCTAACGTATCGGGTGCACATTGTGCTGATTTTAGTTCACTATTTTCAAGCAACTTTTTGTAGATGTTTACCTCTTCAGAAACACGCATACAATAAGGTACTTTGACTATATAAACTCTGTCTAAAAACGCTTCGTTGTTTTTGTTGTTTCTAAATGTTTGCCATTCAGACTCATTTGAATGAGCCAGTAAAATACCATTAAAAGGTAGGGCAGATAATCCTTCTGTTGGATTATAGTTTCCCTCTTGTGTGGCGGTAAGTAATGGATGAAGCACTTTGATTGGTGCTTTAAACATCTCAACAAATTCCATTAATCCTTGGTTTGCTCTACATAGTGCACCAGAGTAGCTATAGGCATCTGCATCATTTTGGGCAAAATGCTCAAGCTGTCTTATATCAACTTTGCCAACCAAAGCAGAAATATCTTGATTGTTATCGTCACCAGGCTCTGTTTTTGCAATAGCAATTTGATCAAGAATAGAAGGATAGACTTTTACAACGGAAAACTTAGCAATATCACCTTTAAACTCATGTAAGCGTTTTGCTGCCCAAGGTGAAATAATATTATTAAGGTAACGTACTGGTATATTGAATTCTTCTTGTAATATTTTGCCGTCTGAATGCACATCAAATAAACAAAATGGATGGTCATTCACTGGGCTTCGAATACCATTAGCACATAAAACATAAATAGGCTCTTGCTGCATTAACGCTTTGAGTTTTTCAGCAATTGATGATTTGCCACCACCGACGGGGCCTAATAAATATAGAATTTGTTTTTGTTCTTCTAATCCTTGAGAGGCATGTTTAAGGTATGAAACAATTTGTTCAATAGCTTCCTCCATACCATAAAAGTCTTTAAACGCTGGGTATCGGTTAATAACTCTGTTAGAAAATATACGGCTCAACCGAGGATCCGTTGCCGTATCAACTTCTTCAGGTGTACCAATAGCACTAAGTAATCTCTCTGCAGCACTTGCATAGGCCAGCTTGTTTTTTTTACACAAGGTTAAAAACTCTTGCAAGCTAAATTCTTCTTGTTGAGCTTGTTCGTAACGTGCTTGATAATGTTGAAAAATACTCATAATCATCTCCAAAGCTTGAGTTTAAAACTGACTAAAAATAAATTTTTGAGCTTTATAATATAAGACTAGTTGCTTTGGCTGATTTTGCGAATTTTAAAGTGTAAATATTATTTTTTTATATTTAAAAAATAAGTGAGATCAAGTAATTACTTTTACTACTTAATTTTGAGGTCTGATGAATTTTTGTTGAACAGTAGATTAATAGCAAAGTATTGACCCCCCCAGCGAAGGGGTCAATAATAAAATAAGTGGTTAAACACTTATGGCAGGAAGGCTTATGCGAAATTTGCTTGTGCAAAATCCCAATTAGCTAATGCCCAAAAAGCATCCATGTAGCTAGGACGTAGATTACGGTAATCAATATAATAAGCATGCTCCCATAAATCTACAGTGATTAGTGGTGTTACACTTTCATCTGTTAATGGTGTTGCAGCATTAGAGGTATTAACAATAGCTAAGCTACCATCAGCATTTTTAACTAACCATGTCCAGCTTGAACCAAAATTGTTGATTGCACTGTCAGTAAATTTCGCTTTAAAATCAGCGAAAGAACCAAAGCTAGCAGTAATAGCATCAGCTAAAGCGCCTGTTGGTTCACCACCACCATTAGGGCTTAAGCTATTCCAATAAAACGTATGATTCCAAATTTGAGCTGCATTATTAAAAATACCTGCTGAAGAAGTTTTTACTATTTCTTCTAAAGACTTGTTATCAAATTCAGTGCCTTCAATTAATCCATTTAATTTTACAACATAGGTATTGTGATGTTTTCCGTAGTGAAATGATAAAGTTTCTGCTGAAATATGTGGTTCTAGGGCAGTTTGTTCGTAAGGTAATGCAGGTAATTCAATAGCCATTGTGCTCTCCAGTTTCTCTAATTTTTTAAAAGTTACTATGTATTTGTGAATAAGAGTATATTTCCTAATAAAACTTGAGTAAAATACTCAGGTATTAAGTTTATACTATATTGAACCCTTAGTGTATAGGGTTTCTTTAGGTATTTTACAAGTATATAATTTTTTTTTAAGTATTTATTCTATTGAATTGAAAAATAAATTTTTGGCACAATGATATTGTAAATGTAAGTATCAACAAAAATTATACTCGGCCGATTCAACTTAGTGCCCAATTCAATTTAGTATAATGAATATTATTTTTTAGAGGATATTATGGAAACAATTGAACGTATTAAAGAACAAATTAGTGAAAACACTGTTTTACTATATATGAAAGGTTCCCCGAAATTACCTAGTTGTGGTTTTTCATCGCAAGCATCACAAGCTTTAATTTCGTGTGGTGAACAATTTGCTTATGTTGATATTTTGCAAAATCCTGATATCCGCGCTGAATTACCAAAATATGCAGACTGGCCTACATTTCCACAATTATGGGTTGAAGGTGAGTTTGTTGGTGGTTGTGACATTATTTTAGAAATGTTTCAACAAGGTGAATTACAAACATTAATTAAAGAAGCAACGGCTAAAGATGCTTCTAAAGACACAAACGCAGAATAAATTTTTATTCTGTATGAATTTAGTATTGATTTTTTCCAATTAAGCACAATAACTAGTTGTGAGTATTTGTTAACGCAATAATATTTTTTAATCATTAATAACATAAAAATGGAGCATATATGAGTGTTTTAGTAGGTCGTCCAGCCCCAGACTTTACAGCCGCAGCGGTTTTAGGTACGGGTGAAATTGTTGATAGCTTTTCATTAAGTGAAGCAATTAAAGGCAAAAAAGCGGTAGTGTTTTTCTACCCATTAGATTTTACTTTTGTATGTCCATCAGAGCTTTTAGCTTTTGATCATCGTATAGAAGAATTTAAAAGCCGTGGTGTTGAGGTGATTGGTGTTTCTATTGATTCACAATTCTCTCATAATGCATGGAGAAATACTGCAGTAAATGATGGTGGTATTGGTCCAGTTCAATATACATTAGTTGCTGATACTAAACATGAAATCTGTAAAGCTTATGATGTGGAGCATCCAGATGCAGGCGTTGCATTCCGTGGTTCATTCCTAATTGATGAAGAAGGCAATGTACGTCATCAAGTAGTGAATGATCTACCTTTAGGTCGTAATGTTGATGAAATGATACGTATGGTTGACGCACTACAATTTCACCAAGAGCATGGTGAAGTATGTCCTGCAGGTTGGAATAAAGGCGACAAAGGTATGACAGCTTCTCCAGATGGTGTTGCATCATACTTAACAGACAATGCTGATAAACTTTAAGCATTAATTTACAGTATTAATAAGTGAATCGTTAATAAATTTATCTTAATAATATTTATTTTTGAAAAGCTGGTGTCGATCGACACTAGCTTTTTTTATGGGTAATTTTCTATTTTCTATTTTCTATTTTCTATTTTCTATTCGCTATTCTTTATTCGCTAATCGGTAGTGGCCAGCCGCCTAATTCTTGCCATTTGTTCACTATATAACAAAATAATTCTGCAGTTTTTTCAGTATCATATAGTGCAGAATGCGCTTCGCTATTATTAAAATCAATTTCTGCTGCTTCGCACGCTTTAGCTAATACAGTTTGCCCTAATGCAAGACCTGCTAAAGTGGTTGTATCAAAACTAACAAACCCATGAAATGGGCTGCGTTTTATTTGGCAACGAGCGGTTGCCGCATTTAAAAAACCTAAATCAAACGCAGCATTATGTGCAACAATAATGGCACGTTGGCAGCCAGCTAGTTTCATTTTTTTTCTAACTAATTTGAATAGGGCTTTTAATGCTACTTCTTCATCAACCGCACCTCGTAATGGGTTTGTGGGATCAATACCCGTAAACTCTAACGCCTTGGGTTCTAGATTTGCGCCCTCAAATGGATGCACATTAAATTGTATTGTTTCATCAATAGATAATTTGTTTGAACTGTCATCTAAGGTTAAAACAGATGCTGCAATTTCTAGTAATGCATCAGTTTGAGCATTAAACCCCGCTGTTTCTACGTCAATCACAACGGGAAAGTAACCGCGAAATCGTTGTGCTAAGAGTGGCTTAATAATTTTACTATTTTCGTTGTTAACTTTGTCTGCTTTTATTTTTTCTTTATCTGGCATATTATTACTTGATCTTGAGCGAGGAAATCTAGAGGTTGGATTATCTCAGAAAATTATATAAAACACGATAGCAACGCTAATATCATTAGGTTTGATAGTCTAATAGGTATAAATAGGCGCAAAAAAAACAATAAAGTGCTAAAGTTATACTAGTTCGAGACGATATAACGAATGTCACTAATTAATTATGTTATAAATATTATGAAAATATATTCTCACAATGCCAATAAGTTATTATTTACTTCGACATTTTTCGTAACAGCATTTATGACGCTAATTTTCAGTGTTATCACTACTCAAGCCCATGCAGGGATTCGACAATACAGTGCCGATCTCAATAGTTCATCATGGCAATTGGCCAATGACTCCCGTTTACAATGCACATTAGCTCATCAAATTCCTAATTATGGTCAAGCACGATTTTCAGCTAAGGCAAGCCGCAAACTTAATATGGAATTTGAACTGGACATGATGCTTTTGCCTGATAGTTACTCACTGGCTCAAGTGCGAAGTGAGTCACCTAATTGGCGTCCAGGTCATGGCGGCAGGGTAATAGCTGACATGAAACTTCAAAAACAATTTAATCCAAGTTTACCCAAAAAAGTCGCTTGGACTATGTTAAGTGAGTTAGAGCAGGGTATGAGTCCTACTTTTTATTATAACGATTGGTACAGCGAACAAGATAAAATTTCTGTTGGTTTATCAACTGCCCGTTTTAAAGGGGCTTATCAAAACTTTGTTGCTTGTGTTAGTAATTTATTAAACTACAGTTTTGATGACATCGCTTATACTGTATTAAATTATCAATCTAATAGTGATAAATTTACTAAAGCATCGCAACGACGAGTTGATATGATTAAAGAGTATTTGAGTTTAGATCCTGAGCTTGAATTAGTTCTTGTTGATGCTTATTCAGACAGCTACGGTGGTCGTTGGGCTAACTTTAAGTTATCAGAACGCCGAGCATTACAAGTTCGAGACTACTTTGTTAAAAATGGTATTGATGCTAGTCGCATAGAAGCAACAGGCTATGGAGAAAAGCGACATATTGCATCGAATGAAACAACACTTGGACGCGGCAAAAACCGCAGAGTTGTGATTCAAATGCAGAAATTGTAAATAATTCTTTATATTATTGTAAATTTATTGAGTGTTTAATCAATATAAATGGTTGTATAGGCCTGTAGATTCAAAGTAATCTACAGGCCTATTTTTTTTGTAAATTTTGTTAGGATAATCCAAATGAAAATTTTTACGCGCTTTATACTGTTAGTAGTGTTAACACTATCCCAGTTTGCAATAGCTGAAACGTCGGCCAATAAGCCTATTTTAAATGATGCTTATACCTATTCTAATTATGATCAAGTCATTACAACGCATCTTTATTTAGATTTGGCCGTTGATTTTGAAAAGAAAACTTTATCGGGTTTCGCTGAACTTACTTTAAAGTGGCTCAATGACAAATCTCAAACTATTATTCTTGATACACGTGATTTAGTTGTTCACAATGTACTGGCTCAAAATAATCAAGGTATTTGGAAAAAAGTGAGTTTTAACCTTGCTAAGCGTGATTCAGTATTAGGGGCTAAATTGACTATTACGCCTCAGTTTAACGCAAAAAAATTACGGGTTTACTATAACTCAACTGAAAAAGCGTCAGGATTACAATGGTTATCACCAGAGCAAACAGCAGGTAAAGAAAAACCTTTTTTGTTTAGCCAAAACCAAGCCATTCATGCTCGTTCATGGATTCCTATTCAAGATACGCCAAGTGTTCGCGTAACTTACACTGCTCGTATTTCAACAGACAAAGACTTATTAGCTGTTATGAGTGCTAATAATGTACCTGATACTGAGCGAGATGGTGATTATTTCTTTTCTATGCCACAAGCTATTCCGGCTTACTTAATTGCAATAGGTGTGGGTGATTTACATTTTAAAGCCATGAGTCATCAAACTGGAATTTATGCTGAAACTAGTATTTTAGACGCTGCTGTAGCTGAATTTGATGATACACAAGCAATGATTGATAAAGCTGAAAAAATGTATGGAAAATATCGCTGGGGTCGTTATGACTTATTAATTTTACCTCCTAGTTTTCCATTTGGTGGTATGGAAAACCCACGTTTATCATTTATTACTCCAACAGTTATCGCTGGTGATAAAAGCTTAGTTAATTTAATTGCTCATGAATTAGCTCACTCATGGTCTGGTAATTTAGTAACGAATGAAAGCTGGCGTGACTTATGGTTAAACGAAGGCTTCACTAGCTATGTTGAAAACCGTATTATGGAAGCTGTTTTTGGTAAAAATAGAGCTATTATGGAACAAGCACTTGATGCACAAGGCCTTAACCATGAAATTGCTGAATTAACACCAGGCGATACACAGCTCTACATTGATTTAAAAGGGCGCGATCCTGACGATGCATTTTCTGGAGTGCCTTACACAAAAGGTCAATTATTTTTAATTTACTTAGAGCAAAAGTTTGGTCGTGACCGTTTTGATGCGTTTGTTTTAGAATATTTTGATAGTCATGCGTTTCAAAGTTTAGGAACTGCTAACTTTGTTAAATACCTAAAAGCCAACCTAACCCATAAATACCCAAATATTGTTAGCGATGAAGAAGTGAATGAGTGGATTTACAAGCAAGGATTACCTGCTTATGCTCCAAAACCTACTTCTACAGCGTTTAGTACTATTGATCAACAAATTTCGCAATGGTTAACCAATAAAATAACACTAGCACAATTACCCACAGTAGATTGGACATTGCATGAATGGTTACATTTTATTAATAATTTGCCTACTGACCTTAAAACTGAACGTATGACGGCACTTGACCAAACGTTTGATTTAACCCATAGCAAAAATGCTGAAATTGCTCATGCATGGTATTTATTATCTGTTCGAGCGGGCTATGATGTTGTATATCCTGCTATGTCAGAATACTTAGTTGCTATTGGTCGTCGTAAGTTAATTGTACCTTTGTATAAAGAGCTTGCTCAAACCGAGCAAGGCAAAGCATGGGCGGTAAATGTATATCAAAAAGCTCGCCCTGGTTATCATGGTTTAGCACAAGGCACTATTGATGGCATTTTGAATAAGTAACTACAAAATAAGTATAGTAAATACAATCAAATAATTTAAAGGCTCGGTTGAGCCTTTTTGCTATTCGTTCCTGATAACTCTTGATATAATGCCGCCAATTTAGTTACTTTCTTTAGAGGCTCAGTGGATGTCGGAAGTTGAAAACCGCCCAACCAATTTTATTCGTCAAATAATCGATGCGGATCTTGCCAGTGGCAAACATAGCTCAATTCAAACACGTTTTCCGCCAGAACCTAATGGTTTCTTGCATATTGGTCATGCTAAAGCTATTTGTTTAAGTTTTGGTATTGCACAAGATTATAATGGTTTATGTAATTTACGCTTTGATGACACCAACCCTGAAAAAGAAGACATTGACTATGTGCATGCCATTCAAAAAGATGTGAAATGGTTAGGCTTCCAATGGGCTGGTAATATTCATTATTCCTCAGATTATTTTGAGCAATTGCATGATTTTGCTGTTGAACTTATTGAAAAAGGTTTAGCTTTTGTCTGCTTTTTAAATGCTGATGACATGCGAGAATATCGCGGCACATTGAATAAGCCAGGTAAGAATAGCCCTTATCGTGACACTTCAGTTGAAGAAAACTTAGCGTTATTTGCAAAAATGCGTAACGGCGAATTCAAAGAAGGGGAATGTTCATTACGCGCTAAAATAGACATGAGCTCTAGTTTTATGTGTATGCGCGATCCTATTATTTATCGTGTTCGTTTTGCACACCATCATCAAACAGGTGATAAATGGTGCATTTATCCCATGTATGATTTTACCCATTGTTTATCTGATGCAATAGAAGGTGTTACACACTCCTTATGCACATTAGAATTTCAAGATAACAGGCGTTTGTATGATTGGGTCATTGATAATGTTTCAGTGCCAGCTAAGCCACATCAATACGAATTTTCACGTTTAAATCTTGAATACACTTTGATGAGTAAGCGAAAACTTAATACTTTGGTTGAAGAAAAACTTGTGGATGGTTGGGACGACCCACGTATGCCAACCATTGCCGCTTTTAGACGCAGAGGATATACACCGGCTTCGTTAAGAGAATTCGCAAAACGTATTGGTGTTACTAAAATGGAAAACACCGTTGAAATGAGCGTGCTAGAAGCCTGCATTCGTGAAGATTTAAATGACAATGCGCCACGTGCTATGGTAGTGCTTGACCCTATTAAACTAGTGATAGAAAACTATCCTGAGAATGAAACAGAAGCATTGACGGTTAAAAATCATCCCAGTGATGAAAGCCAAGGTACGCGTATTGTACCCTTTAGCCGAGAGCTATTTATTGAAGCTGAAGATTTTAAAGAAGAAGCAAATAAAAAATATAAACGTTTAGTTTTAGATAAAGCTGTACGTTTACGTGGTGCCTATGTTGTTACAGCAACGCGTTGTGATAAAGATGAACAAGGTAATGTTACTACCGTTTATTGCACGTACCTAGAAGACACATTAGGCAAAAATCCAACCGATGGTACTAAACCTAAAGGTGTTATACATTGGGTTGATGCAAATAAATCGCTTGATGCAACGGTACGTTTATATGACCGATTATTTACTGTGCCTAATCCTGCGGCTGAAGATGATTTTCATAAAGTGATGAACCCAGAATCGCTTATCACAATAGAAACAGCTAAAGTTGAGCCATCATTAATTGAAGCTAAGCCAGAACAAGCGTTTCAATTTGAACGTCAAGGTTACTTTTGTTTAGATAATGATATTAAAAATGCAGGTGAGTTAATTTTTAATCGTACGGTAGGTTTACGTGATACTTGGGCAAAAATTTCTCAGTAAAATATTTTTATAGCTATTCCTACTGTGGCTTATTAAAAAGCCCTAAGTGTTATGTTAACTTAGGGCTTTTAAAGAATTTGTAATATTGGTCATTTAAAGTTTAGGAATACGAATTTTTTTCTCTTCACTTTGACGATATATAATCAATGTTTTACCAATTACCTGTATCTTTGTTGATTTAGTTTCACGGCAAATAGCTTCAACAATTAAGGCTTTAGTTTCTCTGTCATCAGTTGGTATTTTTACTTTGATTAATTCATGATGATTCAGGGCATAATCAATTTCAGCAACAACAGCTTCGGTTAAGCCATTATTTCCCAATAACACAATGGGTTTCAGTGGATGAGCAACACCTTTTAAGTATTGAATTTGTTTTTTATTAATAGTCATTAAAATTTTCGATAGTGGTTAACTTGAATTACCGTTATTTTACCCTTATTTAACACTTAATATCCATTAATAGTCGAAAAAACTCTTAATATGGCAAAGAATATGGCAAAAAATTCAGCAAAGAAAAAGCATACTAACAGTTCTCAACGATGGCTTGATGAACATTTTGAAGACGAGTATGTAAAAAAAGCACAAAAACTAGGCTTGCGTTCTCGTGCTGTTTTTAAAATTGAAGAAATTAATAACAAAGACAAATTGATAAAATCCGGTATGAAAGTGGTTGATTTAGGAGCCGCACCTGGTGGTTGGTCTGAATATGCAGTAAAAGCCGTTGGTGATAACGGCCAAGTTATTGCCTGTGATATATTGGCTATGGATGCCATTGCAGGGGTCGATTTTTTACAAGGAGACTTTCGTGAAGAAGCTGTGCTTGATGCATTGTTAACGCGAATAAATGGTAAAAACATTGATGTAGTAATGTCAGACATGGCAGCAAATATGACGGGCAATGAAAGTGCTGATTCTGCTAGAAGTATGTACTTAGTCGAATTAGCGTTAGATATGTGCCATCAAGTGCTTAAACCCAATGGTTCTTTTGTTGTTAAAGTATTTCAAGGTGCCGGTTTTGAAGAATTCATGAAAGCTGTGCGTTCAGTCTTTAAGGGCGTAAAAACGCGAAAACCAGAATCTTCACGCGCCCGTTCGCGCGAAGTTTATTTAGTAGCTACAGGTTTTAAAGGTTAACTAATGTAGATTACTTCTATAGGGTTAATTTTTAGTTTAGTTACAATAGGTTAAATGTAGCCATATACTACTTTATGCATAGTTTATGAAGCTAAAGTTGTTACTAGTTGTAAATACCGACTAAAGTAAATTAGCAGCAAAGCTTGAATTGTAGTAAATTAGGCACAACATGATAGTTTGGGTTGGCGTTTATTCCGACCAAAGTATATTAAATTTTCAAACCCAATGAGGTCATTAAGTTGAGCGATATGGCAAAAAATCTTATTTTATGGTTAGTAATAGCTGTTGTTTTAATGTCTGTTTTTCAGAGTTTTTCTCCTAATAAAGCCAATGAATCACAAATGGACTATACCCGTTTCATTACTGATGTTCGTCAAGGACAAATTCGTGATGCTAGCGTAGACCGAAACGGTGTGATTACAGGTGAAAAACGCAGTGGAGAAACTTATACCACTACAATTCCTGGTGGTTATGATCGTGACTTAATCAATGATCTAGTTAAACAAGGTGTTCGGGCTCAAGGTAAATTACCTGAAGAAACAAGCTTCCTAACAACAATTTTTGTTTCTTGGTTTCCAATGATCCTATTAATTGGTGTTTGGATTTTCTTCATGCGCCAAATGCAAGGCGGTGGCGGAAAAGGCGCTATGTCTTTTGGTAAATCAAAAGCTCGTCAATTAGGTGAAGAACAGATCAAAACTACTTTTGCCGATGTAGCTGGTTGTGATGAAGCGAAAGAAGATGTTGCAGAATTAGTTGATTATTTAAAAGAACCAACACGGTTTCAAAAGTTAGGTGGACGTATACCTTCAGGTATTCTATTGGTTGGTCAACCGGGTACAGGTAAAACGTTATTAGCAAAAGCCATTGCGGGTGAAGCAAAAGTACCTTTCTTTACAATTTCTGGTTCAGATTTTGTTGAGATGTTTGTTGGTGTTGGTGCTTCTCGTGTTCGTGATATGTTTGAACAAGCGAAAAAAGCAGCACCATGTATTATCTTTATTGATGAAATTGATGCAGTAGGTCGCCAACGTGGTGCAGGTATGGGAGGCGGACATGATGAACGTGAACAAACCCTAAACCAAATGCTAGTAGAAATGGATGGTTTCGAAGGTAATGAAGGCGTTATTGTTATTGCAGCTACCAACCGTCCAGACGTGTTAGACCCTGCATTATTGCGCCCAGGCCGTTTTGACCGTCAAGTAACGGTAGGTTTACCTGATATTCGCGGTCGTGAACAAATTTTGAAAGTACACATGCGTAAAGTACCTTTAGGTGATGATGTTAAAGCATCGGTTATTGCACGTGGTACACCAGGTTTCTCTGGTGCTGATTTAGCTAACTTGGTAAACGAAGCGGCTTTATGGGCTGCCCGTACATCACGTCGTATTGTCTCTATGCATGAATTTGATAAAGCTAAAGACAAAATTATGATGGGCTCAGAACGCAAGTCGATGGTGATGAGTGAGTCTGAAAAAGAAATGACAGCTTATCATGAAGCAGGGCATGCTATTATTGGTCGTTTAGTACCTGATCATGATCCAGTGTATAAAGTGAGTATTATTCCTCGTGGTCGTGCACTGGGTGTTACCATGTATTTACCTGAGCAAGACAGATTTAGTCATTCTAAACAGCATTTAGAAAGTAATATTTCATCATTATATGGTGGCCGTATTGCTGAAGAAGTTATTTATGGTAGTGATAAAGTGTCAACAGGCGCGTCAAATGATATTGAACGTGCGACTAATATTGCCCGTAAAATGGTAACGCAATGGGGGTTATCTGAAATGGGGCCTATGTTATTTGCTGAAGAAGAAGGCGAAGTGTTTTTAGGCAGAACGTCTGCTAAATCATTACATATGTCTGATGAAACGGCTAAATTGATTGATGAAGAAATTAAATCAGTGATTGATCGTAACTACAAACGTGCAGAAACAATGATCAAAGACAATATGGACATTTTGCACGCAATGAAAGACGCATTAATGAAATATGAAACGATTGATGCATTACAAATTGATGATTTAATGGCAAGAACAGAAGTTAGACAGCCAGCAGATTGGGACGATAGCGACTCAGACATTAACTCTAGTTCTAACTCAAGCTCAAATACTAAAGGTGATTCTGAAAAAAAATCAGAAAAACCAGAAGTAAAGGTGACACCAGACCTTACTGAGCCAAGTAGCGATGCACCAGCTAAATAATTAAGCATAAAACTTAATTAAAAGGCCTCGATTTTTACTAAAAAGAAAGTAAACTTCGAGGCTTTATTTTTATAAACAGTCTTTAAATATTTATAACTTGTAACCATAAAATCATGTCTGAAACAGCGTTAAAAAATCAACCTAAATCCACCCCATCTAATAAAGGCATATCGAGCCAAATCATTACTAATATAACACCTTTATCACACCTAAATAGTGTAGAAGTGATGGGAATAGTTAATGTCACACCAGATTCTTTTTCTGATGGAGGTAAATTTGCTCATATTGATAACGCCTTAGTGCAGGTTGAGTTAATGATAAACAATGGTGTTGATATTATCGATATTGGCGGTGAATCAACGCGTCCTGGTGCATTAGCTGTAAGTGACCAAGATGAAATAGCCCGCGTTATTCCATTGCTTAAAGCAATAAAGTCGCGTTTTAACGTTAAAGTGTCTATTGATACCAGTAAAGCCAGCGTAATGAGCGAAGCAATTACATATGAGGCAGACATCATTAATGATGTACGAGCATTACAAAATAATGGTTGTATTGATGTTATAGCACAAAGTGAAGTTTTAGTTTGTTTAATGCATATGCAAGGTATACCAAGAACAATGCAAGAAAATCCACATTATGAAAATATCATGACTGATATAATACATTTTTTTGAACAACGTATTCAATGTTGCGAAGAAAAAGGCATTGATAGGCGTCGACTCATTTTAGACCCCGGTTTTGGGTTTGGTAAAACCTTAACCGATAATTATAAAATGCTCGCGCAAATGGCAAAATTTAAAGAACTTAATTTACCACTACTTTCAGGTACATCACGTAAATCGATGCTTGGCAATTTATTAAACCGTGAGGTTGATCATCGATTAGCGGGTAGTTTAACAACAGCCATTGTTGCCGTGCAGCAAGGAGCCAGTATAATACGAGTGCATGATGTGGCAGAAACAGTTGATGCACTTAAAATTTTAACCGCAGTAGCTCAACAGGAAACGTAAGGAGTTACTCGCGAGACGTTTAGCTTTAGCTTAAAAGCAAGCTAATACTAAGCTAAAAAATTGTATATAAAGATAAAGGAAAAACAATGTCTAGTCGTAAATATTTTGGTACTGATGGTGTTCGCGGATTAGTAGGTCAATATCCAATTTCCCCTGAATTTGTTATGAAACTAGGTTACGCTGCTGGTAAAGTTTTAGCAGCCCAAGGTACTAAAAAAGTATTAATTGGTAAAGATACACGTATTTCAGGTTACATGCTTGAATCAGCTTTAGAAGCTGGATTTTCTGCCGCAGGCATCGATATTGGTCTTTTAGGGCCAATGCCTACTCCCGGAATTGCCTACTTAACTAAAACATTTCGTGCAGAAGCGGGCGTTGTGATCAGCGCATCTCATAACCCGTATTATGACAATGGCATTAAATTTTTCTCACAAGATGGGCAAAAATTACCTGACGAGGTTGAATTAGCCATTGAAGCAGAATTAGATAAACCAATGGGCTGTGTTGAAAGCGCTTATTTAGGTAAAGCCTACCGAATTGAAGATGCAGCAGGGCGCTATATTGAATTTTGCAAAAGTAATTTTCCAAGCCAAATGTCATTACAAAATTTAACTATCGTTGTTGACTGTGCTCATGGCGCAACCTACCATATTGCGCCTAATGTTTTTCGTGAATTAGGCGCAACCGTTATAGAAGTAGGGGCATCGCCTAATGGCATTAATATTAATGATGGTTGTGGTGCAACCTCAATGAAATTGATCAGTGAGGCCGTGGTTGAACACAAAGCTGATTTAGGTATTGCACTTGACGGTGATGGTGATCGTTTAATGATGGTGGATCATACTGGTTACGTTATTGATGGCGATGAAGTGGTGTATATTATTGCTTGTAATGATTTGAAATCTGGCGTTTTTGAAGGTGGTGTAGTTGGCACATTAATGAGTAACATGGGGCTAGAACTAGCGTTAGAGCAACTAGACATACCATTTGCACGCAGTAATGTAGGCGACAGATATGTAATGGAATTGCTCAGAGACAAAGGCTGGCAACTCGGTGCTGAAAATTCAGGCCATATTATTAATTTAAACCACACCTCGACAGGTGACGGTATTATTGCCGCTCTAAACGTGTTAACAGCAATTAAACAGCAAAACAAATCATTATTTGAATTACGTCAAGGCATGATCATGCTGCCACAAATACTCGTTAATGTGCGTTTTACTGGTGACAGTGACCCTATTAATTCTCCTAGTGTAAAAGCATCTGTAGAACGGGTTAATGAAGTATTGTCAGGGCGTGGACGGGTATTATTACGTAAATCTGGTACAGAACCGTTAATTAGAGTGATGGTTGAAGGACCAGTGATGGATGAAGTGATTGCATTGGCAAATGAAATTGCCGAAGCCGTTAAATTAGCCAGTTAATTCAATAAGCATATTATATGTTTGAAAAAACAGCAATTACACAAATAATTGAAGTGATAATTGATAGATTTTAACTTATCACTTGTAAGTTAATCTCAGGTTAGTTAATATCTCGCGGCTTCATTTTACAATGCATTGAAAAGTGGATAGAGGATAATTTATGACTAGAGAAGCAATTGTTGCAGCTAACTGGAAAATGAATGGTGATACAGCTTTAGTTAACACCATGATTTCGGGTTTAAATAACGTTGAACTGCAAGACAACGTCAAGGTAGTGATTTGTCCTGGCACCCCCTATTTATCAGCATTAGTAGTAAAAGTAAAAGAAGATAAATTAAATGCAACTATTAGTATAGGCGCGCAAAATGTCAGTGAACATGACAATGGTGCGTTTACTGGTGAAATTTCTACAAAAATGTTGCAGGAATTGTCGGTAGAATTTGTTATTATAGGCCACTCTGAACGTAGATGCTTATATCATGAAACTTCTACCCAAGCTGCTCATAAAGTTAAAGCTGCACTGAATGCAGGTTTAACGCCTATTTTGTGTATTGGCGAAAGTGAAGCAGAGCGAGCAACGGAACAAACAGAAACAGTACTTGCTTCACAATTACAACCCGTAATTGACGAAGTAGGTATAGAAAAATTTATTGATGTTGTTATTGCCTACGAACCCGTTTGGGCTATAGGCACAGGAAAAACAGCATCAAGTGAGATGGCACAAGAAACACATCAATTTATTCGCCAATTTTTAGCGAAAGCTAATGAAAATGTCGCGGCTAAAGTGCCTTTGTTATATGGTGGCAGCGTTAACGCGTCAAACTGTGAAGAATTATTTGCACAACCTGATATAGACGGTGGTCTTATTGGCGGTGCTAGTTTACAAGTTGAACAATTCAAAGTGATTTGTTCAGCAGCTAAAGGAAAGTAAAAATGTTGTATCAAGTTTTAATTATAGCTTACGTACTTATTGCCTTAGCCTTAATCGGTTTAGTGCTAATTCAACAAGGTAAAGGTGCCGATATGGGCGCATCGTTTGGTGCAGGTTCATCAGCAACGGTTTTTGGCTCAGGCGGCTCAGGTAATTTTTTAACTAAAATGACTACATGGCTAGCTATAGGTTTTTTTACTATTAGTCTAGTATTAGGTAACCTAACGGCAAACCGTACTAAATCAGTAGAAGAATGGAATGACCTAAGCGCACCTGTTAGTGAGCAAACTATTGCTACCGATGCCATTCCAAGTGATGCCAGTGCAGAACCACAAATGATTGAAAACTCAGACGTACCTGCAGCTGATGCACCTGTTACTGAAAAAGACGAAAGCGATATTCCTAAATAACGCAAGCAGTACAGTTAGTTAATTGGTAAAAATAGTTAGTACAAATAGCACAAAAGTAACTTAGCTAAGCAACCTCAATAATAGCAAGTTAACTTAAAAAACAGACAGGATAAATTTAGTATTGCGCGGTTGTGGCGGAATTGGTAGACGCGCCAGCTTGAGGGGCTGGTGACTTAGGTCGTGGGGGTTCAAGTCCCCCCAACCGCACCACTAGATTTAACAAAGAAGAACGAAATAGACCAGAACAGCCTTTAATAATAAAGGGTTCTGGTTTTTTTATGTTTACTCTATTCTGAGGGGGGAAAATCTAGTCCATTTAGCACTAGCTAAAGCAGTAGTTGTTGATAATAACGTTGTAATACTTCGGCGAAAGCTTGTGCCGTTTTAGACAAGGGATATCTACGACGAGTAATAATGCCAACTCTACGACTGATTACGGGTGATGAGAGTTCTCTAAACTCAAGGTTTAACGTTTGCATTTGTTGTTTATAAAGAGATGGCATAACACTAACGCCTAACCCAGTTGCTACCATTTGAACAACCGTGGCTAATTGATTGGTTTCAAAACTTACATTTAAAAATATATTTTGCTCTGCCAGTATATTGTCCATGAGTAACCTAATACTCGAAGGGCGTTTTAGGGTGATAAAAGGATAATCAATTAAATGTTGCCAATCCACTTGCTCAATTTTCATCAGGGGGTGGTTTTTCGGAAAAACGGCGACAAACCTGTCGGAATATAAGGTCTCAAACCTTAGGTCGTCTGACGTTCCAGGATCAAAGCTTATTGCAAATTCTACTTTACCCGTTTGTACCATTTCAATCGCGTCTTCAGCGATAACATCGTGAATTTTGACCTTGATGGCGGGATACTTTTTGTTAAATTCGAAAAGATGCTGTGGTAGATGTGTGCTTGCAAAGGAGGGCATAGCAGCAAGTGATAAGTTCCCACGTTGTAACGAAAATAACTCATTAAGTTCAACAAAAGCATTATCAAAATCAGCGAGTAATCGCTTAGCCACAGGTAAAAATATTTCACCCTCAGGGGTTAGTGACAGTGTTCTTGTTGACCTTGCTAAGAGTTTTCCGCCAACACTTTCTTCTAAGTTTTTAAAGGCAGTGCTTAATGCAGGTTGCGATATATGCAGTAATTCGCTGGCTTCAACAAAGCTGTTTACCTCAACCACCGCTAGAAAAGCTCTAATCTGTTTAATGGTCACATTCACGTTACATCCATATAGTTTATTTATAAAAATAAGTTATCAATTATTTATATTAATCAATTTTACAAATCTATTCAATTGTAAGATGCTTAGGCCCTAGTTTTTAAAAGCATAAGGGCTCTTCTTACATAATAAGAACAGTAAAATAATATGGCAGGGTTTAATAAAGTAGTGCATAGCTATGAAGAAGCTATGGCAGGGTTAACAGATAACATGACTGTTATCGCAGGCGGTTTTGGCTTGTGCGGCATTCCAGAAAATTTAATTGCCGAGATAAAACGTAAAGGCACTAAAGGCTTAACACTTGTATCTAACAACTGTGGGGTTGATGATTTCGGCTTAGGTTTATTGTTACCTAATCGCCAAATTAAAAAAATTGTTGCCTCGTATGTGGGTGAAAATGCTGAGTTTGAACGTCAAATGATGTCAGGTGAACTTGAGGTAGAACTAACACCCCAAGGCACGTTGGCTGAAAAAATGCGTGCAGGTGGTGCTGGAATTCCCGCTTTTTACACGGCAACGGGTGTGGGTACGCCAGTTGCTGAAGGGAAAGATGAACGTCAGTTTAATGGTCGAGATTATATTTTAGAAGAATCGATCACAGGGGATTTTGCCATTGTAAAAGCGTGGAAAGCTGACAAGTATGGTAATTTGGTTTTTAGAAAAACAGCGCGTAATTTTAATCCTATGGCGGCAACGGCTGGTAAAATAACTGTAGTTGAAGTGGAAGAAATTGTAGAGCCAGGTGAGTTGAACCCTGATGAAATTCATACCCCCGGTATTTATGTAAATCGTTTAATTCAAGGCACATTTGAAAAACGAATTGAACAACGAACCACCCGACCTTCAGGAGAATAATCATGGCCTTATCCAGAGAACAAATTGCGCAACGTGTCGCCCAAGAATTGCAAGACGGTTATTATGTAAATTTAGGCATAGGTATTCCAACGTTGGTTGCTAACTATGTACCTGAAGGTGTGGAAGTTATGCTTCAATCTGAAAATGGCCTGTTAGGTATGGGGCAATTTCCAACCGAAGAAGAGATAGATGCTGATTTGATTAATGCGGGTAAACAAACAGTTACCATGGCAAAAGGCGCGTTTTTGTTCGATTCAGCTGAATCATTTGCCATGATCCGTGGGGGCCATGTTGATTTAACCGTATTGGGGGCTTTTGAAGTTGATGTTAATGGCAACATTGCGTCATATATGATCCCAGGAAAATTAATTAAGGGAATGGGCGGAGCAATGGACTTAGTTGCAGGGGCAGACAATATTATTGTCACCATGACTCATGCGTCAAAACATGGTGAATCAAAACTGTTAGCTAACTGTACTCTGCCACTAACAGGTAAAGGGTGCATTAAAAAAATACTTACTGATTTGGCATATCTTGAGATTAAAGAAGGTAAATTTCATTTGTTAGAACGTGCCCCTGGGGTTTCGGTTGATGAAATTGTTAAGTTAACAGCAGGGGATTTGGTTGTTCCTGACAATGTACCTGAAATGCAGTTTTAACCGTTATATGTTGAGTTTGTATTTATAATTTTGAAAATAAGAGAATATTATGTCAGATCGTGAAGTAGTTTTTTTAAGTGGTGTTCGTAGTGCTATTGCGGATTTTGGTGGCTCATTAAAAGATATGGCACCAACAGACTTGGCTGGGATTGTGGTTGCTGAAGCGGTTAAGCGCTCAGGTGTAAAGAGTGAAGATGTTGGTCATTGTGTTATTGGTAATGTGACTCACTCTGATCGTCGCGATATGTACATGAGTCGTGTTGCAGCGCTTAAAGGGGGATTATCTGAAGCGACGCCTTCGTTAACGGTTAATCGCCTGTGTGGCTCAGGTTTACAAGCAATTGTGTCAACGGCGCAGTTGTTATTATTGAATGACTGCGATTTAGCTGTTGCTGGTGGCGCAGAATCTATGTCTCGTGTGCCTTATTGGGTTCCAACTGCTCGCTTTGGTAGTAAAATGGGAGATACGCAAATGGTTGACCCTATGGTGGGCGCATTAACGTGTCCTATTGGCGATACACACATGGGAGTTACGGCCGAAAATGTTGCTGAGCAATGGGGCATTACTCGAGCTCAACAAGATGAAGCGGCAGTTGAATCTCACCGTCGTGCACAACGTGCTATTGAAGAAAATCGTTTTGGTGATCAAATTGTTGATATTGAAATTAAAACGCGTAAAGGCGTAGCGGTTTATAATACTGACGAGCATGTACGTTTTGATTGTACGTTAGCCGATATGAAGAAACTGCGTACTGTATTTAAAAAAGACGGTACCGTTACAGCAGGTAATGCTTCAGGAATAAATGATGCCGCAGCCGCCGTGGTGATGGCAGATAGTGAATATGCTAAAAAAAATGGTTTAAAACCTATTGCTAAGTTAGTGGGGTATGCTTTTGCTGGTGTTGCCCCTAAAATCATGGGGGTGGGGCCAGTACCAGCGGTAAATAATTTATTAGCAAAAACGGGCGTTAACAAAAATGATATTGATGTGTGGGAAATTAACGAAGCCTTTGCTTCACAAGCACTAGCAGTATGTCGTGATCTTGATCTTGATATGAGCAAGGTAAACCCGAATGGCTCAGGTATTTCGCTTGGTCATCCAATTGGTGCTACAGGCGCGTTAATTAGCGTTAAAGCTATTTATGAATTACAACGCATTCAAGGTAAGTATGCGGTTGTAACTATGTGTATTGGCGGCGGACAAGGTATTGCCGCGTTAATAGAACGCTGTTAATAGATTTAACATTGTGAACCGATAAACAAATTGGTTTAGGTGTGAGCTTTTCTGTTTTACTTTAATATGCATCATATAAAAAGTGTCACAAATGCTTATGCAATTATGGTAGCAGGCCATCTTGCTACCATTTTAATACTACCAAATATATTTTACTCAATTTCATAAAGTACTGACGTTATTATGAAGTTAGGAACGAGTGAACACTTTAGATTAATAAATAACGGCATGAACTTGGTATTAAAAGTACTATTGTTAAGTCTTGATTGGTGCTTTGTTTATGTGGTTTAATAAACCCTATAGGGATATTAATTAGTTTTAATTTCCATAAAACTACCTTTAAGGGTTTTTATCATGTTTAAAGATTTAACGCCACATGCTATTGCAAGCGAGTTAGGGGAAAGAATTAAAACTGCTCGTCTTAATGCTAATCTTACCCAAAAAGCATTAGCTAAAAAAGCTGGACTATCACTTAAAGCAGTAACGAATAGTGAAAAAGGCAAATCAACACTTGAGTCGATAATTGCTATTTTAATTGCGCTTGAAATAACAGAACAATTAAACACTTTTATACCTAAACAAGAAATCTCTCCTGTTCAATTAATGGAATTACAGGGTAAAGAAAGAAAAAGAGCCTCAAGTACGCCTAAAAGCAATGAACAAAGTAAGGATACTCCAACATGGTAACTGAGGTTATAAAGGTTAAATACAAACAATATGACGTAGGCGCAGTAAGTTATAATACTGATACCAAAATAGGTGCGTTTGAATACTTTCCAAGCTTTATAAGAACAGGGATAGAATTATCACCGATCAAAATGCCTCTGAGTAAAAAAATTTACTCATTTCCACAATTAGACTACTTAACATTTAAAGGGCTACCAGGGCTTATTGCCGACTCACTGCCTGATGATTTTGGTAATGCTGTTATGAATGCTTGGATAGCTAGCCAGGGCAAATCAACAAGCGATATAACGCCTTTGCAGCGATTACAATACACGGGTAAACGAGGTATGGGTGCTTTAACTTATTTGCCAGCAACAAAAAGAAAAAACCTCAATGCTTCTCAACCAGTAGATATTGAGTCTCTCATTGCCATTGCTCAGAGTGTTTTAGATAAACGTGAACAATTTACACTTAATTTAAGCAGCAAAGGGCAAGAGGATAAAGAAAGTATGATGTCGCTGTTGTCTGTTGGTATGAGCGCTGGTGGAGCAAGGCCTAAAGCCGTACTTGCGTTTAATGAAAATTTTAGTCAAGTGCGTTCTGGGCAAACGGATGCGCCAAAAGGTTTTACTCATTATTTAATGAAATTTGATGGTGTAAGTGAACACAATAAAAACCAAGAGACTTTTGGTGATCCTATGGGGTATGGGGCAATGGAATATACATATCATTTATTAGCCAAAAAGTGTGGTATTGATATGATGCCATGTTATCTACTTAATGAGGGTAATAGAAGACACTTTATAACGCAAAGGTTTGACCGTAACGGCAATGATAAAATACACATTCAAACACTTAATGGGCTTGAGCATGTAAGTTACAAACAAATAGGTTCGTATTCTTATGCTGAGCTATTTGGTACCGCAAGAAAGCTACATCTTAGCCCTGATGATGCCGTACAATTATTCAAACGTATGGTGTTTAATGTAATCTCTCGAAACCATGACGATCATGCTAAAAACTTCGCTTTTACTTTAGATCAAGATAATACATGGCAATTAGCTCCAGCTTATGATTTAGCCTATAGCTATAAACCTGATAGTCATTGGGTTAGTAAACATTGGATGACGTTGAATGGCAAACAAGACAATTTTACCAGAGATGATTTTTACAGTTTTAAAAAATTAAGTCCTATATTTACTAAACGTAAAATAGATGATGTACTAAATCAAACCACTGAGGTTATATCAAATTGGGATAAACTTGCATTAGAGCAAGAAGTACCTAGTTCTTTGATAAAAGAAGTGAGCAAAAACCTCAGGCTTGATTTATGAATGAGCAACAGCTGACATGAATACTAAACTAAAAGCATTAATGCCTGTAGGCGAGGGAATACTGTATTTATTGCGTCACGGTGAAATAAGCACACCAGGTATTTTAGCTGGTAAAACTAATGTTCCTTTGTCTGATGTTGGCGTAAAACAATTATCACAAACGGCTGGGTCACTTCAAGATATTAATCGCTGTATTAGTTCACCTTTAATACGGTGCCATACATGGGCAAAAGAGTATTGTCAGCAACATAACTTACCCCTTGAAGTTGATAATCAATTACAAGAAATGGATTTTGGTGATTGGGACGGTCAACGTTATCAATCGTTATGGGATAAAACTGAACAGGCTGGCACAAGTTCTATTGGTGATTTTTGGCAAGATCCATGGCAATGCCAACCTCCTAATGGTGAAACGATGGAGCATTTTGTAAGCCGTGTTGATCATTGGTGGCAACACTACTGTGCAGACAAGCCATTACAAAATACTTTGGTAGTCACTCATGCAGGGGTAATCAAATACCTATTGGCTAAAGTGTTAAATTTACCTATTCCTGGTACAGTACATATGACCTCAATTGATGTGCCATATGCAAGTTTGATAAAAATATCCCTATACCGAGATGAGTTGGGGAAAGTGTGGTCGAAAATAGTGTTATAGCATATATTTTTTTATCACGGTTTCCTTTCACAAAAAAACAAATAACGCTTGCTATTTTTACTCAGCCGTTGATAATCACGTGCTGTAAAGATAGTCATTAAATTTTAATGTTATTGCACTTAAAATTAACTAAAAGTGTAATATTTGGGAATGTGGTGAAAAGCCACAACTGTACCCGCAACTGTAAGTTAGTGTTCAATATTTATCCAAGTTAAACTTGTGTAATTGGCTGACAAGTCAGGATACCCATTAAAAGTTAATCACCTATATTAATTCGAGCGGGTTACTCGAACAGTGTCTCTTCATTCAGTTGTAGCATTTTTATGTTAACAATAACGAATTGATTGTGCGTTGTTTGACCGCTTACCAAAAGCGAGTAAACAATGACCCAAGGTCTTAAAGTCACTCAATCAGCATTTTTAACGGCAGAACATCTACGTTGGTGTACTGACGGTAATGTGATCCTTGATGATATTAGTTTTGCTGTTGAAAAGGGCAGTTTTACTGGTATTCTTGGGCCAAATGGTGCAGGAAAATCAAGTTTACTTCGTTGTTTATATCGCTTTATAAAACCTGAACAAGGTGTTGTTAGCCTTGAATGTCAAGATATCTGGCAAATAAATGCTAATGATTTCGCCAAAAATGTTGCTGTTGTTTTACAAGAAACACCGTCACATTTTAATTTAACTGTGCACGATGTGGTTGCCTTAGGGTTAATTCCCCATAAAGGAATATTTTCACGTGCCAATAAAACTGACGATGAAAAAATATCACAGGCCATAGAACAAGTCGGCTTAACGCATAAAGATAAACAAAGTTTTGAACATTTGTCAGGTGGCGAAAAACAGCGCGCATTAATTGCACGTGCTATGGTGCAATCACCCAGTTTGTTGCTTATGGATGAACCCACTAGCCATTTAGATGTTCGTTATCAAATTCAAATAATGGAACTGGCAAAATCTCTAGGTATAACCGTTATCACTTCTTTTCATGATCTGAATCTTGCCAGTGCGATGTGTGATAATATTTTGGTATTAAATCAAGGCAAGCTTGTCTGCCAAGGCACTCCTCAAGAAGTGCTTACCCGTGAAATGTTGTCGGATGTGTTTGGCGTGTGCGCGCATGTTAGCGAACACCATCAACATAAAGTGCCGCATATTTCTTATTACTATGGCTATGTTCAAAATGATACTGAATATGAGGATAATCATGTTTAGCGCAGTTGTTGAAAAGAAAAAGGTATCTAGATTGACTGAAAGCTATATAAGCCAGCCAGCTATCATAGTGCTAGTGTTATTTGTGTGTATCTTTAGTCTTTTTTGTGCACTGTCTTTTGGTGCGGCAGATATTACTTTTACCGATGTGTGGCATAGTGTTTGGCAAAATAATGAAGATAAAAATGTTGGTTTTATACAGCGTATTATCTGGGGGTTACGCATGCCCCGAGCTATTTTGGCATTTTTAGCTGGTTGTGGTTTGGCTATCTCAGGACTTATCTTACAAATTGTAACACGTAACCCATTGGCAGACCCTTATTTATTTGGAATATCATCGGGTGCCTCGCTTGGCGTCGTTATTCTTATTGCTTTTATGGGGGGTGTTTTTACTGCGATGACACCTATTGCTGCTTTTGTTGGCAGCTTGGTGGCTATGGTTATGTTGATGTTAATAGCAGGCCGCCGACAAAGCCAGCAGGTTGAGTCCATGTTATTAGCTGGTGTCGCCTTGTCTTTTTTGTTTAGTTCTTTTACCAGCCTGCTGCTTTACCACACAGATCCCCAAGCTGTCTCTGCTGTACTTTTTTGGACAATGGGGAGCTTTTCACGTGCTCAATGGGGGAATTTGTTTTTTCCTGCCGTTGTTATTATTGCCTGCATTATTTTCATGTTGGCCTATAGACGTCAATTAAATGCAATGTTATTAGGTGACGAAAGTGCCACAACCTTGGGCATTAATGTGAATCGTTTTCGTATTATTATGTTACTTCTTAGTTCCTTAATTACCGCCACGCTTGTGTCTATGTGTGGTGGAATTGGTTTTGTTGGTTTAATGATCCCACACATTGTTCGCTTTTTTATCTCCCAAGGCACCGTTTTCGGTATTGTATTAACGGCACTTGTGGGGGGAATATTTATGATTTGGGTAGATATATTATCAAGAACACTTTTGGTGAACCAAGAGTTACCTGTCGGAGTGATTACTGCTGCGACAGGTAGCTTGTTTTTCCTAACCTTACTTTATTTTAGAAAGAATAGGCCTAGCTAAACTCTTTTACTAACAATTAGATAAATACTTTCAAATGAGACAAGCATGAAATACGCAATTACAATGGTTAACACGCACTTTGATGAAAAAATTCAAGCGAAAATTGACGGTAAAACAAAGCCTCTTGGCGCGTTAGGGCAAATAGAAGTTATTGCTAAAAAAATAGCCGCAATACAAGGAATGGTTACTAATCAAATTGATTCTTTAGCGATTAATCAGCCAACCTTAATTGTTTTCGCAGGTGATCATGGTGTAGCGTCAGAAGGCGTGTCGATAGCCCCCAGTGAAGTGACTGGGCAAATGGTGGCAAATTTTGCAACGGGTGGCGCAGCTATCAATGTGTTTTGTCGTCAATTAGGGTGGCAACTTAGTGTTGTTGACGCGGGTATTTTACATGAGCCACCAGCGCAATTAAAGGTGACAAATCAGCGTTTAGGGTCTATTACTGAACCATTACACCAAGCACCAGCTATGACTTTAGCGACGGTAGAACACGGCTTTGTAATGGCGAGAGACTTGGTTAAAAACATAAAACAAAAAGGCAGTAATTTAGTTGCGTTTGGTGAAATGGGCATTGGTAATACTACATCAGCGTCGGCAATCATGGCAGCTATTATGAAACTGTCACCAGCAGAAACGGTTGGTAAGGGTACAGGAGTATCAGATGACATTATGGCTAAAAAACAACAAGTGGTTACACAAGCATTAAAGTTACACCGTAATAGCTTAAATGACCCTTGGCAGCTGTTAGCATGTTTAGGTGGTTTTGAAATTGTTCAAATAACGGGTGCTATGTTAGCTGCAGCTGAACAGAGTATGCATATTTTAATCGATGGTTTTATTTGTACTGCTGCAGCGATGGTTGCGGTGTTAATAAATCCTGCCGTAAAAGATTATATGATATTCGCACATTGTTCGGGAGAACAAGGGCATCATAAAATGCTCAAATGGCTAGGGGTTGAACCGTTATTAAATCTTGGCTTACGCTTAGGCGAGGGCACTGGAGCGGCATTGGCATTACCACTAATTCAAGCGTCAGTCGCTTTTTATAACGACATGGCCAGTTTTGAACAAGCAGAGGTGACTAACGTTGTTTAGCTCGGACACCCATTTACGCACTTGAAGAGTCATATAAAGATGCATAGCTTTCATCAACAAATAAAACCGCAACTTATGCTACTTTTGTTAGCCATTAGTTTTTTCACTCGTATACCTGTGCGTTTACCTGCTGATATTACTGCTGAGCAACTAAATAAAGCCAGTAGATACTTTGCCGTGGTTGGTTTTTTGGTTGGCCTTATTTGTTCATTGATTTATGCGGTTTCAGTTGAACATTTACCGAAAAGCATTGCTGTTTTAATTGCGATGGCTGCAAGCTTAATTATCACGGGAAGTTTTCATGAAGATGGCTGGGCTGATGTGTGGGATGGCTTTGGTGGCGGCTGGAGTATAGAACAAAAACTAAATATCATGAAAGATAGTCGTTTAGGAACATACGGTGCGGCAGCTTTATTTCTTATTTTATTACTAAAATATCAAAGCCTCATTGCACTTACCTCACCCGTTATCGCACTTATTATTGCTAATACTTTAAGCCGTGTTGTTGCCACTAGCTTAATTTTTGACATGTCTTATGTAGCCCTTGATGCCACATCGAAAGTAAAGCCCTTAGCACAACATTTATCAACCAATAGTTTACTTATTTTATTATTAACAGGGCTGTTGGTCAGTATCTGTTTTCTGCCTGTAGGTGAATGTATTTTATTGCTTGTTATTTTATTTATTTTTAGAGCCTTGTTAGCTTTTTGGTTTACCCGTCAATTAGGTGGTTATACTGGTGATTGTTTAGGTGCAGCTCAACAAAGTAGTGAAATTGTTGTTTATTTAAGTTTATTAATATTTGGGTATGGTGAGTCTGTATTAGGCGTTAGCTCAGGAGTTGTTAATTAATGTCTATTCATTTGATTTTAGGTGGTGCTCGCTCTGGAAAAAGCTCGTTTGCTGAAAAACTTGCCAAGCAGAATGAAACAAATTTTAATGCTCAGGTTTTTTACCTTGCAACCGCGCAATCATTAGATAAAGAGATGTCAGCGCGAATTGAACAACATCAACTGCAACGTCCTGAACATTGGGGGTTAGTTGAATCACCAATTAATTTGGGTGCTGCTATTGAGCATTTAATATTCACACATCAAAGTGAACATGAATCGTCTATGACTATTTTGGTTGATTGTTTAACTTTATGGTTAAGTAATTGTTTATGCTCGGCTAAAAAAAACTGTTGGCAGCAAGAAAAACAATTGTTTCTTAATGTGCTTTCCACTTTAAGTACGTCAAATAAGGTCAATTTGTTACTGGTAAGTAATGAAGTTGGGCACGGTATTGTGCCAATGGGGGAACTGTCTCGTAATTTTGTTGACCAAGCAGGTTGGTTACATCAAGGCATTGCAGCGATAGCAACAGATGTTGATTTTATTATGGCGGGTATTGCCTTGTCGCTTAAATCAAAGTCACTTAAATTAATGCAATAAAAGTCAAAGGGGCGTAAATGAAAACGTTAATGATACAGGGCACCACCTCTGACGCAGGTAAAAGTACCGTAGTCGCAGGGCTTTGTCGCGTACTTGCCAATAAAGGGATAAAAGTTGCGCCTTTTAAACCACAAAATATGGCATTAAACAGTGCAGTTACCGAAGACGGGGGAGAAATAGGGCGAGCACAAGCACTGCAAGCAATTGCTGCCAATGTAGCACCGCGTGTTGATTTTAATCCTATTTTATTAAAGCCTAACAGCGATACGGGTGCACAAGTTATTGTACAGGGTAAGGCGCTTTCAAATATGGAGGCAAGCAGTTATCACAACTACAAAAAAGTAGCGATGAATGCTGTGCTTGACTCGCATTATCGGCTTGCGAATGATTTTGATGTATTAATAGTAGAAGGCGCAGGCAGTCCTGCTGAAATAAACTTACGAGCTCACGATTTAGCAAATATGGGCTATGCTGAGAAAGTTGATTGCCCCGTGATTATTGTTGCTGACATTGATCGAGGTGGCGTGTTTGCCCATTTAGTTGGCACCCTCGCATTATTGTCTGAGTCTGAACAAGCGCGAGTTAAAGGTTTTATTATTAATCGTTTTCGCGGTGATATTACACTGCTTGAATCAGGGTTAACTTGGCTAGAAAAACGCACCAATAAGCCAGTATTAGGTGTATTACCTTATTTGCATGATTTAGCACTTGATGCTGAAGATGCTGTTGCACTTGATAATAAGGTTATTGCAAGCAAGATTTCAATTGTTGTGCCTTTGTTGCCTCATATGAGTAATCATACCGATTTTGATCCATTAAGGCTTAACCCTGAAATAGATTTACATTATGTGAAAATTGGTGAGCGTATTGAGCATTGTGATTTAGTTATTTTACCCGGTAGTAAAAATGTTATTGCTGATTTGGCGTTTATAAAAGCGCAAGGATGGCAAGATGACATTGATCATCATTTACGTTATGGCGGTAAAGTATTTGGTATTTGTGGTGGTTTACAAATGTTAGGTCAAACCATTGCCGATCCTTATGGTATTGAATCAAGTTTCAATAATAGCAAAGTAAATGAATATGCTGATAAAAACGGTAACAGAACTGTTGAAGGTTTGGCTTTAGCCGACTTTACAACAATATTAACGACAGAAAAAACCCTTACACAGGTGTCAGGAAAGTTAACGTTAGCAGAGCAGAGTTATGACGTTTTTGGCTATGAAATTCATTGTGGTCAATCAAGCGGCAGCGCATTTAACAAACCACTAATTACTGGATTATCAACTGAAAACTCCATGGTTGATGGCTTTATTTCAGATGATAATCAAATTGCAGCAACCTATTTACATGGTGTGTTTGATCACGGAACAGTGACACATGCTGTATTACAATGGGTTAAAAAAGATCATGGTGTGCAAACAGTGATAGATATTAATGAACACCGGGAAATTCAGTTAAATCGTTTAGCCGATATTTGTAATGAACACTTACGCATGGATATGATTGAACAAATTTTACAGGCAGGTGTTAGCACTTGTGCTAACAATGGTGTTGGAACAAACGCTCAAGAGGTAAAGGCATGAAAGTGATTATTAGGCCCGTCTATGTGTTGTTAAGTTTGTTCTTGGCTTCTTATTCAAGTATTGCCACCGAACAACGTATTGTTGCACTTGCGCCGCATATTGTCGAAATGTTATTCGACATAGGCGCTGGCGAAAATATTGTGGGTACGGTGGAATACGCTGATTATCCTGAAGCTGCATTAACCATTCCTCGTGTTGGAGGATATCATGGCATACAAATAGAAAAGGTACTTGCATTAAAACCTGATTTAGTGATGGTTTGGCAATCAGGTAACAAGGTGTCAGATATTGAACAAATGGAAAAAATGGGGCTGAATATTGTTTATAGCCTTCCACATAACATTGAAGATGTGGCAAGCGAACTTCGACACTTGGGTAAAGCTATAGGCCATGAAGCGCAAGCTGAAGTGGTAGCTAATAACTATACCAAAAAGCTTGAAAAGTTACGCCAAGATCATGCCAATATCAAACCAATGAAAGTTTTTTATCAGCTTTGGCCTGAGCCAATGCGTACCATTAACAAAGAGACGATAATCAATCAAATGATTGAAGTTTGTCAGGGGCAAAATGTTTTTGCTGATAATCCGACCGCTTATCCTCAAATAGGCATTGAAAATGTGATTGTGGCACAACCTGAAATTATTATTTATCCAGACGAAAAATCTGCGATAGAACAACCGATTATTGACTGGCTAAAATGGCCCGAAATACCTGCAGTTAAACATAACCGTTTTATTCATATTAACGCCGATTTATTACATAGATTCAGTACTCGAATGTTAGAAGGTATTGAAGATATGTGTGAAAAAATTGATGAGTTTCGTTAAGTGCTTGGTAAATATAACATTAAGAGCACAAAGCTTAATTAAATCAAAAAACGAGCAAGTGAAAGTATTTTCACTTAACTATGGTAAGCAACGAGGGAAATCTATGAAACTTAGATACTGCCCCCGCAACGGTAATAACTTGATGTTCATTAACAAGTTTAAGTCCGACACCTTGTACTTACCTAATAGTCATTTGGCGTAATTAACATAGCTAAATGATCAACATGATGCGGAGGGCATCATAGAGCGAGGTAACATGAAAACTAAACTATTTAATAAAACACTAACTCAACTTGCTGTTTCTTCAGCAATACTTTCTACTACATTGATGTCTTCTGTTTCAATTGCAGCTGATAATGCAAACGAAGATCTAGCAGACACAAGTGTAGAACAAATTGTGGTAACAGCAAACCGTTCTCAACAAGAACAATTTTTATCACTTTCATCAACACAAGTGATTAGTAAAGCTGAAATTGAAATGATTCAGCCACAAAATATTACCGAATTACTCAATACAGTTGCAGGGGTAACAGTCGCCAATTTAGGTAGCGCAGGACAAGCAGCCTCTGTGTATATGCGTGGTACTAACAGTAATCATACGCTTGTGTTGGTTGATGGTGTACGCGTTGGTTCAGCAACATTAGGCACAACCAGTTTTTCTTCAATGTCGGTGGGATTAATTGATCGCATTGAAGTAGTAAAAGGTCCTCGTGGTGCACTTTGGGGATCAGATGCTATTGGCGGTGTTATTCAAATTTTCACTAAAAAACTCCAATCTGGTGATGGTCATGTAACCGCGGGTGTAGGTAGTAACGGCTTTTGGAAAACCGAAGCAGCCATTGGTTTAGGTAATGAGAAACATTCGCTAACGATTGCTGGCGCTTTGGAAGAAAGTGATGGTTTCAATGCGACCGATTATGATGGTCAAGCTGATGATGATGGTTACGACCGTCAATCGTTTAGTATTAATGGTCAAAGTCAGTTAACTAACGAGTATTCCCTTAATTTAGTCTCACGTTATGAAACGGGTGGATCTCAATATGACACGCAGTATGGCGGCGCAGATGAGAATGAATATAAAAATTATTCTGTAAAATTGGGTGGTGCTTACCATTCTGAAAAACTATTAGTTGAAACCTCTTTTGCTAAATCGCAAGATCAAGCGGGCACATTTGAGGGTGATGTTAAGCCAAAAGTTGTTAGTGATATTACCACTAAGCGTGATCAGTTTGGCTTATTAGCTGAATATGAGTTAAGTAAAAATACAAGTTTTGTTGGTGGATTTGATTGGTACGAAGAAGAAGTAAAAAATACAGGGTCTGAGTATGTAAAAGATAGTCGAGATGCGAGTGCTGTTTTTGTGCAAGTACGTCATCAATTGGATTCATTTTTGTTTGAAGGCGCACTTCGTCATGATGATATTCGAAGGCTAGATAAAGAAAATACTTATAACCTTTCTGTTGGTTATCAGTTTAATGACAATTGGTTATTAAGTGTAAGTCAAGGAACTGGTTTTAAAGCACCTACATTTAATGACTTATATTGGCCAGGATCAGGCAATCCAACACTTCAACCTGAAAAAGTTGACAGCAAAGAAATTTTACTTCGTAACCAGTTTGACAATGGTAGTGTTGAAATCAGTGTTTATGATGCTGATATCGACAATCTAATTAATTGGGCGCCAGATGCCGAGGGCAATTGGTCGCCAGCTAATATCGATAAGGCATCTACTAAGGGGCTTGATTTAACCGTTTCACTACAATCGGGTGATTTTTCTCACTTACTTGCAGCGGGTTATGTTGAAACAGAAGATGAAGCAACAGGGAATGAGTTGTTACGTCGACCTAAAATTAAAGCAACTTATACTTTGGGTTACCAAGTAGAAGCAATAGCTGCAAACCTTATTTTAGATTACCGTGGTGATAGTAAAGATAATAAATATACTCTTATAACGGTTGATTCAGTATTGTTAACTAATCTTTCGCTAAGCTACCAGTTATCAGACAAATTTTCATTACTAGCTAAAGTAAATAATCTTTTTGATAAAGATTATACTGTTGCAGAGCATTACTTTACTGATGGTATTAATTATCAGTTAGCGGCAACCTATACTTTTTAAGTTAATTAAATTTAACTGGTTATGCTTTTTGCTCATGAAATCTTTGATGTAGTTGTATGGGGAAATTTATTTCCCCGTGTCAGAATAAATTCTAACCTACATTTAAAATTTAACAGTGGAGTGAGTATAAATGATATAAAACACCATAATAAAATATGTATTCTTGATTATGGTGTTTTTTTATCAATAAATGTATTCATACTATTACCAGAATCGAAACAAGCTAAGGAAAAAAGGGTTCAACTATGTTTAAACTTTCTAAATTTGGAGAAAAATTTTCCCAAGAATCAGGCATTGTTAGTTTAATGGAAGATTTAGGTACAGCGCTTAATGAAAATCCTGATTTAATTTTTATGGGCGGAGGAAATCCTGCCCGTATCCCTGAAATAGAAGATTATTTTCATCAAAGACTCAAAAAAATTACAGAAAGTGAAGATGCTAGGTTTAACCTGTTAAGTGTTTATCAATCCCCCCAAGGCGAATTACAATTACGTAAAGAGATGGCAAGTTATCTGAGCCGCCGATTTCACTGGAAAATAACTGAAAAAAATATCGCTTTCGCAAATGGTAGTCAATCGGCCTTTTTTACGATTTATAATTTATTGGCAGGTGAAATGCCAAATGGCGAGAAAAAGAAAATACATTTTCCTCTTGCGCCAGAGTATGTAGGTTATGCTAATGCGGGCTTAAGTGACTTATTTTTTTCATCAACCAAACCTGATATTGAACTTATTGGTGACGATATGTTTAAGTATCATGTTAACTTTGAACAACTAAAAGTTAACGATAATATTGCGGCATTATCCGTATCAAGGCCAACAAACCCAACGGGTAATGTATTGACCGATGATGAAATTAACCAGCTTGATGCGTTGGCAAAGCAGCATAATATTCCATTAATTATCGATGGTGCTTATGGTTTACCTTTTCCTAATATCACTTTTGTTGAAGTAAAACCACACTGGAATGACAATACTATTTTAGTGCTGAGTCTTTCTAAATTAGGACTACCTGCCGTAAGAACAGGCATTGTTATCGCCAATGAAGAATTTATTGAGCAATTTACTCGGGTTAATACTATTTGTAATTTAGCCACTAGCAGTACTGGGCCTACGTTAATATCGGGAATATTTAATAATGATGAAATAACAACTTTAACCCAAACGGTGCGTCATTATTATCAAACAAAAGTTGAGTTTGTTACTCAAGCGTTTAAAAAGGCACTTACAGGAATACCTTATAGAATTCATGTGCCAGAGGGAGCTATTTTTATCTGGCTATGGTTACAAGACTTACCTATTACTTCAAATGAACTGTATCAAAAATTGAAATCTAAAGGGGTTTTAGTGATACCAGGTGAGGAATTTTTTATTGGTTTAGATAAGTGGCAACACAAAAAAGAATGTATAAGAATATCTTACGCCCAAAGTCCTGAGAAAATTACCGCGGGCATCAATATTATTCAGCAAGAATTAAAGGCTCTTTACCAAATTAACTAATGTTAATGCATTCTTTAACCGTTCTAGTTGGCCTTGTTTAGCTAAGCCAAACCTTAATGCTTGTTTGTCATCGCTTAAGCGTACATATATTGCCTGTTGGCATAGTGAAACGTAGAAATTTTCAGCGCGGCTTTGTTCTTCAGTATTTTTGATAAAATAAACGGTTTGAAATAAATTCGTTCCTGTTATTTTATCAATGTATTCACTGGGTATACTTTCAATGAGTATTGTACGTAATTGAGCACTTAAAAGTTGTAGCTTGTGTTTTTGTTGCTCATGCCATTGATAATCAGCCAATGCTGTTTTTGCAATAAACTGCGCAGGACCATTTACCTGCCATGGCCCTAGGTGCTCATGAAAGTTGGCTATCCAAGTTTCGCAAGCAATTAAAAAACCAATGCGAATACCAGCTAAGCCGAAAAACTTACCAAAAGAGCGTAAAATTAGGGTGTTTACATTAGTCTTTATATTGGTGTTTATCAAATTGTCGTTAATTGTATGTGTCATGGATTGTGAAGGGCTTACTACATCAATAAAGGCTTCATCAATGACGAATAGGCCGTTACTGTTTGCTAGTTTTTCTTGATATTTAATTAAGGTAGGTTTTGGGTATAACTGACCTGTTGGATTATTAGGGTTAATAACGACTAAAACAGCATTGTTTTCAATTTTACTAAGGTTGGGCAATTCATCTTGATACCAACAAACTCTAAACCCTGAATTTTGCCACGCAAGCGCATGCTCTTTATAACCTTGTTCTGGTAAATAAACGATAGTTGAATGCGGGTTTTTTTCATGCCAAAGCGTGGGTAATAATTTTATGATGGCTTGGCTACCATTGGTAACGAGTAGGTTGTCGGCATTATAGTAGCGCTTTGCAGCAGTCTGTAAATCATTACTTGCTTGTGGCAATACTTGGTAGAGTTTTTCAGGAATAGATGGAACAGGGTAGCTAAATGGGGCTATACCAGTAGATAAATCTAACCAGTTTTCTGCAGGAATGTTGTATTGTTTTGCTACTTGTTGTAATTGTCCGCCATGGATCAAAGCCAAAATTGATTCACCTGAATGTTAGTTTTATAAATAGTGTTAATTATACAAGAAATATACAAGATTTATACGATAATGTAGTGGGTTAGTTGATAGATAAAAATGAATAAAACTAATAACATAACTGCTCGTTTTACTACTGTTATACTGCGAGGAATATCCGTTACTTTCACTATGGTATTTTCATTTAAATTTAAGCCTAAGGTTGGGGATGTTATCTTTTTATTGTTGTAGATAGCATTACCGCCTAGAGAAATCTGCATTACAGTAGCACCAGCGGCCATAACCCAACCGCCATTGTGACTTTTATATTCATTACCTTGTTGATAAGCATTTTTTAATGCCTGACAAAATGGTTGTTGTACGGCATATAAAACAGTACAAATTTTCCCTGTGACAAAGCCTAACGCATCGTCGGCTCGTGCAGCAAAAAAACCAAAAGAATTAAAGCGGTCTGTTTTATAACCCCACATGGCATCAAGTGTATTGGCGAGTCGATGTAATATGACTAAAGGAATTCCACCAATCAAGTAATAAACCAAAGAAGCGATAACTGCATCATGACCATTTTCAAGCATAGACTCTACAGTAGCCCGTGACATTTCTTCAGGTGATAACTTCTGGGTTTCTCTACTTACAAGGTAACCAGTGAAGTGGCGCGCAGTTGCTAGGTTTCCTTGGTTTAGTGGTGTAAAAACTTGCATTGCATGTCGGTGTAAACTATTTAAGCCAATGGCTGAATATAAAAAAACGACTTCAATAATAAATTTTACGCTTGCTGGTAATATAGCGAGTAGAAGGTACAACAGATAACAAAAAGGTAATATAAGTAAACACCATGCAGAAAAACCGAGTAAGGCGCTTTTTTTTGAAAAGTAATGCGTGTGATGAATAGGTTTATTTAACCATTGTTCTACTTTATTCGCTATCAGTCCAAAACCGATTAATGGATGATATTTTTTAGGCTCGCCTATTAAGTAATCAAGTAATAAGGCAAATGCTAAAACCAGTGTTAATTTAAATGGTATGACTAACAGCATCATACTGTTTACAAAGCTACTATCAGTCGTCAAATTTTAATTCTCTTTTATCGTAAAATAAGGAGGGGTCTGTTGATAATCTAAAGCAACAATACAACCATTTGCAAATAGATTAAATGCATTGGTTGTTTGTGTTTGTCCAAGCAGAAAAAACAAACAACGCATTGCCTCACCATGAAATATTATTAAGGAGTTTTGTCCTAAATGTGCATTAGCCAGTTGTTGCAAAGCACTAAAAATACGTTTTCCGCAGTCAAGGGCGGATTCTGCATTATTAATTGTGAGTGAGGTTACTTGGTTTAGCAGCTCATTATATTCAGGTAATGTTTGAAGGTAGCTAACGTCTTTTCCTTGCCAATCACCTAAATTTCTCTCCAGTAAACTGTTATACGTTTTATGGGGAATATTGAAGGCTTGTTGACAAATAAAAGCCGTTTCTACGGCGCGTTCTAGCGGAGAAGATATAATGGTGTTGATACCTATAGCTGACAATTTTTCAGCAATATGTGCCGATTGCAATTTACCTAAAGGTGTCAATTGGCTGTTAAGGTGTCCTTGTAATCGGCGTTTTTTGTTCCATAGGGTTTCGCCGTGTCGAGCGAGATATAATCTGGTTTTCATTATTTTTTGTATAAAATTTAATGGTGGGCAGGATACCTAAATCCATACTATAGTGCAATCGTGATTAAGTGGATAATGGGTAAACAAATTAATAGCTGTAATTTTAGGGTGATTAAACCAAATTAAACTCAGTAATTGCTATATTTCAATTAAAAACGAAAAACTAGTTTACTTATGCTTATTTAACTTATATAGTTGCGTGGTTATTTACTCTCCTCTCGTTTATTTAACTGGTTACCTATTTATATCTATTAAGTGGTAAACCATGTTTTGTCTTTCCCTTTCACAGTTAGCCAACACTCAAATTATTAAGCTTAAATTATTGTCTGAGTTATCAAAAATATAGTCTCAAATTGAGTTGATATTTAAAAATATCTAAAAGTTTTCATACAATAATATAGCTTTTATTATTCATGCGTTTTAACGCAAATTAAAAGAGTTCTATTATGTCTTATACATACAAAGGTATGGTTTATTCAATTAAATCACCAGTAACCTCAATTTCAGTTAACAAACACAATGTTGTTGTTACTGATCAAGATGGTGCAAAATTAATCAAATTTACTAATGTAAATGATTCAAAAAGTTTTTTAGCGTGGGTTTATAAAGCCTAAGCAAATAAAAAAGTAACTTGCAATTATTTGCAATTATACCATATATGGACCCTCTCTCCGATTGCAAGACAATTTAAATCGTTGAAATAGAGTGCATTGCAGCCATATATTCGGCTTTTAGCTGAGGTATCATTAGATGCCTCTAGCCCTGATGGATTTCCGCCCCTATTACCTTATCAATTTCGCGGCTTATAATAGCCCTTGGTATTAAAAGGTTTCCTATAGGGCAGTGCTGAACTGTATCCCATCAATCTCTATTATCTAGCAATGTTACAAGGTTGTTTTCTTCTTTTTTTTCTAAAAACTATTTTTTCTGTTAATTGATTGCACTTTTGTATTTGTAATCTTCTTGGTGGTGCAGCATCGCCCAAGCCATTCGCGCCATTTTATTCGTTAAAGCAACCGTGGAATTATTATAATTACTGCGCTCTTTCAATTACTTTGCCCAAATACTCACTTGGTCGGTTTTATTTTTACAATGCCTGAACGCTGCTCTGGCGCCGTTAATCAGCTGCGTTCTTAAATAAGCATTTCCGCGTTTAGAAATTCCCAACAAGGTTGGCTTTCCTCCCGTTGAATGCTGTCCTAGCACTAACCAACCACTTTATTAATGTTTCAAGGCAGTATTGCTTCCAAATCTTCCAGTGTCTTTGCTTGTGACTGTAACGTCATAAAATACTCTGACGGCTCAATGTCGTTTGCTTTTACTGTTTCCACTAAGCTAAACGGTAATTTATGGACAAACTAATACATAGCGGAAAACAGCGTTACTGCTACAGCTTAAGTGTCATTGTGCGAAACACATCCTAATTTTTTAAGCCTGTTTTTCACATTGAAATTTGTTGTTTTTTATCCAGTGTAATATATATTTACCTTCCATGGGCTTGGCAAAGTAAAATCCTTGAACATATTCACCGCCAAGCGATTGGAACTTTTTAAGTTGTGCTTTAGTTTCTACGCCTTCTGCGATAAGACGATAATTAAAAACCTTGCCAAACTCAATCATACTTTTAACGATCGCTTCATCTGCTTTATCTTCTTCTATATTTTGTATAAATGATCGATCGATTTTCAACGTATCAAGCGGTAGCATTTTCAAGTAATTGAGTGAGGCGAATCCCGTACCAAAATCATCTAAGGCAATTCTCATCCCTAAAGCTCTGCATTGTTCAAGTCTTTGCACCGCGAGCTCAATGTTGTTGATTGATACTGATTCTAACACCTCTAGTTCAAGTAGAGTGGCGGTCACTGCTGGGTATTCAAATAGACTTTCAGTCAGGCAATCAATAAAATCTCTTTTGAGAATGTGCGGGCCAGATATGTTGACGCTGACGCTGATATGACTACCCGCTTTACGCCATAAATCACACTGTTTTAACGCTTTTTCTATGACCCACTCGCCAATTTTAACGCTAAGCGTCGAATGTTCTAACGCGTGAGCAAAATGAGCGGGTGACAACAGTCCTTGTGTTGGATGGTTCCATCGTATTAATGCTTCAACACCAATGATTTCATTCAATATCGTGTTTATTTTCGGTTGATACAATAAAGTAAATTCATTTTTATCTAATGAGATGTCTACGTCGGTTAACATTTTTCGGTATTGCTCTTGCTTTTTTTCTTCTTTTGGGTCAAAGAATAATATTTTATTTCGTCCTGAATTTTTGGCTTGATACATGGTTTGATCAGCCCTACGTAGTATAGTATCTGCATCTAATTTCCCATTGTTAATGATAGAGACGCCGATACTCGCAGATATTTTGACAAAATATTGATTTGGCAGCTGAATTGGTATGCTTAATACCAGTAAAACTCGCTTCAGTAATTCTTCGCATTTTTGTACATCGTCAATATCATCAAGCAAAAGTACAAATTCATCACCTCCTATCCTAGCTATGGTGTCACTTGTACGTAAGGTTTTTTTTAATTTTTTGGCTATTTCAATCAGTACAAAGTCACCAGCCTCGTGTCCATACGTGTCGTTCACAGGCTTAAAGTGGTCTAAATCAATAAAGGCTAACGCAGCTAATTTTTTTTGTCGGTTAATATGTTTGATCGATTGTCGTAATCTATCCAGCAACAAGGGGCGACTAGCTAAACCTGTTAAACTGTCATAATGAGCTAAGTTGTCAATTTCCTGTTTATGCTTCGCTGTACTTATTGCATTTAATATGGCACTGAATAATTGCGTTGCTTTTAAATTGCTTTTGACTAAATAGTCATTAGCGCCTAGCCGCATTGCCTCAGCAGCGACCTCTTCATCACCTAGCCCTGAGATAATAATCACTGCACAATCTTTGGCTAGTCGCTTACGGATTTGATGAAGCAATGTTAGACCGTCTTCTTTACCAAGGCGATAATCAACGATAATACAGTCGTAGCTGCTTTTTTCTATTACCGCAATAGAATCGTAAACGGTAGACGTTTCTTCTATGAAGGCTGATAAATCAACTGACTTCAACATACGACGTATTTTTTCTCTATCGACATCGTCATCATCGACAACAAGTAACTTTAGTGAAGTGGCGTTCATTTATGTCAACATCCTTATATCAAAAATTACGGTATCATTGCTACCGCTTTTTGGTAACTGAGCAAAAGAGAAGCAAGTTTTGAAAACTGTGGGCCGACGGCAGATTTCACCATATAACCGGCGACGTTGTGATAGTAAGCTTGAGTACGGTCGGTTTCTGCATCCGAAGTGGTTAAGACAAAGATCACCAGTTCTTTAAGATCTTTCGATTGTCGTACCACCTCTAAAAATTCTAATCCATTCATTACCGGCATGCTAAGATCTAATAAAACAATAAAAGGACGACTTAGCGGGCTCTTTTTATTATCCGTTAATATTATATCGAGTGCTTCTTGACCATTATTTGCTAGCACGATTGGAATATTAGGAGCAGTTTTAGCCAAGCTGCGCATTACAGACTCTGCGGCAACATCATCGTCTTCAACTAATAAAATGCTAAGATTCTTAATCATGGGTATCTTTCCTTATAAAACGAGGCCACCATAAGTGAAAGGTGACACCTTTTAGGTCTCTATTATTATTGACACTAATACGACCGCCATGGGTTTCGGCTAAACGTCGACATACTGATAAACCAATGCCTGAAGCACCTCTTTCAGAAGAGCTGACCGTTTGAAACAATCTAAAAATTCTCTTCATAGCACTCTCTGGTATTCCTGGACCATCATCACAAACCATAAAATGCAACATACTGTTTTCTCTACGACAAGTGATATTTAATTTTCCAACTTCTTTATCGTGATGCTTAACCGCGTTACTAATAAGATTTCGTAAGATTGTTTCTAATGGTGTTAGTGCTGATTCAAGTTCATCAACGGAAATATCAAGTGCTACGGAAAATTTATCTGGGATCGCTACTAAACTTAAAACATCGTCTATTAATGAACTGATATTTATGGTTTTTATTTCTGAATGTAAATTACCTGCTCGAGCATAAGTGAGTAAGTTCTCAATTAATGCTTCCATTTTATCAACCCGTATTGAGATGCGATCGATGTTTTTGTTAATATCAGCAGGACAATCGGTTGGTAAATCCTCTTTAATCCATTCTAATAAATCTGAAATTCCACGTAATGGTGAGCGCAGATCATGTGAGGCGACATAAGTAAATTCTTCTAAATTTGTATTGGTTTCTTTTAATTCATTTTCCATACGCTTACGTTGGGTAATATCGACAAGAGAAACTAAGATCATTTTTTTATTATTTTCATCAACAAATGGCTTTAAGCCTATTTCTATCGGAAATTCTCTACCATCAGCATGTAAAGCGGTTAAGTCTCTGCCAACGCCCATCATTCTAACGGTTGGTTTTTCTATATAAGCATTACGTAAACCTTGATGATCGCCACGATAGCGCTTAGGAAGTAACATTTCTATCGGATTACCAAGCAATTGCTCAATATTATAGCCAAAGCAGTTGCATAATGAATCATTCGCAAAGGCAATGACACCAGCTGTACTGACAACCAAAACACCGTATGGAGCATGATTCACCGAATTCTTGAACATTTGGTTCATTCGTAAACGCGTAGAAATATCAACAAGTGTCGCCAGAACTAAAATATCACTACCTACTTTTATCGGGTTTAAGCCTATTTCTATCGGGATTTTTTCACCATCCTTCTTTAGTGCAAATAATTCCTTACCTTTGCCCATTTGTCGTTTTGAAGGGGATGCTAAAAACTGTTTCATCAGAGATTGATGAGAACTGCGGTATTCCTTGGGTAATAGTTGCTCGATATTGGCATTGGTTAGCGCACCAGCGCTATAGCCCAATGCATCAGTAAGTAGTTGATTACAATGCAAAATACAACCTAAATTATTGACAATCATAGCACTAGAAGGGATGATGTGAATGAGTGAATGTAACTGTTGCTCGTCCATTGAAAAATGTTGGTTATTATCCATACAAGTCACTTTTGTTCAAAAAATATCCTAGTTATTTTATAGCTCATAAACAAAATAAATGCAAAATATGTAAACCAATACCTATATTGTAGTGTCCTTTTAGTAATGACCTTAAATTGTTAAAGACTGATATGGTAGCTCTGCCAGCTTTAGATGGCCAAAATCTAATTTCATTGGTGACAATGGCACGTCAAAATGAACTCACCAATAGATGCTTCAAAGGGAGTGACGATATTGTTGATGAATGTAGCTGGGCTTGGAATTGCTTTATAACTGCCCCTCCAGAGTAATAAAATTATACCTAAAGACTGGATACTAGTGGAAAATTTATTAATGGAATTGGTTATTTAACATCACTGTATAAAAATAATAAGATTACAGAAAAGTTACGCTTGACGAACATCACCTCACGTTAGCTATCTTCACTTCACATCTGGAAACTAAATATCATCGACTACAGTTCACCAGCCAACGAAATATGGCAAAATGTGAGGGTAAATAAAACAAGTATTCAGGATGCCATTGTAGACCTATGATGTTATTTTCTGTTGACTCCACAGCTTGGATAATGTCGTCCAGATCCCTTCCTATAACCTTTAGATTTCTCCCGTATTCTTGATTGCCTGATGATGAAGACTGTTTACCCGCAAATGCTTCGGTTGTACCTGTTTTGAGGCAAACGGCACCAAACAAATAGGCAGATGTAAATTGCTGTTGTTTTACTACTCTGGGTCGAGTACCTTTTTCGGCCCATATACGAGTCGTCGTATTCTGTTGCCCAAAACGTGCCTCATCTTGAAATCAAATATCAATATGATCTAACGAAAGATCATTGGGCACTAGTTCGATCAACTCATTTTGGAATTTTTTTAAAATCTTCTTGAATTTCTTCCGATTGTTTAGGGGCTCGAGAACGACTTGTGATCCATGAAAAATTTAGCAGGTGAAGTAAAAAGTACACGTTCTGAACGGTGTAACAAACACCAAATTGTTCATCTATATAATGAGCAAAGTCATGACCGTTAAACCGACCGCCCTTAGGTTTAACGGCTTAATTTTTAACGTATTGTGTAAATTTAGTTAGTTGTTCAGCGGTAAGTTTTTTAGGGCGACTTGTTCTTGGTTTTTCTTTTAAACCATCGAGTCCTTCATTGAAAAAACGTTTAGCCCAATCATTTACCATGCGACGATTTACTTTTAATGTTTAGCCGTTTCAGTACGATCAGCACCATCACGAATATGTGACATTGCTAACAATCTCATCCTTAATCGTCCATTGGTTTTTTGAGATCAATGATTTAAAATCAATAGGTTTGAGCTTTTCTTCAAGCTCTTTTTGGGAAATATATTTCATACCTTCATTAGATCACAAATTTAATTTAATTGGTATTACTTCACTTTAGTTTACACATACCCTATAAAAAAGGCCATTAGTATAAATGAATACTAACGGCTTTTTTCATATGCTGTACGTTAGTCTATTGTTACATGATTTTTCGTGATGGTTAGAACTTTTAATGTATTTGAAGCACCGACTGTTTCCATTAAATCACCATGCGTTAATATGATTTTATCACCAATGGTTAAATCAGATTTTTGGCAAACCTCTTTTAAAATATCATCGCTCAATGTTTCATGACTGCTTTGTGTTGAATCAAAAGCAATAGGGTAAACACCTCGGTAAATAGCCGTTTTATTTAGTGTTTTAGCATGACGTGATAATGAGTAAATAGGTAAACCAGAAGTAATTCTAGACATTAATTTACTGGTTTGTCCTGACTCAGTAAGGGCAATAATAGCTTTAACGCCGTCTAAATGGTTAGCTGCGTACATTGCAGATAAAGCAATAGTTTCAGATGTTTCGGTAAACGTAAGATCCATTCTGTGATTAGAAATATTAACCGAACGATGCTTTTCCGCACCAAGGCACACATTGGCCATTGCTGTCACTGTTTCTACGGGGTATTTACCTGCCGCTGTTTCAGCACTTAGCATAACTGCATCAGTACCATCTAATACCGCGTTTGCAACATCCATGACTTCTGCACGGGTTGGCATAGGTTGTTCAATCATTGTTTCCATCATTTGTGTTGCTGTTATAACAACCCGGTTTAAACGACGTGAACGGGCGATAATATGTTTTTGTTTACCAACGAGCTCTGCATCGCCAATTTCTACACCTAAGTCGCCCCGAGCAACCATTACAACATCAGATGCTAAAATAATGCCATCAAGAATTTCATCATCATTCACGGCTTCAGCACGTTCAATTTTTGCGACTAAACGTGCATCACATCCTGCTTCTTGGGCCAGTAAACGTGCTTCTCGCATATCTGCGGCGTCGCGAGGAAAAGAAACGGCAAGAAAATCAACATTGATTTTTGCTGCTGTAATAATGTCTGCTTTATCTTTTGTTGTAAGAGCAGGCGCAGTTAAGCCACCACCTTGGCGGTTAATACCTTTATTATTTGAAAGTGGGCCACCCACAGTAACTTCTGTAAAAACTGAAGTATTTGAGGTTGATAATACTTTCAGTTGAACACGACCATCATCGAGCAATAATATGTCGCCTGCGCTAACATCTTGAACTAACTTTTTATAATCAATACCAACTTTCTCTTGGCAGCCTTGTCCTTTTTCTAATAGAGCATCTAATTCAAATTTGTCCCCGATAGCAAGTTTTATAGGGCCATCTTTAAAAGTAGATATACGAATTTTAGGACCTTGTAAATCACCTAGTATTCCAACATAAACACCTAATTCTTTAGCTATTTCACGAACATTATTTGCTCTGTCGATGTGGTCTTGAGGTACGCCGTGAGAAAAGTTAAGTCTTACAACATTTACACCCGCAGCAAGCACTGCTTTTAATTTAGCTCTGTCATCTGTTGCTGGACCAAGGGTAGCAACAATTTTCGTTCTTCTAGGCATTTTAATCCTTATACTTTTTAGTGTGTTTTACAATGTAAGTTAAGCATTGAGGTGCTCAACTTATAAAATATTAGTCTTTACGTTCAAAGCGTGAGCTTCTTAAACTATCTTTTACTTTTTTCAAATTATCTCTAAATTTACTACCACGTCTTAGTGTGAAACCTGTGGCGAGAACATCAATTAATGCTAATTGTGCGATTCGTGATGACATAGGCATATAAAGATCAGTGTCTTCAGCAACATCAACCGATAAAACAATGCTGCATTCTTTAGCTAATGGTGTGTCTGTTGTGGTAATACCGATGACAGTTGCATCATTTTCTTTTGCTAAACTAGCAACTTCAACCAATGATTTAGTTCGTCCCGTATGAGATATTACAATGACAACATCACCTTGTCGGCTATTTATAGCACTCATACGTTGCATTAATATGTCATCAAAATAAACAACGGGTACATTAAAGCGAAAGAATTTATTTTGTGCATCATGAGCCACAATGGCCGATGCACCTAAACCAAAAAATGAGATTTTATTGGCTTGTGTAAGTACATCTACAGAACGGTTGATCAAAGAAGGGTCTAAACTTTTACGCGCTAGTTCAAGACTAGCCATGGTCGATTCAAAAATTTTATCGGTGTAATCTTCAGCGGTGTCATTTTCGTCTACATGGCGATTAACGTAAGGCGTACCATTCGCTAAGCTTTGAGCTAAATGTAGTTTAAAGTCTGGATAGCCTTTCGTATCTAAACGACGGCAAAATCGGTTTACTGTGGGTTCACTAATATTCGCTTGTTTAGCGAGTGCCGCTATACTTGAGTGAATAACAGTGCTTGGAGAAGATAATATAACTTCAGCAACTTTACGCTCAGATTTACTTAGGGTGTCTAGTTCGTTAGTGATCTTTTCTAATATATTCATTATTTTTTGATCCTAGCTCTACTCATTTATAAGCCAAATATATGGCCTAATAACGTTGATATTTAATTGCTATACATAGCTAATTTGATGCCGCTATACCTAGCTACTGTAATTTATTTTCTGCTTAAATAACAGAAATAATGAAATTTTATTTCATGAGTTGACCGTAATATTATGCAAAATGTAGAATATTTGCAAATGTTTAATAATCAAACAGAGATATAAATAACATTTTTATTGTTTTTTTAGGAATAAAGTCAAATATTCCTATATGATTTTGACAAAATCTATAAATTAAGCGTTTTTTTGTATAAAATGTAATAAAATTACAAAAAGTTCTTTACTGATGAACAATCAGAAGCTAAATTAGATGCATATGTAGTTTAGTTACAGTGCTATTTTATTACTTTAAGAGTTACGTCATAATCAGTGACTTCTTTGTAATAAAGGGTTTTAAAGAGTTGTGTGCGATGAATTTAGCTTTCATTATGCAGCAGCATCAGTTTTAAAACGGTAACTAATATGCAGTTATTATACTCAGATACGAGGTCAGAACGTTTTTATGAATAAATTAGATAGTCAATCAGCTAGTGAAATCGTTATTTTTGGTGCTTTAGGTGATTTATCTCGACGCAAGTTATTACCTGCTTTATATCAATTAGATGCATGTGGTTTAATTAATGAGCAAAGTCGTATTGTTGGTGTAGCCCGTAACGAACATACTGATGAAGAATTTAAAGAAATTGTATTAGAAAATATTAATACCTTTGTAAAAGAGTCGGTTGACGAAAGTGTGCTAGCACGTTTTATGGCACGATTTGTTTACGTAAAACTGGATATGAAAGAAGCTGGTGATTACGCAAATTTAGCAACAACATTGGCAACAAGTGCAAATAAAACCCGCGTATATTATTTTTCAACACCACCCGTTATTTATGGTGATATTTGTGATGGATTAAATCATGCAGATTTAATTGCTGATAATGATCGTGTTGTTATGGAAAAACCCATTGGCCACTGTTTAGAGTCATCAAAAGTTATTAATAATCAAGTGTCTCGTTTTTTTAATGAAAACCAAATTTATCGTATAGACCATTATTTGGGTAAAGAAACGGTTTTAAATTTATTGGTATTACGTTTTGCCAATTCTCTTTTTACTAATAATTGGGACAGAAACAGTATTGATCATGTGCAAATTACGGTTGCTGAAAGTGTTGGTATAGAAGGGCGTTGGGGTTTTTATGATGAAGCAGGTCAGATGCGCGATATGATTCAAAACCATCTGTTGCAAATTTTATCATTATTAGCAATGGAGCCGCCAGCTGATTTGAGTGCTGAAAGTATTAGGGCTGAAAAACTAAAAGCAGTAAAAGCACTGTCTCCTATCGATCGCTCAAACATTAAAGATAAAACAGTACGAGGTCAGTATACAGATGGTTTTTTGAATGGTGTTGCAGTTCCCGGCTATTTAAATGAAGAAGGCGCTAATACGTTAAGTAAAACAGAAACGTTTGTTGCTATAAAAGCGGAAATTGATAACTGGCGTTGGTCTGGCGTACCATTTTACTTAAGAACGGGTAAGCGTATGCCGGTAAAACACAGTGAGATTGTTGTTCACTTTAAAGCCCAACCGCATAATATTTTTAAAGAAAGTTATAGTGATTTACCTGCCAATAAATTAACCATTCGTTTGCAGCCTGACGAGGGTGTTGAGCTGCAAATGATGAATAAAATTCCAGGTATTGCCTCACAAATGAATATTCAAGAAAACAAACTTGATTTAAGTTTTAGCGATACTTACAAAGACCAACGCGTTATTGATGCGTATGAACGTTTAATGCTTGAAGTGTTGAACGGTAATCAATCATTATTTGTTAGTCGAGATGAAGTTGAAGCCGCATGGACTTGGGCGGATAGCATTATTGATGCATGGCAAGCCACAAATGAAAAACCTAAACCTTATGCTGCTGGTTCTTGGGGTCCCGTCTCTTCTATTTCTTTAATAGCGCGTGACGATCGTCAGTGGGTAGAATAATTATGCATACATTGAATAATTTTGACAGTAAAGCAGATTTAGATGAAGCATTAGCAGAAAAAGTTAGCCAATTACTACAGTTAGCTATTGCAACAAAAGGCAAAGCGAGTATTGCTGTGTCGGGTGGTTCAACACCAACAGGCTTTTTTAAAGTATTGTCTAACAAATCAATAGACTGGAAGAAAGTTACTATAACGTTGGCTGATGAACGTTGGGTCGATTTAAATTCTGATGCAAGTAACACCCGTTTAGTGCACGAAAACTTATTACAAAACAATGCTTCTGTAGCAAAGTTTTTTCATTTAAAGCAAGGTGAAACACTTAGCGAAGAAATATTGGCTGATTTAAATATTGCGGCAGTAAATACATTACTGCCATTGGATGTTGTTATTTTAGGGATGGGCGAAGACGGACATACCGCATCGCTGTTTCCTTGCAGTGAGCAAATAGCAGCAGGGTTAGATGAATCTAATAAAAATGCGTTAATAAAGGTTCAACCTAAAACAGCACCCAATCAGCGTATTACTTTTAGTTTTGCAGCGTTGAAACAAAGTAAACACGTTTTTCTACATATTTGTGGTGATAGTAAAAAACAAGTGTTAGAGAAAGCACTCAGCGATAATAATATTTTTGAAATGCCAATTCGTGCTTTTTTACAAGGTAACACTATTGATACCCAAGTATATTGGGCTAAATAGAGGTCGATTGTAAAAATTAATCAAATAATCAACAAATAAATATCAAAAAGTAGGCTTATGAAAATAGCAATGAAACAAGAAATAGTAGACATTACAGAGCGTATAGTTGCGCGAAGTGCTGCAACACGAAAAGACTATCTAGCTAAAATAACAGCAGCTAAATCGACTACGGTGCATCGTGCCAGTTTGTCTTGTGGTAATTTAGCCCATGGCTTTGCTGCTTGTAATAAAGAAGATAAACAAGCAATTAAGGGGTTAAACCACTCAGATATTGCGATTGTTTCTGCTTATAATGATATGTTAAGTGCGCATCAACCATATGAAACTTATCCTCAAATAATCAAAGAGGCGGTTAAGTCAACGGGTGGTGTTGCGCAGTTTGCCAGTGGTGTTCCTGCAATGTGTGATGGTGTTACACAAGGGCAACCTGGTATGGACTTAAGCCTAATGAGCCGTGATGTTATCGCAATGGCAACGGCTGTTGGTTTATCTCATAATATGTTTGACGGCGCTTTAATGCTGGGTATTTGCGATAAAATTGTTCCCGGTTTACTTATTGCTAGCATGACCTTTGGACATTTACCTACAGTGTTTGTACCTGCAGGGCCTATGCCTTCTGGTATTCCTAATAAAGAAAAAGCGCGTGTTCGTCAACAATATGCTCAAGGTGAAGTTGATGAAGTAGCTCTATTAGAAGCAGAATCAGCTTCTTACCATGCTGCTGGTACTTGTACTTTCTTTGGTACTGCAAACTCTAATCAACTCGTGGTTGAAGTGATGGGATTACATTTACCAGGCGCTTCTTTTGTCGCGCCTAATACTCCATTGCGTCAAGAGTTAACTAAAGCAGCGGCTAGACAAGTGACTCGTTTAACACCCCAGTCTGGAAATTATATGCCTGTAGGTAAAATGATTGATGAGCGTTCTATAGTGAATGCCATTGTTGCCTTATTAGCAACTGGTGGCTCTACGAATTTAACCATGCATATTATTGCATTTGCTAGAGCTGCTGGCATTATTATTAATTTTCAAGATTTTAATGATTTATCTCATGTTGTGCCACTCATAACTCGTATTTATCCAAATGGTCAAGCTGATATTAATCACTTTCAAGAAGCGGGTGGAATGGCTTTATTGTTTAAAGAGTTAATCAATGCGGGATTATTACATGAAGATGTGGAAACTATTTGTGGTCGAGGCTTATCACGCTATACCCAAAAACCAGTATTTGAAGATGGCCAACTTGTTTGGGTAGATGGAGTAGAAAAATCACTTGATGAAGAAGTTATTGCTACGGTTGCCAAGCCATTTAAGCATGACGGTGGTTTGAAAACGCTAAAAGGTAATTTAGGTACGTCTGTATTAAAAACATCATCATTACGTGAAGGCAGTTACGTTATTAAAGCCCCAGCAATTGTTTTTGAAGATCAACATGAATTACAAACTGCGTTTGACAACGGTGAATTAGAAAAAGATTTTGTTGCCGTTGTTCGATTTCAAGGGCCTAAAGCGCGTGGTATGCCTGAATTACACAAATTAACCCCACCATTGGGGGTATTACAAGATAAAGGCTTCAAAGTAGCATTAGTGACTGACGGACGTATGTCTGGTGCTTCAGGTAAAGTGCCTGCCGCCATTCATTTATGTCCTGAAGCATTAGATGGTGGCTTGATCGCAAAAGTGCAAACAGGCGATATGATTAATTTAGATGGTGAAACTGGTGAATTAACCTTGTTAGTTGATGAACAAACACTAGCAGCACGTGATAATGCGCAATTCCAAGTAAATGGGCATCATCAAGGTATGGGACGTGAACTTTTTGGCTTTATGCGTCGTAATCTAAGTTCGGCAGAAACAGGTGCTTGTTCTTTGTTCACAGAATAAAGAGTGGTAAGCAACACGTTAATTATTGAGTTAATTAACGGGGATTACGTATTAAATATTATTAAATGTAAAAAGAATTGAGGATTTATGACAGCATTAAAAAATTGGCAAATCATGCCAAAGGAACTTTTCGCAATGGGGCCAATAGTTCCAGTATTAGTGATTAATAAAGTAGCAGATGCTTTGCCAATTGCAGAAGCACTTTTGGCTGCCAATATTAAAGTGCTTGAGGTGACTTTGCGTACACCAGCAGCACTTGATGTGATTAGTATTATTGCTAAAGAATTACCTGAAGCTGTTGTTGGTTCCGGTACAGTAACAAACCGTCAACAGCTACAGCAGTCTGTTGATGCGGGTGCTAAATTTGCAATAAGTCCTGGTTTAACAACAGATTTATTACAAGCGGGTAACGAAGGTGAAATTGCGTTAATCCCAGGTATATCCTCAATTTCAGATTTAATGGATGCATCAGATTTAGGCTATGATCATTTAAAGTTCTTTCCGGCAGAAGCGTCTGGTGGTGTGAACGCTATTAAATCAATTGGCGGTCCCTTTCCTGATATTACTTTTTGTCCAACAGGGGGAATTAACTTGAAAAATATACGTGATTATTTAGCGTTGCCCAATGTGGCGTGTTGTGGAGGCTCTTGGTTGGTCCCGAACAGTGCAGTTGAAAACAAAAATTGGTCTGAAATTACTAAACTGTCTAACGAAGCGTTGGCATTTGTAAAATAAACTACATCATATTGTCATTTAAAAAGAAATTGGCTTTCTTTTATGTTGCTTAGCAGTATCCTCTTGAAGTGATACTGCTTTTTTTTGTTCATTATTTTCTTGTTGCTTTGCTTTAGTGTGAGTGACTGGCTGAATAATTTCATTTAATTCAGGTTTTGGCTGTTCTTCTAGTTGTAAATTCTCATCAACTACAACTTGTATTACTTCTCCATTAAATTCAATAATATCATTATGGTATACCTTTTTCCTTTTTTGATATTCTACCTCGCCATTGAGTAATACGTAGCCCTCACTAATGACAACTTTTGCTTCACCGCCACCGGTAACTAAATCAGCAATTTTAAGTAATTTACATAACTCAATGGGTTGTTGATCAAGTTGTATTTCTAAATAGCTCTCTGACATATTGTTCTCTGTATTGTAAATAATTTACTATGGCCTATTATTTTATCATTTTTGAAAAAATATACTTCAATATTTTATTAATACTAACAGTATCTTAATAAATAATTTCAGCATGGTGAATTAAATAACTTTAAAAATAACTTGTATAGGTGGTACGACCAGTGTTTTAATTAGTATTATCGTCATCGAAACAACGCCATAAATATATTCAGTGGTAGGAGTAAACAATGCTTAGTTATAAAGCACCCATAGCAGACATAAAATTTTTAATTGAAGATGTATTTGACTTTTATGGTCATTACAAAAAATATCCTGAATTTGAAGAGGCAACCCCTGATTTGGTTGATGCTATTCTTCAAGAATGTGCTAAATTTTCTGAAAATGAGTTATTACCTTTATACCAAAGTGGTGATAAAGAAGGTTGTACCTTTAACAACGGTAAGGTAACAACGCCTAAAGGGTTTAAAAAAGCATACGATCAATATGTTGCTGGTGGTTGGCAAAGTTTGTCTCATCCTGTTGAACATGGTGGACAAGGGCTACCACCATCGTTAGGTATGGCCAAATCAGAAATGATGGGTACAGCTAATTGGTCTTGGACAATGTATCCAGGTTTAAGTCATGGTGCAATGAACACAGTGCAAACACATGGCAGCGAAGCGCAAAAAGAATTGTATTTAACACGTTTAACTGAAGGTACGTGGACGGGCACTATGTGTTTAACGGAGCCACATTGTGGTACCGATTTAGGACAAGTTAAAACAAAAGCAGAGCCGAATGAAGATGGTACATACAATATAACGGGTACCAAGATATTTATTTCAGCAGGCGAGCATGACTTAACTGATAATATCATTCATATTGTGTTAGCAAGGCTTCCTAACGCACCTGCTGGTACTCGTGGTATATCTCTATTCATTGTACCTAAAATGAAAACAGATGCTCAAGGTAATGTGGGTGAATCTAATCATGTTACTTGTGGTTCAATTGAAGATAAAATGGGCATTAAAGCTTCTTCTACAGCGGTATTAAATTTTGATAATGCTGTGGGTGAATTAATTGGACCTATGAATAAAGGGTTAGAATGTATGTTCACCTTTATGAATACTGCGCGAGTAGGCACAGCGTTACAAGGCGTTTGTAGTGCAGAGTTAGCATTCCAAAATTCGCTAATGTACGCAAAAGAACGTTTGTCTATGCGCTCTCTTACGGGTAAGAAGTTTCCTGATAAAGTTGCAGATCCTATTATTGTTCACCCTGACGTACGTAAAATGTTGATGACACAAAAAGCCATTTCTGAAGGTGGTCGTGCCATGATTTATTACACGGCTAAAATTGTTGATGAAATAGAAATGGCCAAAACAGATGCTGAAAAAGAAACTGCTGATGAACGTTTAGGTTTTATTACACCAATCCTTAAAGCTTTTTTAACAGAACTTGGTTCAGAAAGTGCTAACCACGGTTTGCAAATATTTGGTGGTCATGGTTTTATTAAAGAGTGGGGCATGGAACAGATTGTTCGAGATGCGCGTATTGCTACACTTTATGAAGGAACAACAGGTATTCAGGCATTAGATTTATTGGGACGTAAAATTTTACTTACTCGTGGTAAATCATTAAAGGCTTTTGCTAAAGAAGTATTAATCTTCTGTAAAGATAGAAGTATGATTTCTAGTAATCCACATAAACGTCAAATGAACAAATTTGTATGGCCGTTAAGTAAAGCTGTTGCAAATTGGCAGCAGTACTCATTACGATTAGCGATGAAAGCAAAAAATAATAGAGATATCGTTGGCTCAGCATCAGTTGATTACTTAATGTACTCTGGTTATATTGTGATGGCGTATTTTTGGGCTCAAATGGCGCAATCAGCTTATGAAAAATTAGCTGAAGGTGTTGAAAATCGTGATTTTTACCGTGCAAAAATTAAAACAGCTGAATTTTATTTTGAACGCATGTTGCCTAGAACTAAGTCACTGGCGAAAACCATGATGGCAGACCCTAAAACTTTGATGCAACTGGATCAAGAATTATTATCTTTTTCATAAAATAAAGAATCATTTTTTATAATAAAAACGCACAAGCTAACACTTGTGCGTTTTTGTTTGTAAACACATAATTTAGTTTGAATAACCAGAGTGAAAATTTACTTATTAACCTCAACTCTGTTTAATAAGTTTTTAACTCATTGTAAATTAATGTTTAATTTTTTAATGTTCATTATAGTGAGATAGTTTTGCTTAATTCAAGGCAAATTTACGCGTCAATAGCTGGCCTATTGTAAGTGAATTTAACGAAGACGTTAGTAAAAATAGCCACAATAGAAAGATTTACTAAGCCGAGCTGAGGTTTATTAGGCTTTGTATTACTTTCTAAAATAACGTAAACCTTGGACTTGTTTAACACTTAAATAGGTATTGATTACACAATACCTATTTACACTCGTTAATCATTCGTTTTTTGTTGATGCTTAAGTAGACACTGACAATTCACTATTATCAAAGTCATCAACGCTTATAATTGCTTTTCTGCCATGTTCGGCTTTAATCAGTAATTCTGCTTCTTTTTCAGTAATAGCATTAGCCGCTAAACCGAGTGCCGCCGCGTTGTCTAAGTCATAAAAAGGTAGTTGTTTATCTAATGCAATACATACTTTTGCAAAAATTGGTTCACAGGCAATAATATCTTCCAAAGTTTGTTCTAAAATGCCAAAAACATTTTTACCATCTCTTGTTAAATACTGCCATTTACCCAATCTATTTCTTGTTTCACTGGGGGTTTGCAATAACCTAGCTACTTGATGGTCTAAATCATCTGAGGGTTTTGTTAACCAGGTGCCAAAAGGGAAAATAATGCCTCTTAACATGTAGGCAACCCCTCTATTAGGAAAGTTACTTAGTAACTCATCAATGGCTTTTTGAATGTTATACAATGAATCTTCAACCGCCCACTGTAATAAGGGTAAATCGTCTTGTTGTCTACCTTCATCATTAAATCGTTTAAGACAGGCACTAGCAAGATATAAGTGGCTGAGTACATCACCAAGACGTGCAGATATACGCTCTTTACGCTTTAAATCTGCGCCGAGTACCATCATAGCAATATCGCTTAGCATGGCTAGATTTGAGCTAAAGCGTGATAATAGTTGATAATAGTGTTTTGTTTGATCATTAAAAGGAGCCGATAAAAAACGGGCTCCAGTTAGCGAGCACCAGAGGCTTCGGCTGATGTTACTAATGCTAAAACCAATATGACCAAATAACGCATGGTCAAAATCGTGTAATGATTTTTCTGCATTTTCTTCGTTGGCTGCTTGTAATTCAGCTAAAATATAAGGATGACAACGAATTGCACCTTGACCATAAATGATTAAACTGCGAGTCAAAATATTTGCACCTTCAACAGTAATTGCAATAGGTGCACCTTGGTAACCTCTTGCAAGATAGTTGCTAGGCCCCATACATATGCCTTTACCACCATGAATATCCATAGCATCGGTAATTGAAGAGCGCATTTTTTCAGTTAAATGATATTTTGATATAGCTGACACTACAGAGGGCTTTTCACCTAGGTCAATTGCCCCAGTTGATAATGTTGTAACAGCATCCATTAAATAGGCATTACCACCAATACGGGCTAATGGTTCTTCAATGCCTTCCATTTTTCCTATTGGTAATTTGAATTGACGACGAATTCGGCTATAGGCCCCAGTTGCTAGTGCAACGGTTTTTATACCACCTGTACTGTTAGAAGGTAATGTTATTGCTCTTCCTACTGACAAACATTCAACTAGCATACGCCAGCCATGGCCAGCCATTTCTTTCCCACCAATAATGTAATCTAGAGGCACAAAAACATCTTTACCCTGGGTAGGACCATTTTGAAAAGGAATGTTTAATGGAAAATGTCGACGACCGATAGTAACACCTTCCATATTGGTTGGAATTAATGCGCAGGTAATACCGAGTTCTTTCTCATCACCTAACAAGCCATCAGGATCTTCAAGTTTAAAGGCTAAACCTAACACTGTCGCTACGGGAGCAAGGGTTATATAACGTTTATCCCAATTCAATTTTATCCCTAATATTTCCTCATTTTCAAAAGTTTGTCGGCAAATAATACCAGTATCAGGAATTGCGCCTGCATCAGAACCTGCTTCAGGACTGGTTAATGCAAAACAAGGAATTTCTTCACCAGTAGCTAAACGGGGTAGGTAATAGTCTTGTTGGGCTTTTGTACCGTATTCTTGTAATAATTCTCCAGGACCAAGGGAATTAGGTACGCCTACTGTACTGGCAAGTACGGAGCTAACGCCAGTTAACTTTTGTAGAACTCTAGACTGTGCATAGGCTGAAAAATCTAAACCGCCATATTGTTTTTTAATGATCATGGCAAAAAATTTATTGTCTTTTAAAAACTGCCATACTTCAGGAGAAAGATCAGCCAGTTCATGAGTGGTTTGCCAATCATTAACCATAGCGCAAACTTCTTCAACGGGGCCTTCTAAAAAGGCTTTTTCTTGTGCGCTAAGACGAGGTTGAGGGTAATTATGTAGTTTTGACCAATTTGGATTGCCACGAAAAAGTTCAGCTTCAAACCAAGTTGTTCCAGCATCTATTGCTTGTTGTTCCGTTTCAGACATTTGTGGCATTATTTTTTTAAATAATGTCAGTAATGGCATGCTAATAAATTGTAGGCGAATATTATCAATATTAAGTGGTAAAGCAATTACCCCAAAGAGTAACCAAGACACAAACCCAATAATATTGAAAAAAGTACCTATAGCCATTAAAGCAATAAAGGCAAACGTAAATGTTGATAAGGAAGCCCTAGAATAACTCATAAAGGTAATGAGTGAGAGTGCTGTAATTATCCAGATAAAAGTATCCACAAAATATCCTTGTTGTTAAATAGAAATAAAGTAATTAAAACTATTTTAATGATTAGTTGTATAATCTAGTTATAGAGTAAATTTACAAGATAACCAAGCATTTGTTTTGGTTTTTTAATGATCTATTTTGATTTAACCCTTATTGTTACTCTTACCATAAGTTGTATTTTTTTTAGTTTAAGCGAAAGGTTTAGTTATGTGTGAACTGTTAGCCATGTCAGCTAATGTACCAACCGATATTTGTTTTAGTTTTAGTGGTTTAATGCAACGAGGAGGAAATACAGGTCCTCATAAAGATGGTTGGGGAATCACTTTTTACGAAGGCAAAGGCTGTCGTAGTTTTAAAGACCCCGAGCCAAGCGCGCATTCCCCTATTGCTGATTTGGTTACCAGATACCCTATAAAAAGTGAATCTGTTGTTTGTCATATACGCCAAGCCAACTCTGGCGGCGTGTGTTTAGAAAATACCCACCCATTTATTCGACAAATGTGGGGTAAAAACTGGACTTATGCGCATAATGGTCAATTAAAAGGTTTTAAGGAAACGTTACCTGTTAAGTTTCACTTACCAATTGGTACAACGGATAGTGAACATGCTTTTTGTTGGATATTAGACCGATTGCATTATCAATTTGGTGCTACTCAACCTTCATCAAAAGTGTTATTTAAATTTATCGCCACATTAACTCATAAAATTGATGCGCTTGGTGTTGCTAATATTATTATTAGCGATGGTGAATGTTTATTTGCCTATTGTTCAAATAATTTACATTGGATAACACGCTGTGCACCGTTTGGTAGAGCCAGTTTAATTGATGCTGAAATGGCGGTTGATTTTCATAAAGAAACGACCGCAAATGATATTGTTACTGTAATAGCCACTCAACCGCTAACCGAAGATGAAACTTGGCACAAAATGGAACCAGGAAGCTGGCATTTATTTCGTTTAGGTGTATCCATTTGTTGTGGTAAGTAAGTTAATTGTTTGTACAATAGAAAAAAGAAAAAGAACTAGCTGCTTTTAGCTTCAAAATATAATCACTGAAAAGGATTCACCATGCGTACACCATTATCCGTAGTAGCACTGGCCGTTATGTTAGCGGCCTGTCAGCCTAATACAACCAGCAATAATCAAAAGGATGTAGTATCAGGCAATTCAACTAAAGCGGTTGCTGTTGCACAAAGTGAAAGCGAACGCATAAATGAATGGTTTGCTAAAAAATACGAAGAGCAATTACAAGAAAGCCCTATGATGCTAACGTTTTTAGGTCGTAAAGAGCATTACGATAAAATTGATGTGATGACTGAAGCAGAAGAAGTTAGAAAATTAGCATTGCAAAAGCGAGATGTAGAAGAACTTAAAGAAAATTTTGATTATGATGAACTGAATGATGAAGCAAAGATTTCTTATGACATTTGGCTTCATCAATATGAAGAAGCCGTAGAAGAACGTCGGTTCAATCAAAATGCTTATATTTTTACTCAAATGCAAGGTATTCAGGCTTTCGTAGCACAATTTTTGATTAATTTTCATAAAGTTGATGAAGAAAAAGATATGCTTGCTTATATATCGCGTATTTCTGGTATATCTCAAGCTATTGCCGATTTACTTGTCAGGGCACAATTTAATGCAAGCAAAGGGGTTAGACCTCCTAAGTTTGCTTATGAAGGCGTAATTGAACAAGCACAAGCATTGATAACTGGCGCGCCTTTTACAAACGAAGGTGATGATTCAGCCTTATGGGCTGATGCTAAACGTAAAATCACAAGTTTGCTTGATGCAAATAAAATAGATCAGGCTAAAGCTGATGAACTACTTGCAGAAGCTAAGAGAGCTTTAAATACTAAATTTTTACCCACATATCAATCGCTTATCGCTTGGTTTGAGAAAGATATTGTGAACACTGATAAAGTATCAGCAGGTGTAGGATCACAGCCTAATGGTGAAAACTATTATAACTTTAGATTAAAAGCATCAACAACAACGACACTAACAGCAAATGAAATTCATGAAATTGGCTTGTCTGAAGTTGCTCGTATTACTAAAGAAATGATAGCGATTAAAAATAAAGTTGGATTCGAGGGGGATTTACAAGCCTTTTTTAAATTTGTGAAAACAGAACCACAATTTTTCTATTCTAATACTGATGAAGGTCGTCAAAATTACATCTCAGATGTTGAAGGTTACTTAGCGAAAATTAATCAGCAGTTACCCTACTTTTTTGGTATTTTGCCTAAAGCTGAACTTGTTGTTAAACGAGTTGAAGCATTTAGAGAGCAAGACGGAGCAGCACAACATTACTTTCCTGGTACGCCAGACGGTTCAAGACCTGGTACCTATTATATACATTTGTCTGATATGACCTCATTACCTAAAAATGAAATGGAAGGGGTTGCTTACCATGAAGGTAACCCAGGACATCATATGCAAGTATCTATTGCCCAAGAGTTAACCTCTATTCCACAGTTTAGAACTCAAGCAGGTTTTACAGCTTATCAAGAGGGCTGGGGTCTTTATGCTGAGTTATTAGCAAAAGAGATGGGAGGTTATCAAAATGATTTTTCTGATTTTGGGCGTTTAGTCAATGAAATATGGCGAGCTGTACGTTTAGTTGTTGATACAGGCTTGCATGCTAAAGGGTGGACTGAAGCAGAAGCTATTGCTTATTTCAAAGAGAAAACACCGGTATCGCCTCAAGCGATTACATCAGAAATCAGACGTTACATTGTTCTACCTGGGCAAGCAACAGCTTATAAAATAGGCATGTTGAAAATTTTAGAATTACGTGCTCATGCTGAAAAGGAACTTGCGGATAAATTTGATATTAAAGGTTTCCATGACACTATTTTAGGCGGAGGAGCTATGCCACTCTCTATTTTAGAGCGTCGAGTTAATACTTGGATTGCTAATAATAAAGAATAAGGGTAAAGAAAATGACAAAAACCTAAAGTGATTACTTTAGGTTTTTTTAATGTATTATTTTAGGCTTGTGCCATCATTCATTTCAATACTCGATAGCTGAGCTTCAAATTGGCTATTGCCTGCTTTAACTTGATAAAGTTTTACTAATAAATAATCAAGATCTGGTGCGAACCATGCGTAGGTAATGCGTTCTTTTTCCTTCACTTCACGTTTAAAGCGAATAGTTTTTACTAAACCGTACGGCAAAATTAATTCTTCTTCATTATCATATTGGTATACATGATCAGACACAGTGCCCGAGGTATTTACAACAGAGTAAATATATTCTTTCTGTTTAGCATCAGCAATTAAGTTTAATCTGTGCTGTAAATGGTAGCTTAATTTATCCTGAAGGTTATGTGTAAAATCAAGCGGGGTAACATCACGTTTTCTACCTAAATCTTGAGCGGTGTTGTCATTGGCATGATAAATCCATTCATAATATTTATCTTTACCAGCACCTTCACGAGTGTAAGTATAATGTTGTGGAATGACTTGATTATTATGAATGGAAAGAATTGATGTTTCGCTACGCGTTTGAGAAAAAATCAACCATTCTATTTTGGTTTCATAATGATAGTTAATGTTGCCGTCAGCTTGATAGCTCAATTGTCTCACTGCGGTGCCAACAACATCTGACTTATGTAAAATACTATAATGCGCAGTAAAAGGAGGTAGAGATTGTTTACCTTTATCAAGTTGCTCTACTGTTTCGGCATTAACAAAACAAGCAGGTAATAAAAGGGTGAATAAAAAAAATAAGGGCGATTTTTTCAACACAAATAATCCTATAAAAATATAAAGGTAACAAACATAAGTTACCTTTATATTAACAGCTTATTAGTCGTTCGCATATCCAGAAATTGGTAAAGTATTACCGTCCAAAATTGCGTATTCATTTTGGTCTTTCGTTTGCATGTAAAGTCGTTTTTGACATAGCCATTTTACCACTAATGGGTATATTCTATGCTCTTGCTCATGTATACGTTCAGCTAAATCATCACTGGTATCACCATCAAATACAGGCACTTTAGCTTGTAAGATCACGGGTCCACCATCTAATTCTTCAGTTACAAAATGCACACTAACACCATGAACTTTATCGCCAGCATCAATAGCACGTTGATGTGTGTTAAGGCCTTGATATTTAGGTAACAAAGACGGATGAATATTAACTAACTTACCTTGATAATGTTGTACAAAATTAGGCGTTAATATACGCATAAACCCTGCAAGTACGATGACATCAGGCTGTAATTGGTCGATTTTCTCAATCAGTGCATTATCATAATTTTCACGACTATCAAAATCATTATGTGAAAGTTCAATCGTTGCTATGTTGGCGTTTTTGGCACGAGTTAGGCCGTAAGCATCACTTTTGTTTGACACTACACCAACAACAGAACCAGGATACTCCTCAGCTTTACAGGCATCAATGATTGCCTGTAAATTCGTGCCACTACCTGAAATTAATACAACTATTCGGCTAGACATTGTTGTTCCTTTTTATTGATATTTGACAAAATTACGTCAGCTTATGAAAAAACAACCTGTTCTTCACCATCAGCTTTGTCAGCAATAGCGCCAATGTGCCATGCTTTTTCACCGTGAGCGCTTAAAATATCAATACTTTGTTGTACTTTATCTTGTGGAACGACAATGATCATACCAACACCACAGTTAAATGTGCGATACATTTCGTGTTCAGTGATATTGCCATTGTCTTTTAACCAGTTAAAAATTTCAGGCCATTGCCAGCTTTCACCATTGATAATCGCTTGTGCTGTGTTAGGTAAAACACGTGGAATATTTTCCCAAAAACCGCCGCCAGTAATGTGAGATAAAGCATGAACGTCAACATCTTTTAATAAAGCTAATACCGATTTTACATAAATTTTTGTTGGTTCAAGTAAATGTTCACTAATCGCTTTACCATTAAGTAATTCGCTGGTATCAGTATTATTAACTTCTAATACTTTACGAATGAGTGAAAAACCATTTGAATGAGGGCCTGAGGCGCCTAATGCAATTAATTGATCGCCCGTCGCTACTTCAGTGCCGTCAAGCAATCTTGATTTTTCAGCAACGCCAACACAAAAGCCAGCGATATCGTAATCACCTTGATGATACATGCCAGGCATTTCTGCTGTTTCGCCACCGACTAATGCACAACCTGCTTGAATACAACCTTCCGCTATTCCTTCTACAACTGAAGAGGCCACAGCAACGTCAAGTTTTGCTGTTGCATAATAATCTAGAAAAAATAAAGGTTCCGCACCTTGCACAATTAAATCATTTACACACATAGCAACTAAATCGATGCCAACGGTGTCATGTTTTGCTAAATCAATAGCTAAGCGTAATTTGGTTCCTACACCGTCTGTGCCGGCAACTAATACTGGCTCTTTATAGCCTGTTGGTAATTGACAAACACTACCAAAACCGCCTAATCCACCCATAACTTCAGGGCGGGTAGTGCGCTTTACTGCACCTTTAATGTTTTCAACAAGGGCATTACCAGCATCAATATCAACACCAGCATCCTTATAACTTAAAGATTGTTTTTGTTCGCTCACGAGAAACCTCAAAAAATTATCGATAGAAAGTTACCCCACATAAGCGTAAAATCACACTCATCTAAGGTTTAAAAAGATGCGTATTCTACCAGTGCACGGACACATACTCAAAATCTTTATCTCAAATAAATAAATATTTTTATTTGGCGGTAAAGATCGGTTTGATTATGATAGTATCAGGTTTACAAAATAGTTCGCTTTACTTTATATGTTTAAAAAATTTACTTTTTTACTGTTTGTTATTATTGCTTTTTTATCTTCTACTGCCACTAAAGCGGTTGAAGTAATAGATTTGTATCAAGCCAGTGTTGCTATTGACTCCCAAAATAGTAAGGATAGAGCACGTGCGCTAAAAAAAGCGTTAGCTGCTGTTATGATCAAGGTTGGTGGGGAAAAAAGTGTTTTAGACAACGCTTTGATCAAAACTGCCTTAAATAACTATAATTCGTATTTAAATCAATATCGATACCAACAAAAATCGATTCAAGTAGCAGACGAATTAACTAATAATAAACAATTGTTTTTATTGGCTAGCTTCAACCAAGAAAAAATTAATCAATTGTTTCATGAAGCAAATTTACCCTTATGGGGAAGTTTACGTCCACAAGTTTTACTTTGGTTGGTTGATGAGCAAGGTTTGTCTCGTAATATAATATCCAATTCATCTGCGTCTAATTTACCGTTTGTTGTTAGTGAGTTTTCTTCTCAGCGTGGTTTACCTATTATGTTGCCATTGATGGATTTAACCGATGCTAATAAAATTAAATTAAGTGATGTGTGGGGACGATTTCAACAACCAATTAAGGAAGCGTCTAGCCGTTATTTTGCAGAAGCTATTGCGGTCGTTAGGTTATCTAACTCAAGCTTAGTGACGTTTGATTATGAAAATAAAGCAGAAAACACTAATAATTGTGATTTACTGTGCACAGAGTCTCAAGTGAATGCAAAAAAATATGTATTAGACTGGAGCTTATTAGACTGGAGTTTAATTGAAGGCCAGCAGAAGTTTAGTCAACAATATCAAGGTAATGACCCGCAAGCTTTATTACAACAAGGTTTGGCAGATATAACTGATTTAATTTATCAATACTATGCGTTATCTACTACCAGTGAAAATAATTTTGTTATTGAAGTAACCAATGTTGACTCGTTAGCAACTTATATCGATATTTTTCACTTTTTAGAAGGTTTATCTTCGGTTAAAGCGGTAACGCTAGTTAGCGCAAAGGGTAGAGCAAGGCGTTTTAATTTACAATTACTTGGTTCTAAAGAAGCTTTACTCGCGTCACTTAAACTCGATAATAAACTTATTCAAATTATTGACCCATTGGCACATTTTAATCAGCCAGTCTTGGATGAAGGTAATGAACCTTTAGTTCCAATTTTTAATTGGGGAAAATAATGACAAACACAGCACAACTCGCTTTGTCTGTTCAATTGCCTGATGATGAGGTTTTTGATAGCTATTTAAGTAACGCTAATAATACCGTAGTAAGTCAGCTTAATATTTTTGTTAAAGGTACTGAAAAGCAAGGCTCAAGTCAGCCAAATTGCTTTTATTTGTTTGGTTTAACTGGCGTTGGAAAATCTCATTTACTCCATGCTAGCAGTGCATATGCTTCACAACTTGGAAAAACTTCAGTGTGTTTATCTTGTGCGGAGTTATTAAAGTTATCAGTTGAGGTGTTAGATGGGCTTGAGCAAATAGACTTTATTTGTTTAGATGACATCCAGCTCATAGCGGGCAACCAAGTATGGCAACAAGCTATTTTTGACTTTTATAATAGAGTGCTAGAGCACAATAATCGTTTACTTGTTAGTGGTAACCAGAGTGTCGCTAAGTTAGGCTTAACCTTACCTGATCTACATTCTCGGTTAAGTTGGGGCTTAACTGAACAGCTTAAACCACTCAGTGATGCTGAAAAAGTGATGGCTTTACAGTTTAGGGCGTTAAAACGAGGTCTTATACTGAGCGATGAAGCGGCTAATTTTTTAATCAACCGTTTATCTAGAACTATGTCAAACTTGATAACATCACTTGATATTTTAGACAAAGCCTCGATAAGAGAGCAACGTAAAATAACAATTCCTTTTATTAAAGATGTTTTAAATATTTCTTAAAATCATCTTGTTGATGAATTAAAAAGAGTAGGCAATGAGAACAGTAAACCTTGATGGAAAAACGATCACTCCATCTAAAATAATTTGCATTGGTCGTAATTATGTTGATCATATAGCAGAGTTAGGCAATGAAATACCTGATGAAATGGTTGTATTTTTAAAACCTAATTCGGCTATTGCTGAAAATTTACATGCGGTTCATCAAGAGCCTTTACACTACGAAGCTGAATTATGCTTTGTGTACGAAAAAGGAAGTTTTGTAGCGGTAGGTGTTGGTTTAGATTTAACTAAACGACAGTTACAAAACAAATTAAAAGCAAAAGGGCTACCATGGGAGCGCGCTAAAGCTTTTGACGGAGCAGCTGTTTTTAGTGATTTTGTTGCTATTGAGTCAATCGACGATAATTTATGTTTAGAACTAACAATTGATAACACGTTAATTCAGGCTGGTGGTATTAGCCTAATGATGTACAAACCTGAGGTTATTTTGACTCAACTCTCAAGTTTTATGAGCCTAGAAGATGGCGATATTGTCATGACTGGTACGCCAAAAGGTGTTGGTCAAATAGTCGCTGGTACTCACTTTTTAGTAAAAGTAAAAAGAGGCAGTGAGATACTCACTTCAGCCTCTTGGATAGCAAAATAAATTAATATTGATAGGTAAATAGAAGCGAGTTTTAACAACTTGCTTCTATTTGTCTTCTTTAGGCTTACGAATACTTAAACCAAGTTCTTGCCCTTTATATTTAGCATAATAACTGCAACCTAAAAACATGGTTGATGCAAAAACAAGCTCTAAAATGGCCCAAAGGCGATCACTTGGCAGCACCCATAAAGTTGTTAATGAGTGTAAAAAGTAAATTAACACAATAAAATTAGACCAAGCATAAGTGAATGGATTACCTTGCAAAAGCCCTTTTAGAGGGAAAAGCAATGGTAAAGTAAATAATATTAAAGTTGTTAATGTACTTAAGCTCTCACTAGGCGACAGTACTAACAACCATAAAGGCATAAAAATAAGCAAAGAAAAATAACCTAATAGCGCTATTTTTCTTAAATTTGGTGTAGATATTTTTTGAGTTGTCATGTGTTATTTACAACGATAAATTTAGCATAACGCTAAAACATTTTCGGGAGGTCTGCCTATCACTGCTTTATTACCATCAGTAACAATAGGGCGTTCAATAAGTTTAGGTGTTGTCACCATAGCTGAAATTAATGTTTTATCATCTGCGCCATCAAGATTTTGCTCTTTAAACTCGGCTTCTTTTACACGCATCATTTTAATTGGTGAACATGCTAGCATTGATAGCAGCTTTTCAATTTCTTCTTCATTGATAGGGTCTTTAAGATACTCAATCACTTTAATTTCTTTACTGGTATTTTCTTTGAGCAACGCCAGAGTTTCTCGGCTTTTTGAACATCTTGGGTTGTGATATATGGTTAACATGGTTGATTCCTTGCTTGGCTTTTTAGTTAATCTATTCGTTGTACAGTGTGCTTGCAGCACATTATAAAGAACATATGATGGATTATAAACGTTTGAGTTTGTTTTCTTGTTCTTGTAGTTGCAATATTCTTGCTTTAATTCGTTTTTGTAAAAGAGGTTGATCTTCAACAAAATCGTAACTGGTTTGTAATTCATCCACCGCTTTATTGTATGCACCTAATAAAGCGAATACTTCAGCTTTTGTGATATGCATAAGTCCTTTTTTTTCTTGTTTCCTGTAAACAGAAGTTAACAGATCATAAGCAATATAATTGTCAGGTTTTATGAGTAAAAAGTCTTGTAACACTGTTGCGGCTTTATCATAATTTCCTGATTCTAATAACGCGTTACTGTAATTTAAAGAAATCACTTGGTTGTTAGGCATTAATAAATTTAAATTAACTAGCATACTCAACGCTTGCTCATGCATTTTTAAAGCGAGATATACGTCAGTTAACGCATCAATATAAAATAAATTGTTTTTGTCTTCTTTTAATAAAATTTCTAAAAGTTCTTTTGCCTGTTGGTAATCTTTATTTTCAAAATAGGAAAGTGCTAGTCCATAATTTGCCGCAGCAGGTAAGCCATAACTTTGCTTTCTTAATTGTTGTGTAAAGTGGGCAATATTATCACTAGGATTACCTTGGTAGCGTGCTTTAATACGTGCCTTAGCTAATTCAAAATTAAGGCTTGGAGCTAAATGCCTAACAGGGTATTGATGTGCTCTTTGTCTAGCATCTGTAATGCGAGACTCAGGCAGTGGATGCGTTAATAGCATGGCTGGTGGTTTGCTTGCATAGCGATATTGTTCTGACATTTTATTAAAAAAGCTAGGTGCGCCTTGAGGATCAAAATTGCTGTTTGCTAACAACGCAATCCCTACTCTGTCTGCTTCTTTTTCATTACTTCGAGTGTAGTTAATGCTGGCTTGTTGTGACGCCGCCATAGAAGCACTTAATGCAGCCATTCCTACAGTTGGATTAACCAAAGCAAGTAGTATACCTGACACCATGCCAGCCATGCTTAATGCTTGTGAATTAGTTTGAGACTCTAAACGACGAGCTAAGTGACGTTGCGTTACATGAGATATTTCGTGAGCAATCACTGAAGCAAGTTCACTTTCGTTGTCTGCTGTAGTTAATAACCCACTGTGAATACCAACGTGACCACCAAAAAATGCAAAAGCATTTAATTCATTATTATTGATAAGAAAAAATTCGAAGGCATAATTAACATTTTGTGCATTTTTAATTAATTGATTACCTAAATGATTTATATATTCAGTTAGCACTGGATCTTGAATAATAGGTTGGCTCGCACGCAGTTGACGCATCATCGCATCACCAATTTGCCGCTCTTTATCTAAAGAGAGAACACTAAAACCTGAAATGCCTATTTCAGGAAGTTTGTTTTTATTATTTTGTTCACTGGCCTTAACATCAAAAGCAAAAATTTTGGCTATTATTACGGTAAGTGTAATGCTAACCAATAGCGGTTTTTTGTTAAACAATATGCGGTCCTGTCTTTTTTATGGTTGATGCGCGTCAGTTTTGAAAATTTGTTTTCAAAACTTATCGTTGTGTTGGCATAAAACTCTGATCAAAATAGCTAAACATATACGCTTTGACCTCAGCTAGATTAAAAGATTCGCTTAAAAGTTAAATTTCTTCATAAATAGCATAATAAGCCATTTAATTTAGCTATTTAAATCCACATAGATAATATAAGATAATGAAATAATTGTCGCAGATAACTTTGTTAAAAAAAAGAAATAATTAATGATTTTTCAATATGATGCTAGCCAAGAAAAATGTCCTCTGCCTTTGGTTAATTTACGATTAATTTTGAAAAAAATGAAAACAGAAGATGTTTGTGTATTAAAAATAAACGATTTGGGTTCAAAAGAAAGTATCCCTAAGTTATTAACTAAATTAGGCTATTGTTATAATCAACGTTTAATAGACCATGATATTGTAGAAATTACGTTATCTAAAAGTGAATAAATTTACTCAAAAATAGACTAAAGGAAACATATGTTTAAGCTGTTTAGCGACTGGTATACCCGAAAATTTTCTGACCCGCATGCGGTTACACTAGCGGTAATTTTGGTTTGCTCATTTTTATTTATCGCTTTGTTTAGCCAGTTATTAATGCCTGTACTTGTTGCTTTGTGTATTGCTTTTTTGCTTGATTTACCTGTAAACAAATTGACCAACTTAAAACTTTCTCGAACGGCGGCAACTGTTATTGTTGTGGGTGCTTTTGTTGGTATAACGCTTATTGCTATGTTTGGCCTGATGCCAATAATTTGGAAACAAAGTAGTAATCTTTTGCAAGAAGTGCCACATATGGTTTCAGAAGGGCAAAAATATTTATTAACATTACCTGCACAATACCCAGATATTTTTCAAGCTTCACAAATAGAAACCTTTATTTCTGCCGTTAAAGAAAAACTTATAGAGTGGGGGCAAGTGGCTTTAACTGCATCACTTAACTCAATTTCTGATCTTGTTGCTATTATGGTTTATTTAATTTTAGTGCCATTAATGGTTTTCTTTTTTCTAAAAGATAAAGGTGATTTATTTTCAAGTTTTAGCCGCTTTTTACCTAAAGAACGTCGTATGGCTATTCAGGTAGGTAAAGAAATGAATCAACAAATATTGAATTATATACGAGGTAAGGTTATTGAGATTATTATTGTTGGTGTTTCAACAACAATAGCCTTTATTATGCTTGATTTACGCTACTCTGTTTTATTAGGAGTATTAGTTGGTTTATCAGTATTAGTTCCGTATGTAGGTGCAACTGTTGTGACAATTCCTGTTTTTTTAGTTGCTCTATTTCAATGGGGATATAGTAATGAATTAGGCTATGTAATGTTAGCCTATGGCATTATTCAGGCGCTTGACGGTAATGTTATTGTACCGTTGTTGTTTTCTGAAGCGGTCAATTTACATCCCGTCACTATTATTATTGCTGTGATTCTATTCGGCGGATTATGGGGTTTTTGGGGCGTATTTTTTGCAATTCCTCTAGCAACCTTAGTGAAAGCGGTCATTAATGCATGGTCTTGCACCCAAGAAGATTATGAACCTACTCAATAATTTGGCAGTAATCCTTTATTAGTAAATGGCAAAAAATCTGTTTGCCATTTTCCTCGTATTCCACTTATATACCAATAATAATGAATGTTAATATAGTTTTGATAGCTCATTGACTAATGACATTTTTTCTTGAAAGGTATAAATAAAAAGCATAGTATACTGAGCTTATTCGTATAGGTAACAAGGAAGGTACGCTATTGTTATGGCAAAAAAAACGACACAATGCGAAACAAAACAAGTCAACAACACAACATCAAGTTTCGATCTTCAAGCAGCCTCATTGGCGGCGAAATCTAGTTATTACCCTTCTTTTCACTTGCTTACTGACGCTGTTCGCCAGTTCATCCGAGGTACAAGCTATGTTCGGTCTTTTTAAACGCTATACTGTTGAAATGTCACCTGAAGTGCGTGGCCGTATTACCGATGGAGGTAAACCCGTAATAGGAATGCAAGTCGCGCGTAGTCTTGTATACGAAGGTTACAAAAACGGTGAAGAGCAACTGGAACATACCATGACTGATGACAATGGCGAGTTTTCGTTTCAAGCTATGATTATTAAATCACG
>Ga0193953_1000021_pt1 | contig 77233 bp, 72 predicted proteins | sample BB_4_MG_FD_140325 | JGI IMG/M metagenome (GOLD analysis project Ga0193953, IMG submission 140325) | Microbial mat bacterial communities from the Broadkill River, Lewes, Delaware, United States - BB_4_MG | ecosystem: Environmental > Aquatic > Freshwater > River > Microbial mats | place: USA...
CTACTCTAAAGTCACTCACTGTTTTTAGTGCTTCTAACAACTTTTTCTTATTTTTTATCTTCATATCGTATTAGAACATTTTTAGCTTAAAGTTGGGTGAGTTGGGTCATCGGATTTACCTATGGTTTCAGAAATCATACCCAAAACCATAGGGGCATATTATTGGAAAGAGCTTAGTACACTGAGTGCTAGGGTGATACAGGTATTGGTCTGGGTTACCTATCCGTTGTTGGTAGTGATGCAAAAGATCACCAACATTATCTCAAAAGATAAACGAGCCAATAGCAACATTACCATAGAGGAGATTGAGGCTACGGTCATGCTAGGTGAAAAGGCGGGAGTTCTTAAAGAAAAAGATTCACATATCATCGAAAATCTACTGCTACTCAATGATATAAAGGTCAAAGATATCCATACCCCTAGAAAGGTGATGTTTTCACTTAATAAAGATCAGTTCTTAGATACACTCACGCATAAAGATATGAGCAGTGTTGACATTGCCAAACTTAAAATACACTCAAGAGTACCTGTGTGGGATAAAAATATTGATGATATTATCGGAATCATCTTTACCAAAGAGTATCTCTATGAGTATATATACAATGAAAAAAATGATAAACTTGATCTTATCAAACCCGTATTTAGAATCCATGAGAATATACCCGTCTCCAAGCTATTGGATATATTTCTATCCAAAAAAGAGCACCTCTTTATAGTAGAAGATAGTTACGGACAGACTGAGGGAATCGTGACACTTGAAGATGCTTTAGAGACACTCTTGGGGCGTGAGATTGTTGATGAGCATGACCGTAATATCAACATGAGAGAACTCGCCAAGAGAAAATTTAGGAATGCAATCACTCAACATTAAAAGCTCTATTTTTTTGATTACAGCAAGAGAAAAGTTTAAATAGGATAAAATTTATCTTATTTATGGAACAGCTTTTGCATAGGAAATCATAATAGTATATTTTAACTAAAAGGAATATAAGATGTTAAAAAATAGTAATTTTGGTGAGCGTGTAGTGGGGTATGAGATGCCCGTCTTCAATGCTAGAGAGCTGCGTGCAGGGACAGGAATTCTCTTGCTTATTGGAATGTTAGCCTTTGCCAAAGCATTTTTTACGCAAGATTTTACCTTTGCCAATCTGTTTGTCACCTACTTTATGATCGATTTTGCGATGCGTCTCTTTATCGCTCCCAAATTTGCTCCTAGCCTCATTATCGGACATATCTTTGTCCAAGATCAAAGCCCAGAATATGTAGGAGCCTCACAAAAAAAGTTTGCATGGAGCCTAGCCTTTGCCTTTGCCGTTACGATGTTTGTGGTAATTGTCTTGATGGATCTCTCCTCTAGCATTAAGATGAGTTTGGGGACAACACTGCTTATCTTACTCTTTTGTGAAGCTATTTTTGGTATCTGTTTGGGGTGTAAGCTCTACCCCCTCTTTACCCAACAAGCCTCAATCTGCGAGGGTGATAGCTGCGGCATCAAAATCAAAGAGCCCATTCAAGAGGTCTCTATCATGCAATATTGGGTTGCCCTTGTCTCGATTGTAAGCTTTATCGTTATAGCCTATAGTTATCTATAGGCTTACTACTTGATATAATGAATATATTTGGCTTCTCTCTCTTTGAAAAATCCATCTTTTTGGGGTGTGGTTTGGATAAGCTCTTGAAACTTTTTATTTTGAAGAAGCTCATTAAGCTTTAAGATATTATGCCCTTTGATCTTTTTATTGGATATCTCTACTTTATAATAGTTATCGGCTACCTTGGTTGCAAAGTCATGGTAGTTTGATATATGCACCGCAAAGAAGTATTGATCCCCTCGTATCATATAGATATAGAAGTTTGGTTTTTTTGAGGCGTAATATTGAGGGTCAAAATATTGCTTGATCTTCTTGCCTAATGTACTCTCTAACTCTTTGATCAACTCGCTTAAAGGATAGAGCTTATGTGGATTGGGATTTTTAGTTTTTGTAAACTTCTCTTGTTGGTCATTAGCGATAAAGGTATAGATGGGAAGCTTCTCTTTGCCTTGAAAGGGGTAGTGTCCCGTTTTGTCATAATAGCGTTGGAGTAGCTCTCCATAATATTTAATGTGTCTAAGTCGATAGATATCGGCATCATCTTGAAAAGCCTGCAAGATAGTGTTGAGCTTGGGTGAGTCATTTTTGATCTTATAAATCTCCTCTTTGCTCAGTTTGGGACTGCTTACATTAGCCTCTATGTAGTCTATTAGAGAAGTAGTGTTTTTCACATCAAACTGTACCACAAGCTCAAATACAACATTGTGTTTCCATGAGATCATTCGCTGATTGCCTTTGGCATAAATACCTTGGGCGTTATTATTGGCAAAATTTAATCCAGTGCTATCCATGATCACATTGATTGATTTTTTATTTAGATTAACGCTAACCTTACGATCCAAGAGCTTTTCAAATATATCTTGGAGAAGATTTTTGATATTTTTATCAAAAGTGAGTAGGTAGTATTCTCCTTTGATGTAGCTCTTTTCACGGCTTAACTCCTCTTCGACCGCTTTAAAGTATTTGAAGTTATATTTTTTTTGTGTATATTGTACTTTTTTGATTGAGGCTTTTAACTGTGTAGCCTCTTTGGTAATCACCTCTTTACTTTTGCTTGTGGTAACCAAGTTATACTCAATGATTTGCAAGTATTGATTGAGGTAGTCAAGCTTGATATAGATCTCGTTAGCTTTGATATTGCTTTTGGCTACGAGTGGTGTAGTAAAAATCAATAGCAACAGTGATAGATAAATTAAAAGTTTTTTCATGATTATTTCCCCGTATAGTTAACTCCAAGCCATATATATTGAGCATTTCCCCATCAAGCATCGCTTGGATATCGGCTTGGGGGACTCCATGAGCATAGAGAGAAGCACTGAGTAGTAAAAATATTAGAATAAGAGATGGTATCTTCATGATACCCCCTTTGTAGTGAGAAAAGTGTGAAATATAATATTTCTAAAAATCTACACTTCCCTCTTTGACTTTGTATGTTTTTGTAAAAAACGGATCACTTAACTTAATGGCTTTTGCCATCTCTTTGCCAATAAGACGATAAGAGAGAATATATTTGGCACTTAAAGCACCTTGAGGAAGAGCAAAAGTATATTTTTTACTCCCTTTTGGGGCAAGTCGGGTATCTTTGGCTTTTTTGACTGCCATAAAGGGGAGCGTAACTTTCCCATCTTTATCATGCCATATGGCACTTAGCCTCTCAACCTTTTGAGCTACTTTCTTAGCACCATTATAAAACTCAACTGTCAAAATCACTTCTCTTAATCCATACCCCGTAGGAATTTTATGCGGTGCTTTGCTGGTAAGTTCTACAATAAAATCGGTCTTTTCTATATAGCTTTTGATCTCAAGGTTGTCTTGTAAAATTTTGCTGTTGTCAACACTAGCAAAGCGATGGTCTCTTACCATTCTCTCTTTTGGTTTTTTGCCAAACTCTGCATACTCCGAAGCAACACCCTTTTTCTTCTCACTCATATGGCACGATCGGCACCCCTCTTTACTTTGAACCTCATCATACTCTCTTCCTGTAGAGTAGACCTCTAGCCCATGTTCATTTTTGTGACTGTAATGGCATGTAAAACATAAAGTAGGTGAATCTTGGGCAAAGTGCTCTTTGTAGGCTGTTTTATGGTGTGGAGAGATACCATCTTTGAAGGGTCCAAACATAGTTCCTTGTTTACCAAATGTTACCCCCTCCAAGCCCTGTGAACCTACGGTTTTATCTAAATGTATCTCTTCAATGTTATGACAAACCACACAATTAATCCCATGTTTCATCTGTTCTGAATTAAGTACAGAGCTAAACTCTTTTTTAACACTATCATCATCAAGTATTAAAAGTATCTTCTCTTCATCACTCATAGCGTTTTTACTGATTCTAGGATTATGACACTTTGCACACTTGACCTTCATCTCATCAATAATATATTGAGGATTTTTCATAACCATATACTCAATAGATTTTTTATAAAGATCATTTTTACTAAAGTGTGCATTGGCATGACGAGAGTTCTCCCAATGTTTGGCTATGTTTTGATGACACGCCTCACAATTTTTAACCGAAGCCCATTTCTTATCAACCTCTGCGGCATTCACCAAACTAGAGAATAAAAGTATTAAAGTTATAAATCGCATAATAACTCCTTCTTTCAATATATTACATTGTACTATGAATGGTCTTAAGTTTTATTAATATATTGAATAAAGCATTGAACTTTACATCTCCAGCCATTTAGAGGCAACTTGCCTAAGCCCCTCGACATTATCGGATGCAAAGATGGTCAGTTTTGTATCATCAAAAGAGTGATTGATATGAAGTTTATTCTCCAAATGCTCTACAATCGCTTCACCTGAATGGATTAAAATAGGGTGATGATCAAAGTAGCTGCTAATGGCAGAGCTTAGAAGTGGAAAGTGTGTACATCCCAAAATTACGGCATCGGGTCTCTCAATACCCTCAAAGTAGTACTCCATCACACTTTGAACAATCTTACCATCCAATAGCCCCTCTTCAACCACAGGCACAAACAATCCTGTAGCAATAGCATGAATATTACGATAGCCTAACTCTTGAATCTCTCTTTGGTATCGCCCCGAAGCTATCGTAGACTTGGTGGCGATAATTAGGATATTGGCATCTTTATAGGGAAGTTTATTCTCCAAAGCCTTGATACCTGACTCTATCACGCCTACAATGGGATAGGAGCTTTTGCTGCGCATATCGGGCAGGGCATAGGCACTGACGGTATTGCACGCAGTAATGAGCAGATCAATATCAAAGTTATTAAAAAACTCTATCGCTTCAAGTGAGTAGCGTACAATGGTGTTGTTATCTTTGCTTCCATAAGGCACACGTGCCGTATCACCATAATAGATAATCTCTTCAAACATCTTATGAGCCAACAAGGATTTGACGACACTAAAGCCCCCTACCCCACTGTCAAAAACACCCACTTTCATTAATCGTTTTGCTCTTTCATCTGCTCTATAAATTCACCCAGTGCATAACGTAAAGCTTTGGTATTAAAAGCAGCCACCGAAGAAATTGGCATAATAAAATAGGGTGTATCACTCGGAGCCGTTATACCAAAATCCTTTTTGAACATATAACTCTTGGTTGCAAAGTTCATATCAAACTGTCCAAGCTCAGAGTTACACTCTAGCCCCAATGAATCGATAAAAGCTTCAACTTTTTCATCGACCTCCTCTTTGGGCAGTGCATCAATTTTGGTAATGGCTACACCATAAGGGCGAGTAGCAAGCTCACTAGAGTAACGTTTAAGCTCCTCTTTGAGTGTATCGTATTGGTAGTTCATCTCACGGTAATTAGCAATATCGATCATAATAAGCAGTGTTTTGGTTCGTTCAATATGTTTTAAAAACTCCAACCCAAGCCCTCGACCATCACTTGCCCCTTCGATAATTCCAGGGATATCTGCCATCATAAAAGAGCTGTACTCATTGAGTTCTACTACTCCTAACTTTGGCGTAAGCGTTGTAAACTCATAATTGGCTACCTGTGGTCGTGCGTTGGAGAGCGTTGAAATGAGCGTTGATTTTCCTACATTAGGATAACCTACCAATCCCACATCGGCGATAAGCTTCATCTCAAGGCGTACGTGACGGCTCTCTCCTGGCATACCTGGCTGAGCATAAGTAGGGCGTTGATTGGTAGGGCTTTTAAAGTGTAGGTTACCTAGCCCCCCTTTGCCACCTTCCAAAAACTTTACCTTCTCCCCCTCTTCAAGCAGATCAAGCAGTACTTCACCACTCTCAACATCAACAATCTGCGTACCAGGAGGAACGGTCAAGATGGTATCTTTTCCTTTTCGTCCGTAACACTTTCTTCCCTCACCAGGGCGACCATTCTCTGCTTTTATGATGCGTTTACCACGAAAGTTACTAAGGGTATCGGTGTTGTTATCAACTTTAAAAAAGATCGATCCCCCCCGACCCCCATCACCGCCGTCAGGTCCTCCTTTGATAACAAACTTCTCTGTCCAAAAGGAGACACACCCTGCCCCACCTTTACCTGAACTTAGTGTTAATTCGACACTATCTACAAACATTACTTACCTTTTATCTCTTGTTGATTTCTATTTTATATATTTCGTTCCCATATTAGGAGTAGACAGTTTTACTCTACCCAGCTCATACATAACACTCCACTTTGATATTGGTGGAACAAGTTTTATGAGGGACTTAAAAAATGTATAATTATAGCGAAATTTATGATATACTATATTAAGCTTTAGATTAATCAAGAGAGTATTAGTTTGAAAAATAAAAATAAAATCGCCTCCTCACTGCTTAAAAGTGAAAGTAAGTCACTGATTCGCTTTTTAACACTCTATATATTGATGAGTTCTGTCGTAATTGTTTTGCTTGCAATCTTCTATTACCAATATCAAAACAAACTTATTTTATCCGATCAAAGAATCCAACTCTCTACCTACGCTCATGAGCTTATTCGTAAACTCAAACGCACCCACCACTTTTTTGAAGAGTCTCACAAGTATCCCAGAGACAGCCGTTTTAAATCAGCCATCTACGATATGGAGTATCATAAAATCTTTTCGCTTTTAAAAGAGACCAAAGTATCGTTTAATGAAGAGATCTATCGAATCAATCATAAAATTCACTATGTACAGGTACTTGAAAACTACTACTTGGGGGCTAAGTATCTTATTATTGAAGTGGACAATGACGATAAGTGGATTGGAGAAACCATTCAAGATATTGTTATCTTTGGCTTTATTGCTCTTATTATCCTCACACTCTTTGGACTCTATCTCTCCAAACTCTTTTTAACCCCCATGCGTAACTCAATTTTGCTACTCGATCGCTTTATCAAAGATACCACGCATGAACTCAACACACCCCTCAGTGCCATTTTGGCCAATATTGAGATGATGGATACCGCAATTATGGCCGATAAAAACAAAAAGAAGCTCCACCGTATCAATATTGCAGCCAAAACGGTCTCGACGCTCTATAAAGACCTTACCTATTTGGTATTGGAAAAAGATAGAGAGACACATGAAGATATCGATATTGATGTACGAAGACTTATCAATGATCGTATTGAGTATTTTGATATTTTGGCACAATCTAAAAATATAAGCTTTAATATCAAACTCCAACCCATTATCTTTCATATGGACAAGAAAAAAGCAACACGTGTCATTGATAATCTCATCTCCAACAGTATTAAGTACAACAGACGAAACGGTGAAGTCAATATTAAACTCCAACCCCATCGACTCACCATTGAAGATAGTGGCATTGGTATCGAAGAGTCTAAACTGCCCTATATCTTTGATCGTTATATGCGATTTAATCAAAGTGAAGGGGGTTTTGGTATAGGATTGAGTATCGTTAAGACTATTTTAGATGAGTACCGTATAGATATAGAGGTAGAGTCACAAATTAATAAAGGAACAAAGGTGATACTCACATGGTAAAAAAACTATTGATGGTTATACTACTCTTTTCATCACTTCAGGGCAAAGATGCTTTTGAAAGACACTGTGTCAAGTGTCATGCCAAACTGCCTGCCTCACTCCATCGTATGTTTTTTAACTATCTACTCATCTATAGCAGTGAAAAAAACACCAAAGAGGCAATCATATACTACCTTAAAGCCCCTGATAGAGATATTTCGATTATGAGTGAGCTCTTTTTAGATACGATTGGAGTTAAGAAAGCTACCAAACTGAGTGATCGTCAACTCAAAAAAGCCGTTGATATCTATTGGCAAAAATATAATGTAATTGATAAAATTGAGTAAAAAGTCTCAAACTACACAATAAGTTCACAATTGTGAGATATGATTGCATCTATACAAAATCAAACCAAAAGGAAAGACAATGACAAAAATCGCAAAAACAGCTTTAGCAGCTCTTTTTTCAGTAGCTTTACTTACATCAACAGCTTCTGCAGATGTAGAAAAAGGTAAAAAGATCTATACAAAGAAGATTAAAGGTGCATGTGGTTTCACAGGTGCTAAGTTTGCTGCTTCTCATACACAAGATCAGTGGGAAGAGATCAAAGAGGCTGGTAAATTTGGTGATGAGATGAAAAAACTTTGTCCAAAATTAGAAAAGAGCTACAAAGATAAGTGGTCACAAGATCTTTATGACTTTGCTTATGAGTACGCTTCAGATTCAGGTAACGTACCAAGCTGTTAATTAGCTCTCTTGCTAGATTAACACACGCCCCCTAGGGATCTCTCTCTAGGGGGATAAATTTTAACCAAACACAATTAAACACAAGGAAAAATTATGAAAAAAATCGCAGTTTCTATGCTAATTGCAGGTGCTACAATGTTGATGGCTGAGGCTCCAGCTTCTTATGCTGCATGTAAAGCATGTCATGGTGAAAAAGGTGAGAAAGCATTCGCTGCTGCTCCAGATAGAGTTCCAGCTAAACTTTCAAAAGAAGATATCGTAAAAGCTCTTAACGGATACAAAGATGGTTCTTACGGTGGTGCTACAAAAGCTATGATGAAAGGTCAAGTTGCTGCATTAGATGATGCAAAAATTGAAGAATTAGCTAACTACATCTCTGGTGGTGCTGCGGCTGCTCCAGCTGAAGCTCCTGCTGCTGAAGAAGCTAAGTAATTTTACTTAATCTCCACCACTTCGGTGGTGGGATACCTACTTTTAATATCTTGATCTTAATTTTTATACTATTGATGCAAAGCATACTCTTCATCAAAAGCACTTTTATTTTTAAGAATAATCCCTACAAGTACCATTGCATAGATTATTGTTGAGAGTAAAATCACACCCATTACAATGGCTTCAAACATCTCTTGGTGAGCAAATCCATCGGGTAGCATCTGCAACATTACAATAGAGAGCCCTCCTTTGATCCCTGCAAAAAGCAGTACAGACCACCATCTCAGTGATATATCTTGCATCGAGCCAACACTATTGGAGATAAAGGCAAAACTTCCCATCATCGTTGCACGAATGAGGGTGGTAACCCCAAACATCAACAATATCTCAGTGGAGTATTTAATCAATGCATCGATATGTACAATACTTGCCATTGAGACAAATAAAAAGGTATTGGCTAAAATTGCCAAGACTCCCACATAGTTGACATTTTGTTTATGACGTTCGATATCGGTAATGTCACTTTTGAGTTTATTGGTAACACGGTTCATAAATCCAAAACTAAAGCGTTTGCGATTTTTGTTGGTATTGTAGACAATTCGACGGGCTTTTTCCACCTGTCGCTCTTTGGCTTCAAAAGATTTTTGCGTTATGGAATTGAGCGTAATAATTGCCACAATCACCGCAAGCAGACCTGCCAAATGAAAAATCTCTGCTATCTCAAATGAGGCGTAAGCAGTCAATAGTATAATCACAAACTCACTCATACTGTCTTGCGTTAAACGCATCAAACCAATCCCCATAAACCCAACCATCAACCCAATGGCAACCGAGAGTGTTAACACTTTTATACTCACTATTGCAATATCACCTGCCCCAATATCAGCACCATTGATCATAGGAATAGCGATAAAAGCAAAAACAATTAACGCTGTGGCATCATTAAAAAGCGACTCCCCTTCTGCTAAAATTTTGAGCTTATGAGAAACCTTAAAACTCGAAAAGACACTCACCACCGATACAGGATCGGTTGCTAGCACCATGGCAAAAAGAGCAATCACCGCCCCAGTTGATAGAGCATACTGCCCAAAGAGAGTATCACTAATCAGTATCCCTACTCCAATTGAAATCGATACCGAAAAGACCGCTAGATAAAAGAGGCTAAAGGCGTTCTCTTTGAGATCTTCGAGCTTTAGATGCAAGGCATCAGCCGTCATCAAAATAGGAATCAAAAAAAGTACCAAATTTGCAAAATCCCCCTCAGAGAAGAGTATCATATTGGGGAAGCTATAGTAAAAGAGATAACTTAGTACAATCAATGTAATAGGAGAAGGGATTTTAAAGTGTTTTTGTGCCTCAATAGAGATGAGAAGTACACTCAGTAGTAAAAGAATAGTAAGAATCACAATGTTTCCTTTTTGTTTTTATTATAGCATAGTTGCTGTTACGCTTTAATTGTTCTCAGGTTTATCTAATATTAGGGCTAGGTTTGTTATTATTATTTGTAATTTTTTTTCATGGTAGTTAAACCCGAATTATGCAATAGAATTATAGACAATAGCGTTTATGCTTGTGCCTAGGGCGTTTGTGAAAAATTTGAGTTTAACCAAGAGGTTAATTGATGATTTTCTCACAAATGCCCTAGGTGCAATGATGAATGCTAGTGGCATAATCTCTAATGCATAATGTGGGTTAAAGCACTATTACACTCTATGATGCTTTAGATAAGTAAAATAAAAGGAGAAACCATGCAAAAACCAAAGTGGGGAAAAGAGATAGAGCGGTTTATCTCGATCAAGTCGCAGTTTATATTATGGGGGAATATCTATGATGTCTACCCCTATGAGAGAAACGATGCCATTATACCGCTGAGTCTGACCAATTATCTCACCAATCTACTGAGCGATAATGAGTACGAGCTAGTTGTGCAGTATGAACCCTTGATGGGCTTTTCACTGCTAAGTGGCAATGAGGAGAGCTTTAAAAATGTCACGGGTCACGGGCTCAAAGATGGGCATTATCAAACCACGCTCATCAAAAGCATCGATACCATTGAGAAGATTGTTAATAACAACGAAGTCTATGCCACGGTGATACTCAACTTCTCTTCACGCCTCAATGACATCGCAGGTAATGATATCAATGAGCTCTACTATCGTGCCTTTAGACTGCTCCAAAATGCCTCGGCGAAGATCATTGGCGAAACCACAAGCCCTAAGTTTAATCTCCTCTTTTGGTTTATCGACAAGGAAAACGATCTGCCACCGTGGTACAGCATCGATAACCCCAAGATCAAAGTCTTGCCACTGCCCAAGCCTGACTTTTTGATCCGTAAAGTCATCATCTCCAAACTCTCCTCCAAGATCAGTGGCTTTGATGCCATTACCCCTCAAAAACAAGAGGATATTATCGCCACCTTTGTCGATGAGACCAACGAGCTTTTTGCCAATGAGATACTCTCCATCATCACCCTAGCCATTCGAGAGAAGATAGAGTTCAGCAAGATTGGTGAAGCCATCAAGATGTATAAATTAGGTATTGTCGAAAATGAGTGGGCGAAGATATCGACCAAAAAGATTCTATCTGCCAATGATGAACTCTCCAAGCGAGTCAAAGGGCAAAGCCGAGCCATCAATAAAGTCAGCGAAATACTCAAACGAGCCTACTTTAATCTTTCAGGGGCACAGTATTCTAAAAACTCCAGCCGTCCCAAAGGGGTGCTCTTCTTTGCAGGGGCGACAGGTGTGGGTAAAACCGAACTTGCCAAATCGATTACCCAGTTGATCTTTGGGAGTGAGACCAACTACATTCGCTTTGATATGAGTGAATTTTCCGCCTCTCATGCCGATCAAAGGCTTTTGGGTGCTCCTCCAGGCTATGTGGGGTATGAGATGGGGGGAGAGCTCACCAACGCCATCAAACAAAACCCCTTTTCGGTCATCCTCTTTGATGAGATAGAAAAAGCCAACCCCAAGATTTTAGATATATTCTTACAAATCCTTGATGATGGACGGCTTACATCGGGGCGTGGTGAGACGGTCTACTTTAGTGAGGCTCTTATAATCTTTACAAGTAACTTGGGGATTTATGATGTGACCCCTGAGGGAGAACGGGTACAGAAGGTGAACTTTAATATGAGCTACTCTCAATTGAGCCAAACGATAATGGAGTCGATTGAGGAGTTCTTTAAGTACCGACTGCAACGGGCAGAGATTCTTAACCGTATTGGTAAAAACATCATCGTCTTTGACTTTATCCGAAAAGAGAGTGCCGTTGAAATCTTTGATAAGATGGTCACAACACTCTTTGAAAACATCAAAGAGAACTATAATATAAGTGTAAAAATGACCAAAGAAGCCAAAGCCAAACTTGCCAACCTTGCCACAGAGGATCTCTCGATGGGGGGTCGAGGGGTGGGTAATGAACTTGAAGAAATTTTGGTCAATCCTCTATCTTCGCTTATCTTTGAGATGGAGTTGCAAAGCGGTGATGCGATTGGTATCTATGATGTAGAGTGCAAAGAGGGATCATGTAGACTCACAGCGAAAAAATTGTCGTTAGCTAAGTAGCCCAATTGTCGAAGTCTCCTCACTCCGATAATTGGTTTTGTCCAAAAATATTATAAACTATAAGTATCGTTCTATATTTAAAGAGCCGTGAAAGACACCTAAAATATCAATCTCTGTTTCACTCTTAATAAGATAAGCGATACGATAATGTCCATATAACAATATCCGTACCTCTTCATCTTGAATATCATGATAGATATATCCTGCCCTTGAATATGTTTGCAAGATTTGAACTTTTTGATAAATCTCACGCACTACTTTTTTGGCTATGGATGGGCTATCATCAGCTATATAATCATGTATATCTTTTAGCCAAAATTGAGCTTCGTCTGTCCAGTTGATTGTTACCATTGCTCTATTTGTTGTGCCATCTCTTTATTGGAAACTCTCTTGCCATTTTTAGAATCTTTCAACCCTCGGCGAATCATCTTATCAAATGCCAAGGCTTTCAGTATCTCTTCATACGATGTATCTTCAGGTAGAGAGTCGATTACTCTTTTTGCATCTTGTTTAGGTGCACTCATAATTGCTCCTCTTAATGGATTAAAATATTATAGCACAAAAATAGCGTAGGTTTATGTTTGGATTGTAGAAATGATTGTGATTTACAAGGGTGGTGCTTCCTAGCCCACCTAATAGCCCAATTCTCGTAGGTTGGAGTCTTCTCACTCCAACACTTGGTTTGGATACAAAAATACTCTTGACTTTATAGCACTCATCGGGTAATTTTATATGCAAATCACCACTTGTTGGTTTGATTACTTCTCGTATCATTGCTACCTTTTTAATGTTTATCTCGATTTTATCCAAATTTCAATCTTTTGGTAATTGTGTTTTGAGGTAGGTTTGGCACTGCCAAACGCTTAAAAGATGGTTTGGATTGTGAAATGGTTACAACGGGTAGGGTGAGATCTACCAAATAATATTTTTTAAAGGTAAAGTAGATACAATTTATGAAAAGTTTTTAAGAATAAGGCTTTTCAATATCACTAAAATTTCTCATACAAAAGAGATATTGTAAATAAGATGGAGAAAATATGAATGTATGGAAAATAGCTTCAAGGTGGAGTGATACTGGTACTAAAGCATCATCAATTTTAGATTTATTTCGCAAATATGGGATTGTATTTGTAGGTACAAATAAGGCTACAGCAAGAGTTAGAAATGAAGTTAAAGTTGGTGATATAATAGCTATTAGCGATGGCAAAAAGATTGTAAGTGTCGGTAAAGTGATTGGTGAACCTATTGAAATAACACATTTTGAGTTTCAAGAAGAGGATAAAAAACGATTTCATTATGAAGATTGGGTTATAGGTTTTAAGGTAGAAATTTACAATTTAAATCAAGATGAAATTTTTGAAACAAAGTTTGGAGCTTTTCATAGTATGGGTAAATTTTCTGAAAGGGTAAAAAAGCTTTTTCAAAGTAAAACATCTGATAGTAGTTTTTCAATTGATAGTTACACTTATACGGTTTTAAACAATCAAACTAATGCAAAATCTCTATTGCAAAATGATATTAAATATTTGATTCCTGTCTATCAACGGCCCTATTCATGGAATGAAGCTGAAATAGAAACCTTTATCAATGATATCTTCTTCTCTTTTTGGGGAAATGAAAAGAATACTGAACCTGAGCCGATGTTTATAGGTACAATGCAGTTATCTGAAAAAAAATATAATAATAAAACAAGTTTTTATCAAGAGGTCATTGATGGACAACAAAGAATCACAACTATAACACTTCTTTTGAAGTTTTTAGCTATGCAATATCCTGCTCATACTACTTTACAAAACCTTCAATTTGATTGGCTTTTGACTGATGTGAATAGAGGACAACAGTATAAAAATTTACAAGCACTATTAATTGACAATGCAATTGATTCACTACTTAATAAATATGCTCAAAACTATAATCATATCTCTGATTTTTTTAAGCAAAATATAAACAATGAAGAGAATGATGTTAAAGTAGAGTTTGATGAAAACAAATTTATTGATTTTGTATTTAATAGTCTCTATTTTGTAGTTATTGAAACCAAAGCAGGACTTAGTAAAACACTCAAAATTTTTAACACTATCAATACGGCTGGATTAGACCTCAATAACACCGATATTTTTAAAATCAGACTTTATGAATATTTATCTCTTAAGGGTGATAATAAAGAGATTTTTGAGAGTATTGATAAGCTTTACGAAAAGATTGCAAACAATAATAGTCAAATAGGCAGACAATTTACCGATATGAACCAAATATTAAGCATTTACAAATTTTATTTGATTTCTAAACATAATTTGAATATGACACTTTGGAAAATGGGTACAGGGACATTTTTCGAAAGGCTTTTTGATACGCTGCTAAATATTAAAGAGTGGGATGGTTTTACAAATTTAAAAGGAATCAGTAATCTATTAAAAATTGAAACCATTGATAAAATTATTGATATTCGTTTTGATTGGGAATTAAAGCATTACGGAGAAAAAGGTGACTTTGATAGTTTTGATTCCATGCTTTCACTAAGACTTTTATGGTGGAGTCGCTACAGTGGCTATTGGACGATGCCTTTTATCTACCTTATTGATAACCCTGATTCTAAAGATAACTATTACAAACTGTTTCAAAAGATTAGTAGAGTTTATATCACCTATTCACTTATTTATCAAAAACAAGTTAATGAAATACATAAATTTACAAGATATATCGCCACTCAATTAGTCAATCCAACTAAGTCTATTGATGAAGTTTGGACAGAACTTGATAATAAGTATAAAGTGCATCAAAAAACGATTGTAAATATTCTCACTAATCATAATATCTTTGATAATACAAAAATTAAAAATATCGTCGTACGAATGAGTGCAGCACTGGATGAAAAAGAAAATAATACACCTTTAAAAGATATTGAAAAGCTTGTCTTTGATAGTGATATTGATATTGAACATATTCAAGCTCGTAATGATGAGAATGTAGATGAAAGAGCTAGAATAATACAAGAGTGGGGAAGTGAACTTAATGCTATTGGAAATTTAGTCATTTTAGAACAAAATATCAATCGCTCAATCAGCAATAAACCATTTGAAGAAAAAAAGAATAGATATATAAAGAGTGATTTTAAGAGTGTAAAAGATTTATCGCAACAACCTTCATGGGAAATTAATGACGCTGAGAATCGAAGAAAGAAGGAGGTTGAGAAAATTGAAAAGTTTTTGTATAGTAGTTAAGAAGCAAAATAATTTGAGATTAAAACTTTTTAACTTCCATATCTCATGATAAGGAATCCATAGAAAAGCAATGATAACGCATTCATTTCACGACCACCTAGCGTTGAATTAAAACATATTAATAACCCAAACTCTCGTACGCATTCCCACGCAGAGCATGGGAACGAGAGCGGTGGAGAGGTGGCAACAGTGAACAGTAGATTAACATTTGGCAGTGCAAAACTACGAAAAAGGAGCATACAAGATGGATAAAAACCTAACTTTGCAAGATGAAATGACCGAGTTTCTACTCTACAAAGCTCCAAGTGGGGAGATTAAAGTAGAGGTGTTTTTGCATAATGAGAGTCTGTGGCTTACGCAAAAGCGGATATCAGAGCTTTTTGATGTACAAGTCCCTGCTATATCAAAGCATTTGCAAAACATTTATAGTGATGGAGAACTTGACAAAGAGGCAACTCTTTCCATTTTGGAAACAGTTCAAAAAGAGGGTAATAGAGATGTCAAAAGAAAGAGAGAATACTACAATCTTGATGCCATTATTGCCGTAGGCTATCGAGTCAATAGCAAAAAGGCAACACAGTTTAGGATTTGGGCTACCAATGTACTGCGAGAGTATATCATCAAAGGCTTTGCCATGAATGATGAGGGGCTTAAAAACGGGCGATTTTTTGGAGCTGATTACTTTAAAGAACTACTTGAACGGGTGCGTTCTATCCGTGCAAGTGAACGTAGAATCTATCAGCAAATCACCGATATATTTGCCGAGTGCAGTATTGATTATGATAAGAACAGTAAGATTACCAAAAACTTTTATGCCATGGTGCAAAATAAGTTTCACTACGCTATCACTGGTAAAACTGCAGCTCAGATTGTTTTTGAAAGTGCAGATAAAAATAAGCCTTTTATGGGTCTAAAAACATGGAAAAAATCTACCACTGGCAGGGTATTAAAATCCGATACGACCATTGCCAAAAACTATTTGGATGAGAAAGATATTAAGCGATTAGAACGCACAGTTACTTCCTATTTTGATTATATCGAAAACCAAATTGAGATGCGTCATAGCTTTACCATGGAGCAATTGGGTGACTCGGTTAATCGGTTTTTGGAGTTTAATAACTTTGAAGTATTAGAGGGAAAAGGTAATATCTCACACAAACAAGCCCAACAAAAAGCTTTTGTGGAGTATGAGGAGTTTAACAAAACGCAAAAAATCGAATCAGATTTTGATAGAGAGATTAAAAAGATAGTCTTATAGAGGTAGTAAACTTGAAGACGGAATCTACAGGAGAGCAATAATGAAAACACAAACCATCTACATCGACCTAATCTACTACCCCCTCTATGTGCTTGGTCCTCGTAAGCGTGTGGGGGTTTGGGTTCAGGGGTGTAGCTTTGGGTGTGCAGGGTGTATCGCTCAACACACTTGGAAGCAAAGCCAAGAGAACAAAAGTAGCGTTGAAGAGGTAGTCAAAGAGGTGTGTGGGTTTGATACCAAACGCATCACCATCTCAGGGGGTGAACCCTTTGAACAACCCAAGGCTTTAAAGGCACTCTTAAAGGCATTGCGAAGTAAGGGGTTTGATGATATACTTCTCTATAGTGGATTTGAGTTGAGTTATCTCCAAGAGCATTTTGGGGATATACTCCAACTCATTGATGCCCTAATTGATGGTCGATTTGACCAAAGTCAAGAGAGCAGTGAACCCTATCGTGGCTCATCCAATCAAAAGCTTCATATCCTCAACCAAGAGTTAAAGCCACTCTATGAGGAGTATCGAAGCTCTAGCAAAAGAGAACTGCAAATACTTGACACAAACGACCAGCTCTACGTCTTGGGAATCCCCAAGATAGAAGATAGTAAGGAGATAATCAATGGAGCGATATAAGATCTGCCCCACCTGCCAGACCAAAAACGAGTTGAGTGCCTTTTTGTGCGATAACTGTTTAGCTGATCTTAGCACCGTGGAGGAGTACAAACCCAAAGCCAAAACGCTCAAACTTGTAAACCAAGAGTACGGTGTATCCATTAGCCTAAAAGATGGCGATATTGTAGGGCGAGATCATGTGGGCAAAGAGGAGTTCAAAGCCTTTAAGACCATCTCACGTCAACACGCACGCTTCTTTTTGCACAAGGGGGATTGGGCGGTAGAGGATTTAGACTCCTCCAATGGTTCCTATGTCAATGGCAAGAAGTTTAAAAAGATACGCCTAAAAGATGGACTCAAACTCTCTTTGTCTAAATCCTTTGAGTTTGATGTGGTGATAGAGGGTTAGATGCAGATTCGTGTTGGCTACTTCACCCACAAAGGCGATAGGCAGAGTAATGAAGATGCCCTGTTGATTGATAAAGAGTTGATAAGTGAATATGGAAGTGATGCTTTAGCTTCACCCCCTAACGAAACTAGAACTATCATTTCCAAAAGCTTTGAGAGTAACAAAGCTCTCTTTACCGTCGCCGATGGTATGGGTGGAGAGAGTCGAGGCGAAGAGGCAAGCTTTTTAGTATTAAATCAACTCCTTAACGAGTATGACAAACTCGTAGATGAAAAGAGCATCCTAAACACCCTTCACCATGCCAAAGCACAACTCGATAGCAAAGCCCAAGAGGATAGCTCCTTACTTAACTTTGGCTCAACCGTGGCAGGAGTTTTGTTAAGTGGCAGTAAAGCGATAATCTTCAACAGTGGAGATAGTCGAGTCTATCGCCTAAGCGGTGCATTTTTAGAACTTCTTAGCCAAGACCACAGCTATGTGCAGAGCTTGGTCGATGAGGGCTTACTCCGTGCAGAGGAGGTCAACCAAAATCCCTACAAAAACATCCTCACCTCCGCAATAGCAGGAGATTTGAGTGAAAACAAACCCGAAATTGAGATTAAAAGTATTGAGGTAGATGCAGATGAGACCTTTTTGCTTTGCAGTGATGGGGTATGGGAAGCGATGGAGCTAGAGAGTATGGAAGCGTGTTTTAAGCAAGAGTGTGTGGTGGAGTGTTTGATAGATAGAGTCAATATGAGTGAGGATAGAGATAATTTTAGTGTGATTGTGGTAGAGGTGAAGCAATGAATGATACCTGTAAATGAGTACTGAGAAAGATTTTAAAAATACTCTAGCCACAATATGTTATAATCAAACTCTAAACACGAAAAGAGACAAATGAATGATAAGGAAAGATGATGCAGACAATTGATTTTAATACGATTCCGCTACAAGAGAAATTTATACTAATGGAGCAACTGTGGGAGAGTCTCTCTCATGAAGCCAACAACAATGGCTTTACCCCACAATGGCATATTAAAGAGCTTCATAATCGTCAAGAGAAAATTGAAAAAGGTAAATCGACATTTAGTGATTTTTCTGATGCAAAAAAGAGGTTAGAGCGTTTTGCTAACAAACATTAAAATCCTTGATGATGCTGAGCATGATATTGAAAATGGTATTGTATTTTATGAGTCACAATCTAAAGGTTTAGGAAACTACTTTTTAAATACCATCTCAGCAGATATAGAGTCACTTTGGATTTACGCAGGTATACACTATCAGATTCATGGCTACTATAGACTTCTATCAAAACGGTTTCCATTTGCCATTTACTACAAGGTAATTAACGATATAGCCTATATTCATGCAGTACTTGATTGTCGCTCCAACCCCTCTTGGATAGAAGAGAGATTGAAGTAAGAAAATGAAAAATGATATAACTGTAGGTTCGATTTCATCAAACGAAAACACCCGTAGGGTGGGCTTCCTAGCCCACCAAAGGGGTAGATTATGGAATTAGTTTATCTTTGGGTAGAGAAATATAAAAATATCAAAGAACAGGGGTTTAATTTTTCGCCGAGGTTTGAGTGTGAGTTTGATGGTGAAAATTTAACGATTACACCTACACCTGAGAAAGCAATAGAAAACTTTTTTGGTGAAAATATTAATGTTACTGCTATTGTAGGTCGAAATGGTAGTGGGAAGAGTAATATTCTTAAAGCACTTGTATCCTTAGTGCATAACATCAGAGAAGATGAAAATGGTAAGTTATTTTTAGTTTTTCAATGTGAAGATAAAAGTTATTGCATACGAAAAATCAATATTGATAGCATTAAAATCAATGGTTCAGATTATACAAATTCTATTTGCGAAAAAAATTTATTATCAACACTATATTTTAATTATAGTTTAGATGCCTATGCTTTATCTGATTTGGGTGAATATGTTGAACCTAAACGAATAGATGGAAAAATTTATATTGCTGGAATTAATATAGATTCTAATAAAGAAATGTTAAAGTTTTTAGAAAACACACATTATAATTTAGATATTATAAAAGATTTTTTTGAACCTACTAAAATTTCTCTATTCTTTGGAATACAATTAAATGATGATAAATTTAGAGTAATTGCAACTCAAATAAATGATTTGAATGAAATAGATGAGTTAGAGATAGAATCTTTTAAAGAATTTATAAAGTTACAAATATTTAATACATTGTTATTTATAAATAACAATATTAGCTACCATAGGAAATATAATAATTTAATAAAAACTTTTACCTTTGAAGCTAGGAACTTTTTGAATAATTTAGAGCTAATCAATGACCTTTATATAGATAATGTAATAAATACTTTGAAAGATGAAAATGAACCTCGATTAATAAGAGTAGTAAATCAATGTAAGTTTTATCAATATCTCCAAAAAAATAATGATATTAAATTTAATCAAAATTGTAAGATTGATGATGTTGATAAAAAATTATTAGAATATTTATTAGATGATTTACAAATATATATTGACTTTCATACAGAAAATGACTTATCCTTAAATAGTTTAAGTTATGGTCAGCAGACACTTATTCGATTAATTTATAAAATACTTTATAAGTTAGAAGAAAACAAGCTATCTAATGTCACTCTCATTATGGATGAAGTTGAAACAGGATTTCATCCTGACTGGCAAAAAAAGTTTTTGTCACTACTTTTAGATGTTTTAAAAGCTTATAAAAAACAAAACAGCCTATTGAAACAAATCAATATCGTATGTGCTTCACATTCTCCATTTATTATTTCTGACTTACCCAAAGAGAATATAATTTTTTTAGATAAGGTAGATGAAGAATCTAAGAAGAACTATTCAGATTTAACAAAAGATTTACAAAATAGAAACTGTATCAATGTTTCAAAGCATATAAAAATAAACCCATTTGGAGCAAATATCCACACCCTCCTATCTGATGGATTTTTTATGCAAGATGGACTGATGGGGGAGTTTGCGAAAGATAAAATATCTCAAATATTATTCTTACTAAGTGGAAAGATTGGACCGATTAATATTCCTCAAAAGCAAATCAAACCAATTATAGAAATCATTGGTGAAGATTTTTTAAGAGAAAAACTTTTAAAAATGTATCATAAAAAATACCCTAAAGGTGATAAAGAGAGATTAGAAGAGTTGAAAGCTGAGATCTCTGAGATTGAAAAAAGGATAGGTAGTGATACCCATTAAATTCAATCAATCTTTTTTGGATAAACATATAGTTGAGGTAAGTAAATCACTGCAAAAGCGTATTCAAAAAGCTTTAGATTCAAAGCTAAGCTCTAATGAAAAAAAGTCTATTGAGTATATTGAACAACATTTAGAAGATATATTAAAAGCCGACAATAATGAACTACAAACTATTATTCAATACTTCTATCAACATTATCCAAATGCAATTGGAGTTGTGGGTCAAAAAAAAGAGGATTGGAATAGTTTATATAAAATTGTCCGAGATATTTTTGAAAAAGAGTATAACTATTGGTCTCAAAAAACAGATTATAATGCGTACTACTTTGTAGAACAGTTAGGTATCAAAACTTGCCCATACTGTAATCGAAACTATACTTTTGTAGTGGATAATGAAAATGGAAAACTACGCCCTGAGATAGACCACTTTTACCCCAAATCTATCTATCCATTTTTAGCAATGAGTTTTTATAACCTTATTCCAAGCTGTCCAATATGTAACCATACCAAAAAAGATAGAGATAGCTATAAAGAGAAACTGATTAATCCTTATGAGTATAAAGAGAATGATTTTAAGTTTACCTATATTCCATCAGAAGTCGAGTTTAATGAAATAGAAAAGCAAAAGTATAACTATGATAGCTTTGAGATAGAGTTTGAAAGTGGTAATAAAAATATCGATACCTTTAAACTAGAAGAACTCTACAAACAACACAAAGATATAGTTGTAGAGTTATTGGTGAAAAAAGCTTACTATCCACAAAGCTATATCGAAGAGCTTGCAAGTTTTGGATTTGGCGAAGATGAGGTTTATCGTTATTTGTTAGGTAATTACAAAAAAGACGAAGACTTACACAAACGCCCACTATCCAAACTCATCAAAGATATATCGCAGGAGTTGAAACTAATATGAGACATTTAACCCGAATTATGCATTAGGATTACAATAAATAGCGTTTATGCTTGTGCTTAGGGTGTTTGTGAAAAATTTGAGTTTAACCAAAAGGTTAATCGATTATTTTTTGCAAATGCCCTAGGTGCAATGATGAATGCTAGTTATCTAATTTCTAATGCATATTTCGGGTTTAAAGAGTCGGTGGGCTAGGAAGCACCACCCTACAAGCAAACAAATCCAAGAAAATAAAAACCATACAAAGGAGCTAAAACAATGAGTGGAGCAAAGGTAACTACCGTAACGGTATTGGGAAAAACAACGACACTGACAACGGCGATTAATATTGGTGTGATGTCAGGTATTGGGGTAATTGGTGTCTGTGCTGTGGGTGTATGGGTGCATCAAAAGAGAAAAGATGAAGAGGTCTTTGTCTACAACCAAAATATGCTCAAACAAGAGTTTGAATTTATGTTGGGTGAGGTGGCAAAGCTTCAAGATACTATCTTTGAAAAGTTCAATGTCAAGGTAGACTTTTTAGAAAAGCTTACCAAAGAGGCGGAGTTTGGGGTGAAGATGTATACAAAAGATCTACTCAAAGACCCTGCTCATAATAAAAAGTACGAAAAGATCGTTGAGGATTTCTCAACGCAAGCCAAAAAAACGATCTTTCACCTCAAAGAGCTAGAGAGTGAAAAGCTCGAAGCGATGGATGCAAAGATTGAGCGTATCACCAAGGAGTTTGAAGCGATAACCAAAGATGAGACGCTGAGTGATGAGGCTCAAAAGATGGATGAGATAGCCCAAAAGCTCCAAGGAGAGTTTGCCTCATGGGAGGATAAATATTCACTCGTAAGCCAATACCAAAGCAGCTTGGATAACTACCAAAAATCGCTCAAATCCATAGCCGTACAAAAAGGTATAGAGGAGCTGATAGAAAATGTAGAGGAGCAAAACGTAGAGATTCTCTCAGCAACACAAAAACTTATTGTTGCTATTGATGAATTTAAAGCCAAAATCACAAAATATGATGCCTCTTACAATCGATTTGCGGATATTACAACACAAAGTAAAGATAAACTCAAAATGGTATTGGAGTCAATCAAACTGGATTACGGCAAAGCCAAAGAGATTGCTATCTGGAGTGATATCTATCGAGAAGATCTAGCTAAGTTGGCGAAACTAGAGCTCACGGATGAGATACAGGGCAAAATCACAACCCTGCAAAATCAAGAGCGAATCTCCAAAGAGGCGTTTCAGTCCATTGCCGATGAGATCAATGCCATTATCCTTGCCAAACAAGAGCGGGCAGTACTGATCGAAGCACTCAAAGAGAACCTTAATGGTATGGGATACTCTGTTGTCAATGAGGAGAGTACCATTACCAAGCTCGAAAACGGAGAGATTGTCTATCTTGATACCGATGAGGATGAGTATAAGATCATGCTCAAACTAAATTCCAATATGGATATGACCACCCGAGTGGTACGCATGGTAGCTACCCAAGAGGAGAAAGAGAATATCAGCTCCTATCAAAGAGAAAAAGATATTGAAGCGGGCAAAAAGTGGTGCAGTAGTTACGATAAACTCACCAATCTACTCAAAATTAACGGCATTGAGCTAGATACTACACTGCGTATTGAGCCCGAAGATGATGATTTGACCTATATCGTGGATACGTCTCTTGCAACCAAAGCCCAAAAAGAGAGTAAAAAAGAGGGTGGGGATAGGTTTATGAGTATGGAGGAGTAGTTAGTGCTACTCTTTTGATTAAAAGGGAAGTTGTAACTATTCTATAACCCCTTTTTTGCTATGATTAGTTAAAATTAATTAAATGAAATCAAGGGTATCTTAATGGGTAGCGAACGATTGATAGCGAAGTTTCCAAATATTACCATCGAAGAGTACAACGATCCTTTTTATATCTTGCCTAGCGGTGAGCTTTTTGAAGCGGTCACCTTTCTACGCAATGAGCTAAACTATAACTTTTTGCTTGATATTGTGGGGATTGACTATCTGGAGTATATCGATCAAAAGCCTACGCGATTTGCTCTTATTTATCACTTTCGTAAATACAACTTTGCCGATACCCTATCCCTTAAAATCTATCTTGAGGATATCCAAGAGGGGATTGAGTCACTTAGTTCACTCTACAAAGCCGCCAATTGGCTAGAGCGTGAAGTCTACGATCAGTTTGGAGTACAATTTAAAAACCACCCTATGCTTAAACGCATTCTCAATCACAATGAGTTTGTGGGGCATCCTCTGCGTAGGGATTATGAGATTACCAAAGGGCAGTATTGTACTGTTACCCAAGATATGATGGATGAGCTTATTCCCTCACTACAAGCTAAAGGTTTGGAGATTGAAAAAGATAATCTGATGGCTCTTAATCTTGGCCCCTCTCACCCTGCAAGTCACGGGACGATTCGTACCCTTGTAGCCCTTGATGGAGAGAAGATCAAAGGGGCAGCGAGTGAAATTGGCTATCTGCACCGTGGCTTTGAGAAGAGCTGTGAAAACCACTCTTACAATCAAATAGTCCCCTATACCGATAGGCTCAACTACTGCTCGGCTATTATGAACAATATCGCTTTTGTTAAAGCCATTGAAGAAATTTATGGGATGAGCATTCCCGATCGTGGGGTTTTTATTCGCATCATTGTTGCTGAACTTTCGCGTGCGATTGATCACCTTGTTTGTCTTGCCGCAGGATTGCTTGATATGGGGGCACAGACCAACTACTGGTATCTCTTTAACCCACGAAACAATGCTTATGACTTTCTATCGCGTCTCACAGGAGCAAGGCTGACCAATAGCTATATGCGTGTGGGTGGGGTGGCACATGATCTGCATTTGGGATGGGAAGCAGAGCTTGAAGCGGTCCTCCAAGAGATAGAGAAGGGGGTGGATGAATCTCTGCGGATGACGGAGACCAATCGTATCTTTCAAGATCGCACCTACGGTATCTCACCCGTATCTGCCCAAGATGCCATTAGCTATGGCTACACGGGGCCAAACCTAAGAGCAAGTGGGGTTGCTTACGATCTGCGTTTTGATAAACCCTATGATTTTTACGATAGCTTTGATTTTGAGCTAGTGGTGGGGAGTCAAGGGGATACCTATGATAGACTCATGGTGCGTTTTTATGAGATCAAAGAGTCCCTTAAAATCATTCGTCAGGCTATGGGTAAGATACCTGAGGGGGCAATTAGTGTGGGAGACCCTAGCATTACTTTGCCACCCAAACGATCTGTTTATGATTCGATTGAGGGGATGATGAATCAATTTAAACTCATCTTTGATGGCATTCATGTACCCAAAGGGGAGTACTACTCCGCCTATGAAGCTGCCAATGGAGAGCTTGGTTTTACGACCATTAGTGATGGCACGGGAACTCCCTATAGGGTCAAAGTACGGGCTCCAAGTTTTGTGCATATGCAGTCCTATCCGCAGATTATCCAAGAGTATCAGGTTGGGGATGCGATTTTGACACTAGGAAGCCTAAATATCATTGCAGGAGAGATGGATCGATGAGTTTTAAATTTAATGATGAGAATATCGAAGCGATAAAAAAGCTAAAACTTCGCTACCCCAAACCCCAAGCCCTCTCTTTGCCCCTACTATGGATGGCTCAGTATCAAGAGAGCTATATTAGCATTGATGCCATTGATGAAATAGCTTTGCAGTGTGAACTCCCCCCGATGGAGGTCTATAGAGTAGCAACTTTCTATACGATGTTTAACCTTGAGCCTATTGGCAAGTATCACCTCCAAGTTTGTAAGACGCTTTCATGTAAGCTCTGTGGAGCAAAAGAGATAAGTGATACTATTCAAAAAGAGCTTAAAATTGAAGTAGGCGAGACCACCGAAGATAAGCTCTTTACTCTTTCGCAAGTAGAGTGCCTAGGATCATGCGGTACATCGCCTGTAGTGCAGATCAATGATGAGTATTATGAAAATCTCACAGCTCAAAGCATTGTTGAAATCTTAAAGGGGCTAAAATGATACGCGAAGCAAAACTAGTCAGCAAAAAGTTTGATATCCCCAATGCCCATACTTTGGAGGTAGCCAAAGCTCACGGAGCCTATAGCTCAATTGAAAAGCTCTTTGATCATCTACCCAAAGAGATTACCCAAATGGTCAAAGAGAGTGGTTTGCGAGGTAAAGGAGGTGGTGGAGCACCAGCAGGAGATAAGTGGGAGCTAATGCCACTAGGTAGCCAAGAGCCAAGCTTTTTGGCAGTAAACTGTGATGAGAGTGAACCAGGCACCTTTAAAGATAGGGAGATTATCACCAAAGATCCGCACCTCTTGATTGAAGGGATCATCTGCACCTGCTACGCCATTGAAGCCAACCACGCCTATATCTATATCCGTGGAGAGTATAAGCCCTTCCAAGATATTTTACAAAATGCCATCGATGAAGCCTATGAAGCAGGCTATCTGGGTAAAAATATCTTTGGTAAAGACTTTCATCTTGATGTGACAATACACCGAGGAGCAGGGGCTTATATCTGCGGAGAGAAATCGGCTTTGCTAGAATCGATGGAGGGCAAACGGGGACACCCACGCCTTAAACCCCACCAAAAAGAGTGTGAGTGGTACTTTGGTTATCCCACCCTTGTTAATAATGTTGAGACCATTGCATCTGTGCCACTTATTGTGGATCAAGGAAGCCAAGCCTACCGTGCTTATGGTACGCAAGATTCCCCAGGGACGCTTCTTTTTGCCATGAGTGGACATGTAGAGAAACGTGGAGTCTATGAGGCGGAGTTTGGTATCAAGATGATTGACTACATCAACCACTACGGTGGAGGAATCCGTGAAGGCAAAGAGCTCAAAGCGGTTATCCCTGGGGGTGCATCGACTACTATTCTTACCGCCCAAGAGGTGATGGAAGCACGCCTTGATTATGAATCGATGCGAAGTATGGGCTCAGCACTAGGAACGGGTGGCATGATTGTGATGGATGAAGATACCAATATGGTAGAGGCTCTTAAAAACTTACTTGAATTTTACCATCACGAATCTTGTGGACAGTGTACTCCTTGCCGCGATGGAAGCGGCTGGGTCGATACCATTATTGGTAATCTATTAAAGGGTAAAGCAACGCGTGAAGATATTGATAAAACCCTAGAGATTGCCAATACGATGAACGGTAAGACGATTTGTGTTTTTGCTCCTGCTCTAGCTGATGTGATTGTAGGGTTTGTGACGAAGTTTAGGGGAGAGTTTGAAGCCTATGCACGAAAAAAGAAAAAATAGTATATGGACGTATCTAATATGTGGATGCTTTTGAGGGAGTGAGTCTAAGCTAAAATTAGGGTAAAAGTTAAATCTAAAAACCATAATTCACCATCAAGATAGTATAATATTGGATTATAATATACTATCGAGGTTTAGATGAAAGATTTTGGTTTAGATATTTGGTCTGAGAACAACTTTATCCTAGAGGGTGATACAGTCAATCTTAATTATGGTTGTAAGCCATCACTTTTGGAGCTTACTACAGAGATTCGGGATATGGGGTATCGTGGCCCACTTATTTTTCGTTTTCCACATATTGTCAATAAGCAAATTTGCTCACTTTTTGAAGAGTTTAATCGTGCGCGCAATGAGCTGGAGTACCAAAGCTCCTTTCAAGCCGTTTTCCCTCTCAAAGTCAATCAATTTCCCAACTTTGTCAATACTATTGTCGATACCTCTCGTGATTTTAATTATGGGCTTGAGGCAGGAAGTAAGGCTGAGCTTATTATTGCCATGTCGCATACCCGTTTGGGCGAGCCAATAACGGTCAATGGATTTAAAGATCGAGATATGATTGGTCTTTGCTTTATTGCAGGAAACATGGGACACAATATCACCATTATTATCGAAGGGATCAATGAACTTGAGACCATTTTGGAGATATCTAAAGAGTTTCGTATTTTTGCACCCAAGATTGGTGTACGGATTCGACTGCATAGCTCAGGAGTAGGGCTATGGGCAAAGAGTGGAGGATATAGTTCCAAGTTTGGTCTCACCTCCACGGAGCTGCTTGAAGCCTACGATATGCTCAAAAAAGAGAATCTACTCAATAAACTCTATATGATTCATTTTCATATAGGCTCACAAATGAGTGAAATTTCACCCATGAAAAAGGCTCTGAGAGAAGCAGGGCATATCTATGCACAGCTCAAAAAGATGGGAGCACAAAACCTCAATGCCATTAATATCGGGGGAGGATTGGCCGTAGAGTATAGTCAACACACCACCAAGAGAGATCGCAACTACTCCATTCGTGAATTTGCCAATGATGTAGTCTTTTCGATGCAAGAGATTGCCAAACGCAATCAAGTGAGTGAACCCGAAATCTTTATTGAATCGGGTCGTTTTATCGCTTCGGCTCATACGGTAGTAGTCGCTCCTGTACTCGAACTCTTCTCGCAAGAGTATCATGAAAAAGCACTCAAACTCAAAGAGCAAAATCCTCCGCTTGTACAAGAGCTCTATGAACTCTATCGTAGTATCAAAAAAACTACCGCTAGAGAGTATCTACACGATGCATTGGATCATATGGAGAGTCTACTTACCCTTTTTGATTTGGGTTATATTGATATTATTGATCGCTCCAACAGTGAGGTATTGGTAGATCTTATTATTAAAAAGGCTCTTTTTTTATTGGAAAATGAAGATATTCTAGAACTTAGAGAGCTTCAAGAGAAGATACAAGAGCGTTATTTGGTCAACTTCTCTATCTTCCAATCAATCCCCGATTTTTGGGGATTGGGACAAAAATTTCCTATTGTACCACTCTCGCATCTATCCAAAAAGCCCACACGCTCAGCAACAATTTGGGATATTACCTGTGACAGTGATGGAGAGATTGGATACGATAAGGAGTTTCCGCTTAATCTACACAATATCGATTTGGACAAAGAGGAGTACTTTTTGGGCTTTTTTCTCACAGGAGCTTATCAAGAGGTACTTGGCATGAAACACAATCTCTTTACGCATCCTACAGAGGTAATTGTCAAGTTTGATGAGGAGGGTAATTATCTTTTTGAAGATATTATAGAGGCTCAAAATCTGATGGATCTGCTGGATGATTTAGATTACGATACAAGTTTTATCGATAAATCACTCAAACAAAAGATTGAAGAGATCACGACTTTAAGCAGTCGTGAAAAAGATGAACTGCTTGGCAAACTCTATCTCTATTTGAGTGAGAACAGTTATCTAAAGGCCTATTGATGTGCAGAGTATTTTGAAGTTGAGTTAGGGTTTTGAGACCAATAAGGCACTTTAGAGCTAGAAAGTGTGATGGAGACGAGCCAAATATCTCTACGAAAACAACTCTCCTGTATCAAACCTATAAAACTCTTTAAGCTCTCTATAGATATCTGGAAAATATTTTTTGAGAGATTGAGGTGTCTCAAAAAAGCGTTCACTGCAAACTGCAAAAAACTCAGCTTCGTTGCTCAAAGCATAGTGACCTAGAAGTCTTAGTCCCTCGCTACTGCGTTCTATCTCTTCAAGATCTCTCAAAGTCGTAAAGGCTTTAGAGAAAACTTCTGACCACCTTTTGTAGTTTGAATTTTCCAATAGAGGCGTGCCATCTGCGATACCATCTTCAAAATCCAACTCATGGGCAAACTCATGGATGATGACATTCTCTTTGCTCTGTTGTGCTATATTTTGTACTACATCTTGCCATGCGATCACTACTGTACCATTGGCTGATTGTCCTGATAGCACCGATCTCCCACCATAGAAGATTCCATCACTCATATACGAATCATCAACAATGAAATATTGCGGGTAGACAATGACTCTGCTCACTTGGTCTTTTTCTCCCAGTTCAAATCCAAGACGCATCAAAGATGAGTAAAATGCGATGATCACTTTGATCTCATCATTCATCGTCATTTTGACACCCACGAACTCTTTTTGATCTATAAAAAGAAGTATCATAAAGTGAAGTTTCTTTTTTTGTTTGGGTGAGAGTCTTTGGTACTGCTCTATAGGTTGCAGTAGACTCTTATAGGACTTTGGGAAAGGAGTTGAGTTGAGCTTTTTGTATCTCCACACTCTACGGAAGTAACGCACACTTTGCCAAAAAAGGAAAAGTGCAATAAGCCAAAAAATAAATTGTAACAGTAAAAGATAATAATTTGGCATTAGTTTAAAACCCCTCTATTCATAAAACGAGGATATCTATTGAGATAACCACTGACCCAGTAACACATTGACTACAGCTTCGGTTCGTAGGATTCTTTGCCCTAAACTCACAGCTGTGCAACCATGCTCGCAGAGTAAATTGACTTCGTAGTCGATCCAGCCTCCTTCTGCACCGATACAGAGGATTTTTGGCATGGTGTTGCTTTTGCTTTTTGTCTCATCAAGATAAGATTTCCAAGATTGTGAGGCGTAGGGATGAGCGATGATGGCATTGCCAATGAGAGTGGGAAACTCATCTTCGACAAAGGGTTTAAAACGTTTTTTAAACTCAATCACGGGTGGCACGGTATCTATGGCTTGTTGCAAGCCCTCAAAAACAAACGCATCGATGCGTTCGAGCAGTGGGCTTTGCCAATAGCTTTTTTGGGTGCGGTAACTGTTTACAATAATAATTTTATTGACACCAAGAGAGGAGATATCCATAATCAATCTACGTAATACTTTTGGACGAGGCAGAGCAAGAACAACCGTCAGATCCAGTTTGGCTGGTGGTTTTCTATCGAGTATTATATCTCTAAGGAGTACTTCATTATTGTTCATTTGGCTAATAGTTGCCTTGCCAATCTTGCCGCCAATCTCACCAATGCTCAGACTATCGCCTACCTTGGATTTGAGTACCTCTTTAATATGCCTTACTTGTGCTTCGTCACAAATACTTTTGGCATTTTTGGGTAATAAAATGCAGTTCATACTGTTTGCTTACTCCTCGCTAGGAAACTCATACAAAAGCCCTACTGCCCAATTTTTAGCAGTGGACCCTCTTGGATATAGAGTAGGGATTCTAGGATAATGGCATTGGTGTTACAAGTAACAATGGCAGAGGTTTGACCGCTCTTTTCGTAGATACCGCTGTACCATCCGCGTTCACTTTGAACCTTCATGATGTAATCCATAAGCTTTTGGGTGTAGCTTGTACGGTAGAGGGCATACATAGCAAAGGAGGCTTTGGTACTGAGCAGCCTTTTATCTTGGTATGGTGTACCGTGCTCATCGACACTCACCCACTCATCGCCATTGACATAGACAGAGTTGTATAAAAAGTGAGGGTATTGGTCGATATGGTCTTCACTCACGGCTGTAAGCTGTGCTGTCTCCTCAAAGCGTCGCTTTTGCACTTTATAAAGACGGTAGCTAAACTCCTTGGAGAATGAGTCCCATCCAAACTCCAAACCATCAAGCATATAGGGCTCCATCACCACATAGTTGTTGGCTCCAAACTTGTGCAGGTCTCGAATATCATAGGGGACTTCTACCCCGTAGATCTCTTCAAAATCCAAAAATCGATCGTAGCGAATGGAGTTAAAAGCATCGACTCCAAAGAGCCCAAAGAGTTTGGCCGAAAACTGCTCGTACCCTAGCCGTCCCTCTTGAAGCAGCAGGGTTTTATTCTCTTTTTTGACCGCTCCGACCAGCTCACCATTTTTTTGCATCGATTGAAAATCCCACTTGGCAAGTATCTTTTGTACTTTGTCATTGTAGTGGGGGTATTTACGCGAGATATAGGCTAGAGGGGAAAGTACGCGTCCAATATCGATTACCGACCATCCAATTCCACCCCCAACGGCTTGATTGTTGTAGTCTGTCATTTTGAGTGTCTCAACACTGTAGACCTTATTGGGTAGTCTGTTTTTATAGAGCTTAAGCGTAGCAAGGGTATCGAGTATCTTATTAAGCCGTCTATCAAAAAGTCTCTCATCAATAATATCCAGACGGTAAGCAGCAATGAGTGCCATGAGGTAGTTTCCACTATCCCAAAGCGTGGTAGAGGCGTAGTTATCCACCGAGTTAACCAAGCCTGTAGTCTCATTGTAGTTAAACTCAAAATAGCGCCACGCTACCTTTGCCCACTTGAGCTCATCCTCATTTAATGAACGCTTTTGAGGGAAAACAAACTGGCTTGATTCGGGTACAATCTCCTCTATGGCTACAGAGGAGTAGCCCCTCTGCGTACGTAAATCAATCCCATTTAAAAAATATATTAAAACCGACCCGCTGATCAATGCCAATAAAAAGACAATATGGTGTCGTGCTTTTTTCAAGTTCTCTTTTATCATCTACTACCCTTCAAATTTATACCTAGCGGCTTTGACTATCGCCCAGAGTGCTATCATATTGTAAAGCGACCACATCAAATTGACTGCATACCCCGTAAGCAGTTCTCGTTCGCCAAGAAGCAACATCAACGTCGCAAATGCTATCGCCACAATATAGAGCACGATAAAGAGTATCTGTATGCGTACAAGTGGCAAAAAGTTGCCATCACCCACTACCTTGGAGGTGACCACAAAATTGATCGGTTTGCCTCGTAATACATCCCAAAAAGCATTGAGTACAATGGGAAAGATAGCGATAAAAAACTGTGAACCACGATTGGACTCCACTCCCCATGTGGCTATCATTAGTGCAATTTGATTGAAAAACAAAAAGGGAATCAGGTGAATAAAAAAATCCATCGAGTAGCTGTCCACGGGGGCAATGTTCGTAAACATAAAGATAATAGGGGCAAGCAGTAAAATCACAAGCCAAATCGCCCCCGTATAGGACCAAAAGGTCGAAAAGTACATCAGCTTTTGCCCCAAACTAAGCCCTGAAGCAAAAAAGCGTCCAAACTCTTTTTTGATGAGATCAATCGTCCCTCCTGCATAGCGAAAGCGTTGGGTTGACCATGTAAGCAGATCAAGGGGTGAGAGCATCTTGGACTCTACATCAGGATGGAGTACCGATTTATACTGTTTATCTTTATAGGCATGAACAAGCAGTGAGGTGTAGATATCCTCAGAGGTATGATAAGCAACATACTCCACATCAAGTTCTTCAATCGCCTCATTTTGATCTTTGGCTTTTGCGACACGCTCTACCCATCTTTGGCTTGCCACTGTTCTAAGAGCATCGCTTCGGTGGATTGAGGTTGCCCCACAACAAAACGAGGCATTGTAGTTGTTTCGGCGACGCTGAATCACATCAAAAAACATCTTGGGATCATTGGCAAAAACATCTTTGCCTACCTCTATTTTGCCCATACACTTTTGCACAATATTGGCAGAAAGCTCCCCTACCCTGCCCGCTTTTGCTCTCCAACGTGAGCTAAGGTTCTCTCCTTGGGTAAGATCACAAAACCACTGCGGAGTCTGCACCCACGCTACATCACTATCTCTAAAATAGCCCATGGTATTGAGCAAAATATTAGGAAATAAGCGTGTATCAGAGTCAATAATAACTATAAAATCTCCACCTGTAATATCCATCGCATGGGTAATTGCTCCTGCCTTTCGTCCTTTTTTTCCTTCTCTTGTGATTTGAGTAATTCCCTCGTGCAGTGCCATCTTTGTCATCTCATCATTATGGCTATCATCAAGCAGATAGATGCCCACTTCCCATGAATCAAGCTTATTGACTCTTTGGGCTGCTTTGATCGTCTCACGCACAAGAGCGGGATCTTCATTAAATACAGGAATATAGATATCAATTTTGATCTTTTGGTCTTGATAATACTCTTTGGCTTTTTGATCCACCACATCGTCCATATTGAGCGGTGGTTTTTGTTTGGGCGTATCATTAAGCTTCCAAAAGTTAATCATTACTAAAATCGTACCAATATACATCATCGTCTCGGCAAAGGCAAGAGGAATGGCAAACCAAAGAGCTTCCATATTAAGCGAACTGCTCCATCGATAGTAGAGATACCACGCACCAAGCATCAACGTAATGGTGGCAAAAAACTCAAACGCCAGCTGCATCCCAATCGATTGCTCTTGGGGCTTGGGTGGTTGACGCTTATCGTAAGTATCGTTTAAAAAGTAGAGTTCATTCACGGTAGAGTATCCTGCCTCTCATGCAAAGACTCTATAGCCTCTTTGACCTCTCGTTTAAAGTCACTGAGCTGTCGAGCTCCTTGCCTTGCATCGTGGATCAAGAAATCAAGCTTTACACTTTTGAGATCAATAAATCCACCTTTTGAGTCAATAACATATTGATGTGTGATAATGCGTTGATTAAAGTAGAGATTACGATTTATTTTTGTATGGGGTAGTACAATGGTTTGCGAGATATTGACTCCCTCAGCAATAATACAGCCTGAGCTGATCATAGTTGGCCCTACAATCTTTGCCCCTTTTTTAATCCGTACCCCATTACCTATATAGACAGGAGGAACAATCTCCACCTCATCAAAATCGATATCGCAGTTAATCCCTACCCAAACATTAGGACGAATCTCTTTGCCATAAGGCTTATCCTCTTTGATCTGATTGGATAGCAGCATCATATTAGCCCGATAGAAATCCGCTACCGTTCCCACATCGACCCACTGAAAATTGGGACAGTGGGCATAGAAGGGTAGAGCTTTTTCCACAAGCAGTGGCAATAACTCACCACCAATATCAAAAGGTTGATTATCGGGAATGAGATCAAGAATCTCAGGATCAAAGATATAGATACCTGTATTGATCATATTGCTTTTTGCCTCATCGACTTTGGGCTTCTCTTGAAAGCTTAATATTTTATGATCTTCATCGGTCACCACCACCCCGTAGCGATAGACCTCCTCTTTGGGTACTTCTTTGCATACAATTGTTGCCCCGCCTCCATGCGACTTATGATACTCCATTGCAGCACTTAAATCCAGATCAATCAAAGCATCACCGCAGACTACCAAAAAGGTCTCATCAAAAAAGTTAGCAAACTTTTGAACCTTTTTAAGCCCTCCTGCTGAACCCAATGCCTCAGATACTACCTCTCCATTTTCGACCGTTCCTTCAAGTGAATAGGCAATATGCATTCCTAACTCTTCACCGTTTTGGTAGTGCTCTTCAATCATATTGGCTTTATAGCTTACGGTGACAATAACTTCATTGAATTGATGCTTTTTAAGTAGGGCAAAAAGATGACTGATGATAGGCTTTTCGACAATAGGGATCATCGGTTTGGGTACATTATAGGTTAGGGGTCTTACACGTGTCCCCTCCCCTCCACTCAAGACTACGGCTTTCACCTAGTCTGCTCCTTTTCGCACAATAGCGACTTGGGAGGCTCTAGTAGTATCAACAGCTTATCAAGACCAATAATATGAATAAGTTCACTGGGCTGCTTGGCAAGAGCACACAACTTCAATACACCATCAAGAACTTGAATGTATTTCAAAATAGAGATAATCAAACTCAACCCCACACTATCCATAAACTCTATTGAGCGTAAATTCAAAATAATCTTATGACTTTTGTGATCAATCGTCTCAAAGACTCTCTCTTTTAACTCTTGAACATCCTCAAAACTCAACGCTTTTGCATCGGTCTTGATGCAGACAAAATCATCTTCAACTTCTACAATAGTAACATTTATCATACAACATTCCTAGATTTTTATATACTCATATGAGACCAACATAACTACTTGCAATAAAAATCATTATGATTTATTTATGACACTGAGACTGATAAGAGACTCTATCAACAATACAACTACACCATACTCAACATTCATTACACTATACCTCTAAAGCTTAAAAGAGTATTCTATCAAAAAGATGCTAATAACTCCCCTTTCTAAAGAGTACTGCTACAAAAGTTTTGATTAAGATAATAATATCAAGCCCTATACTCCAGTTTCGTACATACCACACATCAAGCTGTACCCGTTGGTCGTAATCGATATCGTTGCGACCGCTCACCTGCCACAATCCTGTAATCCCTGGTTTAACCGCTTTAAAGTACTCAAAATATTCACCGTATTTAGCTATCTCATCTCCAATAATGGGTCTAGGACCAACAAGTGACATCTTGCCTTGGAGTACATTGATGATTTGGGGCAACTCATCCAGAGAGGTTTTACGTAAAAATGCTCCTATTTTGGTAATACGGGGATCATTTTTGAGTTTAAACTCCGCTTCCCACTGGGCTTTAATCTCCTCATCTTCGAGTAACTCTTCAAGACGTTTATCGGCATCAATGTACATGGTACGAAACTTATAGATATTAAAGCTCTTACCATCTTTTCCTATACGGCGATGTTTAAAGATAGGATACCCATTGGTCGATAGATAGACCACACTGTAAAGCAGTATCAAAAAAGGAGAAAAAAGAAGTGTTAAAAAGAGTGCCACAATATAATCAAAATTTTTTTTCATCAATCTATCAATGGGGTTAAGCAAATTGTTACGGATAAAAAAGGCTAAGCCTTTGTGGTTAATCGAAGAGATAATCTCGGCATTAAATAGAGGCATCGAAGAGATTTTAGGAAGCATAATCACACGATAAATCTTCTCTTGAATATGATCAATATAATAGAGCATCTTCTCATCCAACACCCCATCAATAGCCACAATAGAGGCATAAAAATGATTGTTTTCAATCGCTGCATCAATACGACTGCGTACCTCTGTCTGTGTTAATCTATCTATTACAATTTTTTGTTTGATATCAAAACCAAAAGCATTATCACGTTCAAACCACTGATCAACATTATCAATACTTTTACTATCACACACTACGAGTATCTCTTCACGTAAAAATCCATAGAGCATAAAGTGACGTTTAAGCAAGTAGATAAAAAGAGGCGTCAACATACTGAGCAGAAAAAAGAGCAAAATAATGGTTCGTGAGTACTCATCGGCCTCTTTGGTAATAAAGAGAATTGAAAAAGATAAAACAGCTGCAATAAGGTTGGATTTAACAATGGTTATGGTTTCACTTGATGTCACCATCCGTTTGGTAAAGAGTTTATTGTAAAAATAGATCAAAAGATAGATCAAAACCAACCAACTGTAGCGTTGCATCCCATGTGTATCTGGATCAACAATAATCTGATGAGCAACTATTATATCAATCCAAAGTAAGAAAAAAAGAGTAGCAACAAAGATAGAGAGTTTAAAGATAAAATATTTCATTCAGGGTCGAGCTTTCCCAACTTTTTGGGAAAGTATAACAAAAGTTTACTATATCTTCCACCATTTTGGATTCATTGTAAAATATAAAATGAGTACTTTGGGTAACTTTTCAAAATTTTTACCCAATTTATAGCCAAGGAGTTTAAAAAATGTACGCAGTCCCATACTAGGAAGCAGATAAAACTTGCCATTTTGGAGTAGAAATTTAACTTGTGAAAAGACAAACTTTTTACCCTCCCCTTCTGCTTTGCCAAAATCTTCGAGTAACCAACTCTCTTTTTGGTGAAAGACACCCATATCAAAATAGCGTCGTAGCTCTTGCATATAGCTATAGCTGTGGGAGTGATAGACTACAGCATCGGCTTGATAGGCTACCTTATAACCTAATTGAAGCATCTTGGCAGCCATATACATATCCTCTCCAAATATCAACCCCTCTTTAAAAAACTCCATCTCTTCTAAAGTACTGCGACGATAGGCGGCAAAAGAGTTGGAGAGAAAAGGGGTTTTGATACCGTAGCGTTCTCTATCGTCATAAGAACGCAGATGACTCCTATCAGGATAGTTATACTCTCTTAAGTGTCTGCCAAAGATAGTTTCATTTGGATAGGGAATTTGTCGTCCACAAACCGCTCCAACACTATCATCTTGAAAAGGCAGTAGAAGATTTTCAATGGAGACATGATTATAAGGCAGAGCATCTTGAGTCAGAAAGATTAAAAACTCTGCATCAGAAGAGTGTTTAGCCCCTAATGTACGTGTTGTACCATGATCAAACTCATTTTGAGCTATCTCTATATACTCAACTTCATACTCTTTGACTATCTCTAAGGTTCCATCTGTAGACGAGGAGTCAATCACCAATATATCAACATGTTGCTTGCTTAGATACTCTAAAAGTTTGCCAATGGTATCTTGGGCATTGAGCGTAGGAATGATTACCGATACTTTTTTCACCCTAAACCTTTAACATCAGCCCAAGATTTCGTATAGCTCCCTGCTTGAAAAAGCCATATTTAAAAAGCAGTACTATTTTTTGTATGCGTGAATATTGTTCAATCTTCGAAAATGCCAAAAGCATCTCTTGGGTAGAGCTATCGAGTTTGGCTTGATAGTGCTCTAAAAAGGCTTTGGCTTGGTGTTGGTATTTGCTAATGGGCTCACTGCTCAATGCTTTTTGAACAATATACCCAAGGGTAAACCCTTTTGCCCCTGTATCATTTGAGCTGTGTTGTCGATAATCCATCGTAGACTCTTTCAAGGCAACGATCTTTCCAAACTTTGCTGCGACAAGAGCAATCCACCAATCGTGCATAATAGCCTCTGGAGCAATAGGTAGTGCAAGATACGCTAATTCACGGTTGATGAGCATCGTACACCCTGTTACAGTATTTTGAAGTAAGAGTCGATTGAAGCTATTTTTTGCTGGATCAATTTGGCTGTAGTGCCAAAAAGAGCTATCCATTATCTTTAAATTTTCATCCACTACACGCAGATTACTATGAATCAAAAGTGGCATGGATTTAGTATTCTCTTTTTCAAACTCTTTTATTCTATCGATACTTTTTTGAACTTTATCACTACTCCACACATCATCTTGGTCTGCAAACATAAAGTATTTACTGTTCGAGCTATTAAGAGCATACTCCAAAAGAGCCGCAAAACTCATCTTAGCACCCAAGTTTTCATAAGCTTCTAGAATCTCAACATCATACTCTTTTACAATCTCTAATGTTCTATCACAAGAGCCATCATCACGTACAACTACCCGAATATTTTTATAACTTTGATCAAAAATAGAGTCTAATTGATCTTTAATATACGCTTCACCATTGTAGGTTGAAAGTAAAATATCGACTCTATCTAATACCATCACAACTCTTTAAACTAACTTTTTCTTATCATACCCTAGTTTGGCTTAGTTATTTTACAATAAACCAAGGGTTTAATAAATTCTCTTTATTATACACTACCGCCATTTCACTATCAAACTGATAAGTCATCTTTCCTGCTTCGCGTACAATGGCATCGGCTGCGGCAGTATCCCACTCCATTGTTGGGGCAAGGCGAGGATAGATATCAGCTTCGCCTGTGGCTATCATACAGAGCTTTAATGAACTTCCTTTAGAAGTAAGTGTTAAGTTTTGAGTACTAAGTGCTAATTTATCGATAAATGCTTGTGTTTCTGTGGAGAGATGCGATTTACTAGCAACTACAGATAGATGCTCTTGGGGCTTATCATTCATTTGAAGTGGTAGCTTCTTGCCATTTTTAAATGCACCCTCACCTTGCTTGGCATAGTATAAATCCCCCAATGCAGGAGCATACACCACCCCTGCTACAGGTCTGTCTCTATGAATCAATGCAATATTAATGGTAAACTCATCGTTTTTCTTAACAAACTCTTTAGTACCATCAATGGGGTCAATACACCAATAATATCCCCAATCTTTTCGTTCATTATACTCAATAGTTTTATTCTCTTCCGAAAGAATAGGAATAGTTGGATAGAGTTTAATTAAAGCATCGCAGATAATTTGATTGGCTTTAAGATCCGCCTCAGTTAGAGGTGATTTATCATCTTTGTACTCCACTGCAAAATCTCTTTGGTATATCTCCATGGTAGCCTCACCTGCCTTTTGGGCTATGGCTATAATCTCTTCAATATTCATCTCATTTAACATATATATCCTTTGCTTTGCAGATACGCTACAATTTTTTCTACTGAACCCTCAACTCCAAGCTCTTGGGTATTAACATAAATTTCAGGGTTTTGGGGTGCTTCATAAGGGCTGTCAATCCCTGTAAAATTCTTTATCTCTCCTGCAAGAGCTTTTTGGTAGAGTCCTTTAGGGTCTCGCTGTTGGCATACTTCAATAGGTGTATCGATAAAGACTTCGATAAACTCCCTTTTTTCAACTAAAGAACGCACAACTTCTCTATCGCTTATAAATGGAGAGATAAAAGCAGTCACTACGATTGTCCCACTATCGACAAAGAGCTTTGCTACCTGGCCAATACGGCGGATATTCTCAACACGAGAGGCATCATCAAATCCCAAATCCCTATTGAGTCCATGTCGTACATTATCACCATCTAGCAGGTAGGTATGGCAACCTAACGCATAGAGCTTGGCTTCTAAGGCATTGGCAATGGTCGATTTACCGCTACCACTTAGACCCGTAAACCATAAGATGCAAGGTGTTTGCCCCTTTTGCTTGGCTCTTTGTTGTTTTGATAGATGGCTATTATGCCAGAGTATGTTTTTATCCATTATCCTACTTTATATAGTGTTTTTTAATATGTTTTATTACTATCTCTACGGACTCTTCCACACTGAGTTTATCCGTATCCAAAACAATCTCTGCATGTTGTGGCTCTTCATAGACATCATTGATACCTGAAAAATTTTTAAGCTCACCACTCATAGCTCTTCTATAGACTCCTTTGTAGTCTCTTGCTTTACAGCTTTCAATATCAGCTTTGACATAGACAACTACATTGTTTTTGACCATCTCACGAATAGCACGACGTGACTCGCTATAGGGAGAGACAAAAGAGGCTACGGTTGAGATGGAGTTATTTTGCAGTGTTTTAATCAAATGTCCAATTCGACGCATATGACGATTACGATCCTCTCGTGTATAGCCAATATTGGGAATAAGCTCTCGAATATCTTTGGAATCGATGCGTTCAAGAGGAATATCAAGCTTTTTAAGCTCCTCATAGACACCATTGGCGATGGTTGATTTACCACTCAATGGCAATCCTGTAAACCATAAATTAAAAGGCTCAATCTTTTTGCGTCCCCAACGCACTTTAAACCATGCTCTCTCATGAGCCCAATAGAGTGCTACTTTAAGTACTGTCTCCAACAACCCTGCAGCTATCGCCAAATCAAGCCGTCCAAAGAAAAGATAGACAATAATAATGGTCGTTGTTGTTGCAACAATACGCCAACTAATTCCCTTGACAATGGAACGACGATTGGTCTCTTTATACATTAACCAATCTCCCTACAGTTCCACTCAGGATAGTTTCGTCTTATAAAGGCATTGAGTTCAAGTTCTGCTTGGCTATACTCTTTGTGCTCCTCTTCATGCCCACCAATAATAGATGAAGCAATCATTCCTGCTCCCATTGTCTCATTGGTGTAACGATCAATAACTATAAAGCTTCCTGTATAGCGGTTATACTCATAGGGATCAACTGCAATAGCACGATCGAGCCAAAGTGTACATTTGGCAATATCATTAAGCTCTAGCTCTTTGGTTTGAAGCTCATCAAAGGTGTTAATATCTTTTTTGTACTCAATAGATTGGAATGTCCCATTAATCACAGACGTGGCTCTTTTGATAATATAGCTACTGTTAAGCTTCATTGGTGTCTCGCTCATCCACACAAGCATAACGGAAAGATTGGATGAAATTTGTGGAATATCCTCACTTTTGACAATCATATCCCCTCTGCTTATATCAATCTCATCTTCAAGGGTAATCGTCGTTGCCATAGGAGCAAAGGCAGTTGGGATGGTCTCAACAGACTCATCTTTGTTTTTGGGGCGAAGCTCTTTGATCTCATTAGAGACAATTGATTTGATCTTGCTTGATTTTTTGGAAGGCAAGACGGTAATTTCATCCCCTACACTAATCGTTCCACTAGCAATCGTTCCACAAAAACCTCTAAAGTTGAGATGGGGACGACTCACATACTGTACGGGCATTCTAAAGGAGCTCTCTTTGCGTGTTTGAATCTCGATCGTATCAAGCAACTCCATCAAAGGCTTATCGTGATACCAATTGCATCGCTTTGAGAGGCTTACAATATTATCTCCATCCAATGCAGAGATAGGAATGTATCTAAAGCTTATATCTTGATGATGAGGCAATTTTGGGATAATGCTTGCATACTCCGATTGAATCTCTTCAAACCGCTCTTGAGAAAAATCGACCAAATCCATCTTATTAATCGCCACAATAATGTTCTTAATCCCCAAAAGTGAGACGATATAAGAGTGACGTTTGGTCTGCGTAAGCACCCCTTGACGAGCATCGATTAAAATTATCGCCATATTAGCCGTACTTGCTCCCGTAGCCATATTTCGAGTATACTGCTCATGCCCTGGGGTATCAGCAATAATAAATTTGCGTTTATCGGTTGAAAAAAATCGGTACGCCACGTCAATGGTAATACCTTGTTCCCTCTCACTTGCCAATCCATCTACAAGCAAGGCTAAATCAATCTTATCCCCTGTAGTACCTGATTTTTTGCTATCTTTTTCAATCGCTGCTAATTGATCTTCAAAGATCATTTTGCTATCATAAAGAAGCCTTCCAATGAGTGTACTTTTCCCATCATCAACCGAACCACAGGTAATAAACCTGCATATCTCTTTATTCTCATGCTCTTTGAGATATTGTTCTATATTTTGAGCGATTAAATCGCTTTGATGTGCCATTAAAAGTACCCCTCTTGCTTCTTTTTTTCCATACTCGCATCTCCATCACTGTCAATCAATCGCCCTTGACGCTCACTTGTTGTAGTCAATAACATCTCTTGAATAATCTCAGGTAGGGTAGAAGCGGTTGAGTTAATCGCACCTGTCAATGGATAACACCCTAATGTTCTAAATCGAACAATCTCCTCTTTGGCTGTAGCAGCAAGTTGGCTTGGCATCCTATCATCATCGACCATGATTTTCGTACCCATATACTCTACTACTTTACGTTTTTTGGCAAAATAGAGTTGTGGGATAGGGATCTCCTCAAGATAGATATATTGCCAAATATCAAGCTCTGTCCAGTTGCTCAAAGGAAAGACTCGAATCGATTCCCCTCTTTTGTGACGGGCATTGTAGATATTCCACAGCTCAGGACGTTGTTTTTTTGGATCCCATCGATGGTGTTCATCTCTAAAGGAATAGATACGCTCTTTGGCACGAGATTTCTCCTCATCCCGTCTTGCACCACCAAAGACTGCATCAAACTTTTGCATATCCAACATATTACGCAAAGCCTCTGTCTTCATAATATCGGTATGCATCGCGGAACCATGCTCAAAAGGTGAGATTCCTAACTCTTCTCCTTTGGGATTGGAGTAAACAATAAGCTCCATACCCACCTCTTTGGCACGTCTATCTCTAAACTCTATCATCTCATGAAACTTCCACTGCGTATCGACATGCACCAGTGGCAGAGGTGGAGGAGCAGGATAGAAGGCTTTTTGAAGCAGATGCAACATCACTGAGCTATCTTTACCCACAGAGTAGAGCATTGCAGGATTGGAAAACTCTGCTATCACTTCACGCATGATATGAATAGACTCAGCTTCAAGTTGTTTGAGGTGGGTTAATCGATGCTCACTAACCATTCTACTCCCCTTGATATTTTTGCAAATACCAATCAATGGTCTTAATTATCCCCGTATCAAAGTTCTCATCGGCATTCCAGCCAAGCTTCTCTTCTATTTTGCTTGCATCAATAGCGTAGCGTCTATCATGCCCTGCTCTATCTTCGACAAAGGTAATGAGCTCTTTATAGCTTTTTTCACTTGGTACTTTTTCATCCAAGATACTACAAATTCTATCCACAATTTGCAAATTGGTTCGCTCATTGCGTCCACCGATATTATAGACTTCCCCTTTGTTTCCTCTGTGATAGACTAGATCAATACCCTTGCAGTGATCAAGGACATAGAGCCAATCACGGATATTTTTACCATCACCGTAGATGGGGATAGGCTCACTAGATAGAGCCTTGCGAATAATCGTAGGGATAAGCTTCTCATTGTGCTGTTTGGGTCCATAGTTATTGCTACAGTTCGTAATAACCGCATCCATCCCATAAGTCTCCACATAACTTCGTACGATCATATCGCTAGATGCTTTGGAAGCTGAGTAAGGAGAGTTGGGAGCATAGGGTGTCGCTTCCGTAAAGAGATCACTAGGATCATCGCTGAGTGTCCCGTAGACCTCATCGGTAGAGATATGATGAAATCGACACGCTTCATACTCCTCTTTAAATTTGAAAGGCTTCTCCATCCAATATTTATACGCCACATCCAATAGTGTAAAGGTACCATTGACATTGGTCTCAACAAAGATACCAGGGTTTTTAATGGAGTTATCGACATGAGATTCAGCCGCAAAGTGAATCACTCCACGTACATCGTACTCGTTAAAGATAAACTCTACTAACTCACGATTACAAATATCGCCTTTGATAAACTTATATCGCTCATCTTCCTCTACTTCACTTAAATTTTCTAAATCCCCTGCATAGGTAAGCAAATCCAAATTGATAATCTGATACTCTGGGTATTTTTCCAAAAAATAGGGTACAAAGTTACTTCCAATAAACCCTGCACACCCTGTGACTAAAATGCTTTTATTTTTCATTTTCTATATACCTTTTACTTATATAATCTAATGTGTTGTTAATTATCAAAATTAATGTTTCACAATATTGCAAAACCTCTTCAAAGACATCAACAAGTTCATCTTCAATGTATTCATGAGCAATTGTATTTCTGACATCTTTCATAACCCTAAGCTCATCTATATCTTCAAACAAACCTCTTTTATGTGCGTTATTGACGACATCTATCAAAGTACCTTGATTTTCAAACTCATAGGCATCAAGTGTACGAAATATTTTTCGTATCAAAAAATCTATACCTCGACTATAGCGAGCACATAGTGTTTCAAACTTACCAAACTCATCGATACTGTAGCTATCTTTTATCCCAATAGCACAACACTCATCAAAAGAAATTTTAATCCAAAAAAGTTGCTTTTGCAATAACTTTTGATCTTCTACTAACTTCTCTTTCATCATAATAAAATTGCCTTTTGAAGGATATGCGCAACAAAAGGGTTTCTAAATTTTCCATCATCAAGCACAATATCAATTTTTTGCTCTCCAAAATATTTAAAAAACTGCACTCTTAAATTTCTCAAATCCCTTTTTGTAATTTTATCTGAAACAACCAAAAGATCAATATCGCCACCTCGTTGAGTATCATCGACACGACTGCCAAAAAGATAGAGTTTAGCATCACTAGATAAACTTTTTAATTTATCTTTCAACACCTTAACCTCCTCTTTTTTAAGTCTCACCTTCTCTCTCCCAACTCTTTTAAACAACTATCGAGACTATCTTTCCAGTAGGGGATAGTAATGTTGAATTTCTCTTTGATTTTGGCTTTATTCAGCAAGCTGTAGTGAGGTCTTGTAGCAGGTGTAGGATAATCTTTGGTCTCAATAGGCAAGATATTACAATCTACCTTTGCCATCTTCATAATCTCTTTGGCAAAGTCATACCAGCTTAGCACACCCTCATTGGAGTAGTTATAGATCTCCACACTATCACTTTGAAGCTGTGGCACAATATCCAATATCGCCTGTGCCAAATCTCGTGCATAGGTAGGCGAACCCACTTGATCATAGATAACCGTAAGCTGATCTCTATCCTTGCCAAGTTTTAACATCGTTTTGACAAAATTTGCTCCAAAGCTACTATAGACCCACGCCGTACGGATAATAAGTGAATTTTTAGGATTAAGCTCCATCATCGCCTTTTCGCCATCCAATTTAGTTTGACCGTAAACGCCATTAGGACTAGTAGGGTCACTCTCTAAATAGGGGCGATAGTTTTTACCATCAAAGACATAATCCGTTGAGACGTGCACTAAAGCGATACCGTTGGCTTTGGCAACTTCAGATAAGTATTTTACTGCTAAATGATTCACTTTGTTGGCTAACTCTTGATCCTCTTCGGCTTTGTCCACCGCTGTATAGGCGGCACAGTTAATAATGGTATCAATTTGATTTGTCTCTGCAAAGGCTTTAATGGCATCAATATTGGTGATATCAAGCTCTGCTACATCGGTAAAAAAGAAATTATCATTTGAATTAGATGAAAGTACTCGTATTTCACTACCAAGCTGACCATTGCCACCCGTTACTAAAATATTTCTACTCATAATAATCTACCCCATACTCAAAGAGATCACTTGTCTCATTTAGCTTTGGTTGTTTTTTATCTTTATCTGATAGTTTTAAATCTTCATGGATGATTTGCCAATCGATATTAATATCCACATCATCAAAGGCTATCCCTCTATCATTTTGGGGGCTGTAGTAGTTATCAACCTTGTAGGCAAAAACAGTATCATCTTCAAGCACTACAAAACCATGTGCAAACCCTCTTGGCACCAAAAGCTGTCTTTTGTTTTGCGATGAAAGCTCCACTGCTACGTGTTGTCCAAAGGTAGGACTCCCTTTGCGAATATCAACAGCCACATCCAACACTCTACCTTCAATTACTCGTACAAGCTTGGTTTGGGCATCAGGAGCAAGTTGATAATGCAAGCCTCGCAGTACTCCTTTGGAGGATTTTGATTCATTATCCTGGCAAAAATCAATGGAGTACCCAATAAACGCTTCAAGTTTATCTTGCCTAAAGGTCTCCACAAAATAACCTCTCTCATCTCCATGTACCACAGGTTCAACAATGACTACCTCTGGAATTTTGGTTTGTATAAAGTTCATCGTGCTACCACTCCCTCTTTTGCTCTTTTGATTAGATATTGACCGTATTGATTTTTTTGCAGTGGCTTGGCAAGTTCTAAGAGCTTCTCTTTGGTAATATATCCCATCTCATAAGCAATCTCTTCAATACACGCCACTTTTAAGCCTTGTCGATTTTCAATGGTATGAATAAAGTTACTTGCATCTAGCATACTCTCATGCGTACCTGTATCAAGCCATGCATAGCCTCGCCCCATAAGTTCAACTTTGAGCCTCGCTTCATTGAGGTACATCTCATTAAGGGTCGTAATCTCTAGTTCACCTCGCTCACTTGGTTTTACCTCTTTTGCTTTTTTAACCACATCATTGGGATAAAAGTAGAGTCCTACTACTGCATAGTTAGATTTTGGCTCTTTTGGTTTCTCTTCAATACTAGTTACATTTCCATCTTCATCAAACCCTGCTACACCGTAACGTTGAGGATCATTAACTCGATATCCAAATACCGTTGCCTTGTTCTCCTCTTTGGCATTAGCAATAGAGTTAGCCAAAAGTTCTGTCAAACCATGCCCATAGAAAATATTATCTCCTAGTACTAAACAGGCATCATCACCATTCAAAAACTCCTCAGCCAAGATAAACGCTTGAGTCAATCCATCAGGAGAAGGCTGTACCACATACTCAAAAGTCATTCCAAGTTCATTGCCATCACCCAATAAATTTTTAAATGCTATTTGGTCGTGTGGAGTCGTAATAATAAGTACCTCTTTAATGCCTGCTAACATTAATACAGAGAGTGGATAGTATATCATTGGTTTATCGTAAATGGGTACAAGTTGTTTACTTACTCCCTTGGTAATGGGATAGAGTCGTGTACCGCTCCCTCCTGCTAATATTATGCCCTTCATCGCACTCCTTTAATTCTTACTATTTTGTAATTATAACAATTTTTACACAATTGTCTCTAAAATCCCTCGAAAATCCTTCAGATAGACCATATTAGGTCCATCACTCAGTGCAATCTCAGGATCTTGATGCACCTCAAAGAAGAATCCATCTACACCCACAGCATTAGCCAACTTTGCCATATAGGGGGCATATTTTCTATCTCCTCCACTCTTTCCACCAAGAGCTGAAGGTTTTTGAGTTGAGTGGGTGACATCCATCACCACAGGGTATCCAAACTCTTTCATATCGATAATTTGGCGGAAATCCACCACCAAATTACCAAGTCCAAACATACTCCCTCGTTCAGTGAGCATAATCTTATCGTTCCCACTCTCTTTGACCTTGGTCACAGGATGAATCATATCTCTGCCATCAAGAAACTGTGCTTTTTTGATATTGATAATTCTACCCGTTTTAGCTGCAGCAATAAGCAAATCGGTCTGGCGGCATAAAAAGGCAGGAATTTGGATAATATCAATCACTTCGCCCAATGCTGAAGCTTGTGAGGACTCATGAATATCAGTGGTAATGGGCAATTCAAACTCATCTTTAACCTTTTGCAATATCCGTAATCCTTCATCTAGTCCAGGACCTCGATAACTGCTTAGTGATGTACGATTGGCTTTATCAAACGAAGCTTTAAAGATATAGGTAAACCCCAACTCCTCACTTATCTTTTTAATATTTGCAGCCAAATCCATCACCATATCTTCATTCTCAATCACACAAGGACCTGCAATGATAAACTTTTTTGCTTTTAACTCTTGATACAACGTTTCACTACTCACTTATCATCTCCAATGCTTTGTTATAATCTTCTATGATATCAATCCCAATCGACTCATACGAAGTCTCTACCATCTTGATAGCATAGCCATTTTCTAATACTCGTAACTGTTCTAACTTCTCTAATCGTTCAAGGTAGCTAGGTTCCATTTGACTATATTGTAGTAAAAACTCTCTTTTATACCCATAAATCCCCAAATGACGATAAAATTTTAATGGATGGGGGATAGTGATGTGGTGGTTTAACAGTGTTTCCCAATCATCTCTATGATGAGGGATAATAGAGCGTGAGAAGTAGAGAGCATTGTAATTTTTATCAATGGTAACTTTGACGACATTAGGATTTTTAAGCTCTTCTACTTTCTCAAGTAGGTGCATAGCACTTACCATCTGCGTTTCAGCTTCAAAAGCATCCACCAAATCATCAATAAGTTGTGGCTCTATAAAGGGTTCATCCCCTTGCACATTAATCACTATATCAGCATCAATCTTTTCAACAGCCTCAGCTATTCTATCGGTTCCTGATTCATGGCTCGCACTTGTCATAATTACATTATCTGTAAATTTTTTACAATGCTCTTGCACTTCAATTGTATCCGTTGCGATATAGACAGCATCAATTTTTTTGGCTTTACACGCTTGTTCATAGACTCTTTGAAGTACACTCTTACCGCCCAAGTCCAATAAGACTTTATTGGGCAAACGAGAGGAGTTGAGTCGAGCGGGGATGATAACTATTTTTTTCATTTTTTTCCTCGTATAATATCTTTTAAGAGCAACCCTTTGTTTTTAGCAAAGAGATACTACTCTATTAAGATTGAAGTACTCACACTTCAAATCTTTGAAAAGTCCTCGTTTATGAATAAGGTAACATTCCACCAACTGTAAAAGAAGAGTGATGAGGCTACCAAAAACCCCTTACTTGCTTCTGTTAGTCTTTTACTATTTAAGTAAAAATAGACAAAGAAGCTAAAGGGGAGGAAGAGGAATATGAATTCATAGCTATTGAAGAGCAAGGTTATCTCCTTTTTTCATTTATATTTTGATCCAAAGTGCAATATTATTTATAAGCGTCTGCTTATACAATCTATATCTGTATATCAGCCATCTCTTTTTTATAAAACTACTTTCTCCAATAGTACTAAAGGCTTTAAGCATATTAATATTCTCATGGTCAAGTTGTTCTTTAAAGGTATCTAAAAAAGCTTTTGCTTGTTTGATATTGATCTCTAAGTCTCTAATATAGTTTTTATCGCGTTTAATTAAGCTAAATAGAACTCCAGCATAGTGCCTTACTCTATTAATTTTTTTATGATCTTTAGCACCTATTGTATTGCTACTATGTTGCCGATATTTGATGGTACTTTGATCAATATACTCCACTTTTCCAAATTGAGCCGCTACTAATCCCATCCACCAATCATGCATGATAGCATCACTAGAAATAGGTAAGGAGAGCTCTGCCAATCTTCGATTGACCATCATCGTACAGCCTGTAATGGTATTTTGAATCAAGAGTCGACTAAAAGAGTTGTATTGGGGAAAGATGGCTTCATAACTCCACATAGACTCAGAAATAGTCTTTAAATTTTCATCAACAACTTCCAAATCACTGTGCACCAAAAATGGAAGCTCAGCATACTCTTGCTCCATCGCTTGCATTTTTGCTAGAGTTTGTACTACCTTATCACTTTTCCAAACATCATCTTGATCACAAAACATAAAATAGTCTGCATCACTATGCTCTAACGCATACATTAGTAATGCCTCAAAACTTCCCTTAACCCCTAAATTTTCTCGATTTTCCAATAACGTAATATCATACGTCTCTAATATTTCATACGTTTTATCTCTGCTTCCATCATCACGAACAAAAATTTCAATAGACTCATAGCTTTGATTCAATAACGAATCAAGTTGCTCTTTAAGATATATTTCTCCATTATAGGTAGAGAGAAGAATAGCTATTTTCAACAATTTTCTCCAAACTCTAACATCTTATTTTCCCAATCCAAAGCACTTTGGCAAATAAGTTCCAAATTATCATACTTTGGCTTCCATTCCATCTTGGTTTGAATCTTAGCATTATCAGCAACCAACTGGGCTGGGTCTCCCTCTCTTCTTGGAGCAATTTCCACTTTAAAATCTACTCCACTGACACTTTTAACCGCATCAACCACCTCTTTGACACTGTATCCATGCCCGTAACCGCAATTAAAAATATCACTCTCATTGCCCTCTTGCAGATACTTTAGTGCCTCAATATGGGCTGATGCCAAATCCTCTACATGAACATAATCTCGTATACACGTCCCATCAGGCGTATCGTAGTCATCTCCAAATATCATAATCTTCTCTCGTTTACCAATAGCAGCGTGGACAATAAGGGGGATTAAATGCGTCTCAGGGATATGAGCTTCCCCTATAGAGTTATCACTACTTGCTCCTGCCACATTAAAGTATCGTAAAATGACAAATTTGAAATTACTGTGAGCTTTGGCACTATCTTGAAGCACTTGCTCACTCATCAATTTACTCATACCGTAGGGATTAATAGGAGTTGTAGGCAAACTTTCGCTAATTGGCACAATATCAGGCTCACCGTAAACTGCCGCTGTAGAGCTAAAGATAAAACGATTAACACTGTATTTGATGCACATCTCTATTAAATGAGTAGTATTAATGGTATTGTTCCTATAATATTTGAGTGGCTTTTGTACCGACTCCCCCACTTGCAAATGAGCCGCAAAGTGTATCACAGCATCAAACGAGTTGCTTTCAAATAGCTCTTCAACCTTATCAAATGAAGCCAAGTCTAATTCAATAAAATTAAACCTATCTTTATCAAAAAAACTCTTAAGTACCGCAATTGAGTCAAACTCACCACCGCAAAGATTATCTATAACCGTTACTTTAATACTCTTATTTTGTGATAGTTGTCGTACAACATGACTACCGATATACCCCGCTCCACCTGTGATTAATATGTGCATCTACTCACCTTTTAGAAATAAACTATATTATACCGTTTTCACATTTTTTTTGCATTATCTCTCTTTAAACTCTTTATAGAACGCATTAATAAAAGTATAAATTGTTGATAATACTCGTTTGGATCTCTCTTCTTATTTATATTTTGAGTCTTGACACTAAAGATTTGATCAAATTCTAAATGCAAAAAATAATTATAATAAAGATAACTGTTATCAGGTCGAAAATGCTCTAAAATTTCTCTTCTCTCTTCCACACTTAACAAGTCATCAAACTTTTCATAAAGCAGCGGATCATTGTTTGTTAAACTTATTAATCTATTTTTTAACGACTCATCATGAATGGTATCAAACAATTTTGGCTCTTTTACCAAAACATTGCACAGTAAAAGACTTAAACTCTGATTAGCAACCTCTTGAGAAAAATCTGTTTTTTCCAAATCAATATTGCATCTAAATAAAAAATCTTTTAATAAATCACCTTCATGCAAAACCTCTTTTAATACAAGCCCTACAGTTAGGTTCTTTTTACCATAAATCTCTTCCAAGCCTTTAACAATAAGATAGTAGTTTGGATAGAGATCTTTTTTGGCTTGCAAAATGTACTCTTTTAAGGATATACCACTCTTATACCCCCACTGTTGCCAAGATGACACCAAGAAAGTATCTTGAGGCTTTAGATAATAAAGCACTTTAATATCTGAAAAACAACTTCTAAAGAGTTGATGAATCTCTGTATCACATAAATGATTGATAAGATTTTCAGCAGAAATAATAACGGTATCAAAAGCATCACTATTGGAAATTTCTCTTAACTTCTCATTGAGTTGCTCCACTTTGTTTTCTTGAATAAGCATTTCAAAAAAATCTCTAGGTGTCTCATCATACCACCGAAAATCAATATCATCAGGCATTCGCAACTCATTATCTGGAACAAAAACTCTATTTTTTAGAAAATACTTTCTGTTTTTTACCAAAAACTTTTGAATAGCTGTGCTTCCACATTTTGCATGACCTAGGTGTAGAATTAATCTCATTATTTATCATTCCATATTTATTTTAAATCTTACTATCAGACAACTTTAATAATTAAATCAAAAAGTTATTTACTACTTCTACAACTTTTTTAATCTCTTCTGTCTCTAGTAAACCACTCATGGGTAAGCTTAAAACTTCACTGTGTATTTTTTCACTAATTGGATAACTGTCATCTCTCCATTCAGAGTATGCTTTTTGTTTATGAGGAGCTATAGGATAATGAATAAGCGTTTGAATTTCATTATCTAACAAATACTTTTGAAGCTCTTCCCTTTTACTTGTCCTAATAACAAAAACATGCCATACATGATTATTCTCTTCTCTACTCTTAGGCAATACAATGGCATTGTTTTTAATATTATCTAAATAGTATTTGGCTACCAATCTTCTACCTTGAATCTCTTGCTCTAAATATTTCAACTTTACTCTTAGTAGGGCCGCCTGCATCTCGTCGAGTCTACTGTTTGTACCTTTATAGAGATTTTTATACTTTTTATGACTACCATAATTCCCTAAAGCTCTAATAACATTAGCTAGCTCTTCATCATTTGTAGTTACAATACCACCATCGCCTAAAGCACCCAAATTTTTACCAGGGTAGAAGCTAAAGCCGCTAGCATCACCCAAAGCACCAGCTTTTTTATCACCATAATAAGCACCATGAGCTTGTGCAGAGTCTTCAATAACTTTTAGATTATATTTTTGGGCTATTGTATTGATTGTTTCCATCTCACACGTTTGACCATAGAGATGAACAGGCATAATAGCTTTTGTCTTTGCAGTAATCTTCTCTTCTATTTTAAGAGGATCAATCAAATAGGTTGTAATATCAGGTTCTACCAAAACTGGAACTAAACTGTTTTGTGATATTGCTAAAATAGATGCAATATAGGTGTTAGAAGGGACGATAATCTCATCCCCTTCACCCATTACTCCCATCTCTTTATAAGCTCGAATAATTAAACTTAGTGCATCCAAGCCATTGGCTGTCCCAACAGCATATTTCGTACCGCAAAATTGTGCAAACTCATCTTCAAATGCTTTGCACTCATTTCCTTGAATATACCAACCGCTATCAATAACTCTAATAGAGCTTTCAATAAGTTCTTCTTGATATTGTGCGTTAAGTTTTTTTAGATTTAAAAAATCTATCATGTATTATCCTTTTTTCAAAATATTGTAGTATCCAACTCATTAATAAAATCGTTGCAATAATCCAAACAAAATAGTAATTTGGCAATTTACCACCATCGCAAGGTGTAAAAAACATCGCTATCATATTGTGATGCAATAAAAAAAATAAAAATGATACACTCGATAATTTTAAAATAATCAAGTTTACCTTTCTACTTATTTTTGCTAGATAATTAAAAAGCATAAATAAAAATACAAATGTTACCATTCCCACTAATATCCGTGTATACATATAATGAAAATTACTTTTCAAATAGGTCAACTCTACAAAATAACAATAAAAAAACAACACAGCCACACTTATGAGCATAAAAGGTGTTAATAGCTTATCGCGATAATGCATAACCACCATACCAAAAATAAATTCTGGTAATCGTACAAGTGGAAAATGCAGTATATCCATCGAAGAGACCATAGAATAGTTTTCAACAACTACAATAGCCACGATAATAGAGATTACAAATGCTTTTAAGAGATCTGTTTTTAATACAAAAGGGACTACTAGATAAAGAATCAATATAAACCCTAAAAACCACTCCCCAACTAGATAAAAGTTAGGAATCAAATAATAGAAAAAACCATCTAACCCCATAAGAGTGAGTACAAATGTTGATAAGTTCTCTTGACGAGGAATTGCACCATAATAAAGAGTAAGTAAAATAAATATAACAATATAGGCTATATAAAATTGTGGCAAAATCGACTTTACTCTCTTTTTCATAAAATCAATAAATGTAATGCTACGCCTTGTATGATAAGCCGTATAGATAGCAGCACCACTTAAAATAATAAACAAAGAGATTCCAATAGAACCTATAGAATCATTAAGAAAACGTTGAACTAATAATATGTCAGAAGATATTTTATGAAAGCCCAACTGCTGATTGAAGTGAAAAACAAAAATCATCAAAGTCGATAAAACCCGAATATAGTCCAAGGCATACTCTCTATCGTAGTTCATGGATACTCTCCTTCATCTCTTCATATTCAAGTTTATACAATCCTGTATTGACACCAATGAATTTAACATTAGCCTCTTGTGCTGCTTGCATATCTGTTGCAGAGTCTCCGACAAACATCAAAATATTATACTCCTGTTTGATCTCTTGAAGTACTTCTACTTTTGGGTTTTTATCTTTGGCGTGCTGTACAAAAATGATCTTCTCAAAATATTTATTAATTCCAAAATGATCCATCTGTTTTTGTGCATTTTCATGATGACTACGAAGAGATAATATTATCAATTTTGCATTATGCTCTTTAGCTAAACTATCAAAGAAATTCTCTTGATATATTGCTTCATCTTTTGCTAAAAACTTTAAACTCTCTATATTTTTTATCCAAAGCTTACGAAACTGTTCAATCTCCTGAGAATCAGGCTGATAAGTGTTGATAAAAAAATTTAAAGCTGAAGCTTGATGTTCTCGTCTAAAATCTTTGTAAACATCAAAAGAGCTCTCAAAAGAGTAATTAAGTCTCTCTATAATATATTTCGTCACAAAATAGTGTCGGCTGTGGGTATTGATTAAAGTATCATCTAAATCAAAAACTATTGCATTAGACCTCTTCACTGTAAAAACTCTCCTCCCAATACCGACTCATATAGAGATTGTAATTAATATCTTGGTAAGGTACTCTCTCAACCTTTTGACCCATAAGCTCTTTGAAGATATATTGGGATAAATTAAAATTTGCTTCAATACTAATCACTGCTGTACTTGCAAAACGAGGATTTATCTCGATGAAATATAACTGATTATCATGGTAACTACGCATGAATTGAATATTTGATGGACCTTTAAAATTTAGCTGTGCCAAAATTTTTTCACAACTCTCAATAAGTTCTTCATCAAAAAAAGTACGCCCTTTTGTACATATTCCATCTCGTACAACTATACGCTCTCTTGGAACACCACCAATAAAGTCACCTCTTAAAAGACTACTATAGCAATCAACAGTATATTCAACCCCTTCAATAAACTGTTGTAAAATATAATTTTCAAACTTTTCATCTTTTAAAAAAAACTCTAACTCTTGTTTGGATTTAAAAATTTCAATATTTTTACTACCTACTCCATCTTTTGGTTTGATAATTAAAGGATACTCTTCATCTGCTATATCATCATAACTATCATAAGTCTTAGGGACATTCACACTCGTTTGTAAAACAACCTTATTGGTCTCAATTTTATTATTACAAAGCTCTACAATTTCATAATCATTAGCTACAATTTCTACAGGTTGCAACTCTTTTTTATATTTTGCCAATGTTTGAACCTCAAGATCATGGATAGGAATAATAGCATCAATCTTCTCTTGTTCAATGATTTTTTTCATATCATTAATATAATCTAACTCATTCATTGAAGAGGATACTTGATAGAATTTATCTACAAACCGATACCCCGCACACAACTTTTTTTCATTGGTATCAGTACCTACTAAAAAGATATCATTATTGAGTTTCTTAAAGCCTTTGATTACAGAAATAGCTGTATTAGAACCTAAAGATGTGATTAATATTTTATACACTCTTCAAACCCTCTATATAGTTTAAAAACTCATCATAATCCCTCATATAATCACTCTCATCATAAAGCTCACTTGCCAAAACAACTAAGACACAATCTGAAGAGAAGTCATACATCTCTCTCCAAACGATAGAGTCAATTAATAATCCTTTATTTGGTGCATCTAAAAGATACTCCTCTTTACTTATTCCATCATCAATTAAAAACTTACAACTTCCTTTTACCGCAATAGCAACTTGTTGTAAGTTCTTGTGTGCATGAAACCCTCGACGAACATCTGTTTTAGTATCAAATATGTAATAGACTCTTTTTATTGCAAAAGGAATCTCTTGATATGCATTTAAGGCTATTAAACTTCCTCTACTATCACCATTTATATTAAATTCTTTTAAACTCATTAAATTTTTACTCTCCCATATTTTTCCAAACTATTTACTTTTAGTTATACATAATGTTAATGACCATTTGACTCTACAGGAGTTATTTTACGATATCGAAATCCTCTTGATTTAAAAAGTCCTATCATTTTTTTATTTAAATACTCAGTAATCTCATAGCTGTAGAGCTGATTATTAAGATATATCATTATTTGAGTATCTATCTTTTGAGCTTTTATATAAAGCTTTTTAGAGTTATCCAAAAAGCGATATATATCACTTACATCCTTTTGATACTCTACAAGTTTAAAGTTTTCATCATAAAAAGAGACCTCACACTCTTTATCAAGATTCAAAAATGAAAGGTGTGATATATCATGTTCACTCTCAACATAAATAAACTCTAAAGTATCTGCAATCAGATAATTATCTACACCAGTAACGTAAAACTCATTATGGTAAAAATGCAATAAAATATCTTCAGCATATTGTAAAAGTCTGAAATTGAACTTTTCATCTAAAGAAAAATAAGATAAATTACTACTATTATCCAATTCTTCCGACTCTCCATAAAGCACCACTTGTTTCGAATGAAGTAGAGATAAAATTTTCTCTTCATTGAGTGCCATCTCCAAAAGCTTATCCTCTACAAACACAATAGTATGCCTATCAATAGAATCAACAATCTCAACATATTGATCATTTAAAAGCTTCGCTATTTTAGAACTGTTGCCATAAATATAAAGTGATATTTTTTTATAAAGTCTATTTTCATAGTTTGTTTTAGTCTTTGTCAACAGCCCCAATTCATTATAATATTTAGCCAAATAGTCATGAATAAAAACTTCACTAATATGATGCGTTAGAAGGTGCTCACCCAACTCAGGAATCAACTCAATTAATAGCTTTGAGTAAGTAATATTATGCTCTAAATGGTTAAAGATATGTAATAAAAAGTGCTCTTCAATATCTTTAGGTCTCTTATAGTCAATGATAAAATCAAGAAATTTTTGTTTATAAAACACTCTTCTCAATGTTACAACAAACTCATATTTACCTTGCATTAGTCTCTTTTTACCAATACTGTAGTTATTTCCATGCACTCTATAGTAACACGTTGTATCTGCACAATAACTAAATTCTCCTAATAATAAGAGGTTTAACCATAATTCATAATCTTGTAATCGATCATTATTATAACCCAACAATTGATAAAGAACAGTACCATCAAGCTTCTCTTGATCGATTACAGATGAAGGTGCACACAAAAAATTACCTTTGATTAAATTGGCAAAAAGTTCATGACGACTTGATGTAGCAACCGATTGGTTCTTAAAAATATAATCATCACTTTCACAATTCTTACCATCAATAAAAACAACATTAGAAAAAGAGACCATAGCTTTAGTCTCTAACAAGTTTTTAATCTGTTTTGCTAGATACTCTTCAGCCCAAACATCATCATGACCAATCATAGCAACAAAGCGACCTGATGCTTTTTGAAAAAGATTAAAAAGTGTATTTCCAACACCTCTATTTCTCTCATTTTGGTATAAGTGTATATTCGTGTACTTCTCTTGATATCGCTTAATAATATCAATCGTACCATCATTTGAACCATCATCACAAATTAAAAGTTCAAAATCTTGGTATGTTTGTCTAAAAACTGACTCCAACGTCTCTTCTAACGTCTCTTGACTAAAATATGTAGGCAAGATTACACTACATTTCATTTAAAAAATCCTTTTTTATTACTAAATAATTTACGATATTACTATTAGGGTTAATATCTATTAATATTCCTTTTTGAGTTGCAACCTCTTGACGCTCAAGCTCAATATAATACGGCACATCATCCAAAATAGCCTTTTCATACTTTGCTTCACTCTGCAATGGAATAAAAATTGAAGAGTCTAAATGCTCTATAAGTAAACGTAGAGGGAAATAGTACAAAATTTTCAAAAACTCTTTTTCAATACTGCCAATATTTACAAGCATAATATTATATTCAAGCCCATTTAACCACTCATCAGTATTCAATTGTTCATTCAACAAACCTGATAGATTAAGTAGCTCATCAGCTGAAGTAAATTTACACACAACACTATAAGGGATACGCTCATTAATGTATACCAAAGGGGCTTCACCATAATATCGAAACAACTCATCAGCTTTTTTAACACGTTCAACATAAGCTATTGGCTTTTGAGCAATACTCTTAGCTGTACTGTTTTCATGCACTCTCCATCCATATGAAAAGTGCTCTATCTGCTTAACTTTTACATCTTTTAAATTAAACTCTTTTAAATACTCAAACAACCAACAGAGATCAAATATAGAGCTATACTTTTCACGTCCCTCCTCTAAAGAGGGAATTGTTTTTAAAACTGTATCCGTTTTTAAATAGGTAAAGTGATGTGTATAAAAATAGTAAAATATACTTAAGAGATCAACTTGTGGCTTATGAAAATGGTCAAATGGGTGCAAAATCTCCTCAAACTTATACTCATTAGTATACAAGATATCATACTCTCCTTCTTTTAAGAGTTCAATCTCTTGTTGAGATATAAAGACTCTATCATCATGATCTAGTATAGCACAATATTGTGATGAAGCATGTTTAAATCCATTAAGATAACTACCATAAATTCCAAGATTTTTTTCATTTTCATAATATTTAATAAAGGGGTACTTATACATTAGATTCATCACATAAGCTTTAAGTTCTTGATTATTAGGAGAGTCATTGACTAAAATCCATTCAACATACTCATCAATTTTGGCAACATCAAGTACAAGTTCTTCAAGATAATCAATTGGCGTATTATAAAGTGGTGTTACGAGAGTCAATAGGTTGATTTTTGTTACTACTCCACTAGTCTTAGTACAAACTCTTCCTTCTTGTTGACCATAACGTATATAGTGTAGCAAAGGGTTCATCCCTGATTTTTCAACATCTTCATAAGTTTGATAGTAGTAGTTTGTATCAAACTCTTGGCTTGGATTACGTCCCTCTTTCGCACCACTTTTAATATAGTGTTCAATTGGATCGATATCAGACAGTCTTACATCTGGATAGGTAAAGAGATAATAACTTTTATCAAACATATTACTTTGTTCAATAATTTTTTTCCATTTTCTATATTTTAAAGTTTGCATTATCATCGTTTAAACATCCTTACAAACCTTCTTAATGGTCGGGTTACTCTCCAACTCTTACTTGAGTACATTGAAACAATCTCCTCTTTAAGTATCTTGATCTCTTCTTGATACTTGACTTTATTCTCTTTCATCTCTTGAGTTAAACTTAGATTACTTTCAAATAGTTTACGAAACTCCCCTTTTTGTACTCTAAACTCCTCTTGATAAAGACTCTGAGTTTGATAAAGTTGTTGTTTAAGAGTTGATAGCTCTTCATTATACTCATGCTTTAAGGAATCAAGCTCCTCTTCATGCTTCTCATTAGTATAACGAAGTTCACTTTTATAGTCAACTATTTTTTTCTGACTTTCATTCCATGCTATCTTTATCTCTTGATAAGCATTTTGCGCATGGTGACGTTCTGTTTTAAGATGAGCAATATGCTCTTGCAGTTCATTATCTAATTCCTTATGTTTCTCTTTAAGGTACTTTATATGCTCTTGACTTTCACTCCATTGAGACTTCACCTCTTTATATGCACCACTTGCATGACTGAGCTCTTGATTAAGATACTCTATATGCTTTTGGCTTTGCTCCCATTCTGATTTGACCTCTTTGTATGCATTGTGGTTACGATTTATCTCTTCATTAAGATACTCTATATGCTTTTGGCTTTCACTCCATTGTGTTTTAATTTCCTGATAAGCATTATGTGCATCCGTCAACTCTTCTTTAAGTTGCTCCATACGTTCTTGAGTCTCTTCTAAAATTTGTGCATTATATTGGTGAGCATCTAATATCAAATGTATAGTTTCATTATAAAAAAGTTTTTGATATCCAAAAAGTTGTTTTCGTAACATATCAAATTTTTTCAAACTATTTTTATCAGATGGGTTTTTGACTCTTAAGATAATATCTTTTACAATATCAGGTATATTATCTGAAAGATTCTCTGTAGAAAGATTATAATGTTTTAAATTTGGCTCTAAAAAATCATCGATTTTATCTTTTTTAGCTCTATATAGCTCTACCAAATTTAGTGACAATTCCTTCTCAATCTTCTCTATTGTCTCTTGTGTATCTTCTATCAACTCTTCAAAACCAAAAAAGACTCTAGGCAATCCTCGACTAAACTTTTCAGCAAGTAGTACATTATATACCCAAAGTAAAATACCTTTTTCTAGTGGAATACTATTTCTTCTTAATAAAGATTGAGCTACTTCCATAGGGTTTCTATAAGGTATGATAATTTTGATATTAATATTTAACTCTTCTAAAACTTTTTGATAAATAGGGAAAAGATAGACTAAACGAGGATCTTTAATGGCAAAAATTTTAGAGTATGCAAACTCTTTTTGAATACTATCTTTGAGCTGCTGATAATTCGTAACCTTATCCAGTTTTGATTCATGATAGAAAGGATCATCCCAAGAACTCCCTATTTGAGATAAGAGTTCCTCATTCGCCTCATAAAAATGATTGTTTTCAAAATAACCCTTTTGATTATCAACAGTCGCTTCCATCAAATCACTGCCAAGATAAACATCCAATTGACTCAAAACACCAGCCAAAGCCGATGTTCCACTACGATGCATCCCTAAAACTAAAATACACGTTTGTTTCTTATCACTCATTGCCATCCTACAAAGTCAAAAATTCTCTAATTGTACTATAAAATCGATAAAACCCTAGATACCTAGAGAATAACAACATTTCTCTACGCTTCAATATTAACTCACAACTATTAAATTTTGATACTCCTCAAACTTTTGCCTAATAATAGAGCTATAAGGACGCAGTCTATAAGCTTGTTCCATTATTTTATAAGCCGTTTGTATATCACCTAGTTGCTCAAAGGAGAGGGCTACTTCTCTGAGTACATCAGCCTCTTGCGAGGAGAGAGGGAGTGTTTTGAGGTTGGCAAACGATTGTTTAAATCCTCGCATTTCGCCAATAAAATCAAAGAGTCTATTGAGCATCTTTACCTCTTGCTGGCTTAATGTTTGACTTTTAAGTTTTGCTTCCCAATAACTAAAACACAAATTTTGTATCTCTACATTCAAATCAAAATAGTTCTCTATAAAAAACTCAATATAGCCCTTGTCAATTTGAATGTGCGGATTTTGATTGCTTGGGAGTTCCAAACTGTATTGCAGACAAAAGTGTTCTTCTAACCACTCCATATCGGGCTTCATAAAAGTTTGAATATCTTTAAGCTCCTCTTGTTCCAAACTAAACTTTTTTCCCAAAAGACCTTCAATGATCTGTGTATCACCAAAATATCTGCCGTTATCCATACCAAAATATCTACCCTCTTCGATATTTCGTGAGACCAACAGAGGCTTTTGGCTGTTGATGTATCGCAATAAATCGGCTGCTTCATAGGAGAGGCTCTCATTGATCTTTAGATCATCAAAGGATTTTATCTGCTCCTCTTGTAAGCCCATTTGATCTAAAAAATAGGAGACAAAACCGTGTTCATACCCCGTAGCCTCTTCAAATTTATAGATGATAATATTTTCTCTTCCAAAGAGTTCAATATATTTTTCTAATCGTATACGGTAGAGATCATGAAACTCCTCTAAAGGAAATCGATCATGCCCCGATTTAATACGTTGTTGAATATCAGATGAGATGTAACCTAGAGCATCACGAATGGAGACAACAATTTTAATCTCGATATCTTTAAAAATATCAGAAAAAAATGCTTTGAGCCTCACTAGACCCTCTTTTTCAAGCATAGAGAGATCTTCTGCTGAGAGAATCAAATTTTCTATCTCTCTATCTTCTATCTCATTAACAAAGGTACTTTTGAGTGTCTCATGGTACTCTTCTATCTCTTGAGTGGAGCGATTATGAAAGATATTCTCATAAAAATCCTCAGGGTTATCGCAAAACATACTAAATAGAAAGTTATGATTAAATCGCCAATCTTTGGGGTAGTAGTACCCCATCGATTCAAGTTTCTCACGATTGTGATAAAGTGCATACTGTATACTTGATGAACCTGTCTTTTGAAATCCAACGTGCAGATAGAGTGTTTGCGACACTATAGCCCCCTTTTACTCAGTAGATAAGCCTCTTGGAGCAGCTCATGATAGGCTTTAACCATCTCTTCATAAGTTGGCAGTTTATCCAAGGCACTTGTTGCATTATCTATGAGCTTTTCTCTCAATGCTTTATCTTCATAGAGAGTTTGCATATTGTTTGCAAGGGCGTTAATATCCCCCACATCACACAGTAGTGCACTGCTGTTATGAAACACCTGTTCTTTGATTCCAAAGGTATTGGTTGAGACTATGGGCAATCTTAAATACATCGCCTCTTGAATCACCTTAGGAAAACTCTCAAGATGACTGGTAAACAAAAAGGCATCAGCAGCGTTATAGTAGTTGCCAATCTCTTTGGTCTCAGCAATAATATGAATATTTTTTTGTACAACCTTTTCGCTCTTTTTATGATACTCATGCAGCTGCGTACTGTACTCCGAGGCACGATCACCTACAATGAGTACAACCACCTCTTTTTTAATGCTTTTGGATAGCTTTTCATACGCTCTTATAGCATCCATCTGAGCTTTTCGAGGGGATACTATACCAGGACAGATAAAGACAAACTTATCTTCAATACCTAAGCTTTTTCGCATATCACTACGCATCTGTGCATCCATAGCAATACTTACTCGCGATGTATCAAACCCGTTATAGATCACCTCAAAATTATTTTTGAAGTTATAGGGTTCAAAGAGCTCTCGCGTGCTTTGTGCTACAAAAATACTCTTGTAGGCATAGGTCATCGCAGCTTTTCCACGCTCCTCTATAAACCTCCCATGCTCACGCAGATGCTCAAAGGGTGGTTCACTCTCGTGAATGAGCCAAAGTGAAGCGATCTTAAGCCTATTGGCTACTTCAATTGCCCAGTAACACAACACCGTATTGGCAAAGAGCACATTGACTCCAAGAGAGTGAATCCTCTTCTCAATCTTCCATAGATGCTCATTATAGACCTCTAATGTTGGAGCAAAATAGAGACTAAACTCTTCAAAATAGTGTGCTTCAATCCCTTGGGCTTCATAAGCTTCTCTGAGTGGTCCATCTTCCATAGAGAGAACGACTGGCTCTATGGCATAACTCTCTTTGAGAGCTTTGGCAATCTCAAAGAGAATCAATGAAGCCCCCTCATACTCATAGTTGTGCGATACCATCAAGACTCTAAATTTATGATCGGGCATTTTGCGAACAATGGTTGAAGCAATCGCAAAATCCGTTCCCATAGTCGTAAGATTAGGGTTATAGTAGGGATCTTGCCAGTTTTTATATTTACGAACAAAAGCAGCCTCTTCAGAAGGTTTATCGTTTCCTACTCCAATGCCCCGTGTTACCCCCTCATAGTGATAGAGCTGTGCATTGGGAGCCACTACAGTGCGATAGCCTGCTTGGGTGAGTTTAAATCCATAGTCGCAATCATTATAAGCTACTGAGAAATCCTCATCATCAAAACCACCCATCTGCATAAAAATCTTTTTGGTTGTCAGCATACACGCCGCTGTCATTGCCGAGAAGTTTTTGATCGATTGAGCATAATCCAAATAGCCCGAAGCATCACCATCGATGAGCTTAAACGAAGGAGCAGGAAGCCCATAGGGGGCAACACGGTTGGTAATACCCACATGCTGCAACTTATCATTGCCATAATATAACCGTGCTCCTACCGAGCCTACTCCATCAATTTGAATCAACCCTGCCATTTGTGAAAGCCACTCAGGAGTGATGACCTTAATATCGTTATTTAAAAAGAGGATATACTTCTCATCCACCATCTTGGCTGCTTCATTATTGACATAAGAGTAGCTAAAGACTCCATTGGGTGATGAAATTTTTAATACCTTATGTCTGGTTGTGGCAAAATACTCCAAGATATTCTCTTCATCGCTATCATTATCAATAATATAAACAGTATAGTTTTGATAGCTTGTCATCTCAAGAGAGTCAAGGGCAACTTTAAGGACATCAAACATATTTTTGGTAGGAATAATAATAGCAATATCAGGACCACTGTTGGCAAATTGCAGACTATAAACAGGTTTAGAAGCAGATTTGGAAAACTCCTGTTCAATCACGGCTTCATAGGGTAAACCAATAGTGTTCAGATAGTTCTCAATCAGTGGCTTATAGTCTCTTCTTGATTGCTCGTCTAAATTGTGAAAAAGAATCTTAGGAATATGGTGGATCTTTTCTTCTCGTATCATCGCATCAAAAACAATATTTTCAATAGGAAACTCTTGGGATAGAGTATGGAGACTCTCAACCTTGCAAGCTATCGCTCCACCAACATAGTAAGGCTGAGAGAGCATCAGTTCGGGGGAGAAGTCGGGTTTAAACTGAGGGTTAATCAGCTCCCCTTCACCGTAATCATCCTCATCCAAATAGATAATATCGGCACTCTCTTGCTCTATACTGTATGCAATATGCATTAAGAAGTTTGGCTCAAAAAGAAGAGCTCTATCGATCAAGACAATCCACTCCTCCCTTTCAAAAAGCTTTTTGTCCAATAGAGACAGAGTATAATCAACATTTTCACTCGCCACAATATACTCTCGAAGCTCATCAGTAATCTCTTCATCAAAAACAAACAGTGCTCTAAAGTATGGATAGTGCTGATAACTCAGTGACTCTATCATACGACGTGCATCTTTAGCATCTACACGAATAAAAAGCTTCAAAAAGGTTGTGGCACTCTTTTGGATTGATAGGGTATCTACTTGTTGAAAATCAGCACGCTCATAGTATGGCATCACCTCAAGTACTTCATTGAGATGGTCACAAAATTTGCTCGAAGGCTCTACTTTAGAGATATCGACATACTCTTTGGCTATCGCCAACTGCTTTGAGGCTTGAGCCCATATGCCTTCTCTAAGTAGCTTCTCATCATCGAGTTGAAGTTTATCAAAGTCATTCGTGATCAATGCATATCTGTTGGCTCCAAAATCATCCTCAAAGATAATCTCATTAAAGAGTTTGGCATCTTGGCTTGAGGGTTTTTCAAAAAAGGCAAAAATATTTTGCGTTGCTATCTCAGGAGTAAACTTACTTTGAGTAAACAATCCATAGTGATGATGCAGATAATCTTCTACAAACTCCACTCCTCCTTGATGCAAAGAAGCCAATACTTGATTGGATCTAGCAGAAAATCCGTTACTATCCAAGCTTGGAAGCCAACGATTTTGATCTTTTTGCAAAGCGGTAACTGAAGCGTGCGTAGTGGAGAAAAAAAGCTCAAAGAGCTGAACATAGTGAAAAAACTTCTCTGAGAGTGGATGATCATAGGGGATATAGGCGTGATGCTTGATACCATCAGAGGAGAGCTCTTTAACTTTACTGTTGGTTACAAAATAGAGGGCATCAATTTTTTGTTTGGTTAATGTTAAAAGTGTCTTTTGCAGTGAGCCTGCATAACCAATATCAACAATGAGAGAGCTCTCATCCACTCCAAGCTCTTGAATATACTCTATAAAGTTCTCTTGGTGATGCGCATTGTTTGCTATGATGCTACTCTTTTGTGAGAGTACAAAATCAACATAGTTTTGATGATTATTATCTTGTTTGACCTCATCTTCAAAACTTACAAAGCCAAATTTTTTAAGCTGTGCTTTGCTTCTTTCAAACATCTCCTCATCAAAATTAAACCGTACCTCCAAAAGATGTTTGAGCGTTGTAGGAAAGTAATCTTTGTTGGCAACATAACTGATACTCTCTTTATCTACCAATGAAGAGGAGTACATCATAGCCCTAGAGGAGAGCAAGTAATGACTGGGTGGCAGTTTTGGGTTAATTTTGCGTAGCGTATCGTAAATAATCTGCAAATAACACCCATCTCGTGAAACAAAAAAGATCTTACTGTACTCTTTGGTTTGCAAGAGCCTCATAAGAAAGTTTAAAAACCCAACAAAGAGCACGCCAAGCGTCTCATACCCTATTCGATACGGATCACCACTGTAAAAAGATAATGAGGGTGCTTCATTGGCACTGTAGAGACGATGGGCTAAAGTACCATAGATAGAGGATGCCTCCAACGACAAAGAGCTGGTCTCTATATCTACCTGAGCGTACTGTTGTTGTAGCCCTTTGGATGCATTTCGCAGATAAAAGGTATCGATACCCATAGTAGTAGGCATATGAATATCACTGTGCAAGTTATCACCCACATGAAGCCATTGACTGCTATCAATCTCACGCTCTTTTGCGATCTTTGTGTACAAGCCACCGTGATGCTTGGTAAGTTTCTCCTCACCCGATAGATAGAAATCTTGACTCTCAATCTCAAAACCTAGATCTGACAACAGCTCCATCACAAAGGCTTTGGGCAGATACATATCGGAGATCAATAGAAGCTCTTTATTACTTGCTTTGGCAATATCAAAGAGCTCTTTTCCTAAGCTTTTGACTTGAAGTGATTTTTTTTCAAGCTCTAACTCTTTGGCTTTTAAATAATCACACAGCTTTTTAGGAATGGTTGAGTGATACATCAGTGTCTCATAGATCTCATCAAGAGTAATCTCCTGGGCCTTGCACTCTTTGCGTGCTTCAAGTTCTGCTTCGATTCTCAATAAAGCAAAATCAAAGCTAATTTGCTCCTCTTGCTTTGCAATCTTCTCAACATACTCAAAGATAGCATGAGGATGAAGAAAGTTTCGCTCAATTAAGGTGTCAAAAATATCAAAACTTATCACCTCTTTACTCTCAATCAAGCTTTTAAAACGTTCAATATAGAGCTTTGATGCCTGAGCATTAAGAGTAAAATCATTGTATTGGTTGGCTTTTAGATTAATCCGTTTCCAGCTCTCATAAGGCTCCTCTTTATGAAAAATATCGTTTTGTTCTTCATCACTGTTTTGAAGGGGCATGATAACAATATCTTTGGCTCGTCTTCCCTCACTTTGACCATACTTTAGCCAATGATAAAAGGGATTGACACCACTCTCTCGTACATCTTGATTATGCTCTAGGTAGTAGTTGGTATCAAATGTTTTGCTTGGATTACGCCCCTCCCCTACTCCATACTTTACATAGTGTTTTACAGGATCTATATCTGAAAACCTCACATCAGGATAGCTAAAGAGATAATGCTTGACATCAAACATTCCACTACGCCGTATGTTCCTTTGCCATTGATATTGTCGTAATAATTTTTTTATCATCTCTTTAGATACCTCATAATCTTTCGTAATGGTCTTGTGATTCTCCAGCTTTTTCCCATATAAAGAGCAACGAGCTCATCTTGTAGATGATCAATCTCTCTATCACGCTCTTCTAATGTTTTTTGGCTTTGATCTAGTGCCTCTCGTGTCTGATTAAGATGCTCATGAGCCTGCTCTAGCTCATAGTTAAGTTCACCTATTTTTTTATCTTTACCCTCTAGTTGACTCTTTTGCAACTCTATCTCTTCTGCTTTTTGATCTATCTCTTCTGCTTTTTGATCTATCTCTTCTGCTTTTTGATCTATCTCATAGCTCAGCTCACCAATGCGTTTATGTGCCTCTACTATTTCAATGTTTGCATCTTCTAACTCTTGAGTTTTTTGTTCTAGATCCTGATGTTGCTGATGTACCAAACTATGCGTTCGTTGAACATACTCTTGGGTTTTTTGTGCAATAATCGCTTCACTCTGCATAAGGGCTTGTGTTTTTTGTTTAATAATCTTTTGCGATGCTTCAAGCTCTCTTTGCATATCGACCAAACTCTCTTTTGCTTTTATCCCACTTTGTAATCTTTTAATCACCGTGCTATTATAAAAGAGCTTTTGATAACTGCTAAACCTTTCATATAAATTATCAAATTTTTTATTTAAATTATCACTGTTAAACTTCTCTTTGAGTGCAAGTATCTCCCTAATACCTTTGGGAGTCTTACTTGATAGATTATCCATTGATAGGCTACTGAGTTGAAAGTTTTGTTCTAAAAACTCTTCGATAGCTACCTCTTTTTGTAGATATTTACTCTCTACATTTAAATGCAACATTGCAGATATCTCATTAATCGTAGATGCACTTTCCTGCAACAGCTCATCAAACGATACAAATACCCTCTCATATCCACGACTCAACTTCTCTGCCAATAAAAAGTGATAAACCCAAAGCAACATACCATTTTCTATAATGATACCCTCTTGCTTTTCAAGCTCCTCAACCATATCAAAAGGGTTTCGATAGGGCAAAATCACCTTAATCTCGATATCAAGGTTTTGCAATACTTTTTGGTAGAGAGGAAAGAGATAGATTAAGTGTGGATCTTGCAAGGCAAAGATGTCTGCATACTCAAACTCCTTTTCGATAAGCTCTTGAAGCTCCTCTATGCCCTCAATTTGATCAATTTTTATTTCATTGTAATAGAGATCATCCCAAGAGCTCTCTATCTGTGCTAAAATGTTTTTATTCATTTGATAGAGCATACTATCTTTAGGATAGCCTTTTATATTGCTCTCACCGCTCTTTATTAAACGACTACCTAGATAGATATCGAGTTGACTCAACACCCCCATCAACGCAGTTGTAGCACTGTGATCAATCCCCAAAACCAAAATACACGTTTGCTTTTTCTCAGCCATCTCTATCCTAAAAAGTCAAAAATTGGTTAATTATACAACAAAAGCGATAAAAGCCTAGATATTAAGATCGTAAATTTGTACTATCCCCATCAGGCTTTGGAGTTCAACCACCAAAAGAGAATTGATCTTATGCTGCTCCATCATCTGACCCGCTTGATGTAGCGTTGCATTGGCTTCAATCGTTTTTGGGTTCACACTCATCAAATCTTTAGCTTGAAGTTTGAAAAAATCTCTTTGACGCTGCTCCATGGCTCTACGGATATCTCCATCGGTGATAATACCCATGACTTTTTCATTGTGCATAATAATACTCAATCCAAAACCACCCTTTGAGATAGCATGGACTACATCGACAATTGATTCATCCAAAGAAGCGATAGGCAAATTCTCTTTTTGGGCAATATCGCCTACTTTGGTCAACAGTCGCCTCCCCAAACTCCCCCCTGGGTGAAACTGTGCAAAATCATTGGCTTTGAAGTTACGCATCTGCATCAACGCCACCGCCAAAGCATCTCCCATCACAAGCGTAGCGGTAGTCGAGCTTGTAGGAGCAAGTTGCAAAGGACACGCCTCTTTTTCAACTGCAATATTCAAAAAATAGTCACTGTTTTGCACCAAGGTTGAATCACTCCTACCACTCATGGCAATAAGAGTATTGTTTTGATTTTTAAAAAAGGGAATGAGTTTGAGTATCTCATCACTCTCACCCGAATTAGAGATTAACACCAAAATATCCTTGGCATCAACCATACCCAAATCCCCATGATACGCCTCAGCAGGATGCAAAAAAAAGCTAGGCGTTCCTGTACTCGCCAATGTGGCAGCTATCTTTTTGCCAATATGCCCCGATTTACCAATGCCGCAGACGATGACTTTACCATTTGAGCCTACAATGCTCTCAACGGCATATGTAAAATCTTGCGTTAAACAGTTACCTAAATTGGCAATGGCATCCGATTCCAATTTAAATACCTCTTTGGCTACCTGCAAAGTATCCATCACTACAACACATCCCCAAAATGTATACGAAGCTTACGAAAAACTACTGCACCCACTACAAAAGTAATAGATGCCCCTATCCAAAAATAGAGACTAAGCCCTTTCTCCCAAAACCACACTTGATTGATCAAAGAGTCACGAAATCCATCGGTAATATAATAAGCAGGATTTATCTCTACAAACCATCGATACTCTTTAGGCAGTAGATCAACTGTCCAAAAAATGGGAGTTGCCCAAAACCCCACCTGTATCAATACTCCTATTAGATTACCAATATCTTTAACAAAGACACGAATGGATGAAGTCAACCATGAAATACCAAGCAATACAACCACTGCACAAAAAATATAATACAAAAGTTGCAACCAATGGAGCGTAGGTGTATAACCATAGAGCATAAAGACTATCATCAATAACCCTACCAATACTAAATGTATAATCAACGCTGAACCAATCTGCACAAGAGGTAAAATACTGGTACGAAAGGCTACCTTTTTGACCAAAAAAGCATTATTGACCACAGCACCCGTACCATTTTGCAATCCATTAGCAAAGAAAAACCAAGGAACCATTCCTGCAATCAGCCATAAAGCAAAAGGTACATCCCCTGTAGTAGGAGGTGAACGAAAACCATGTTCAAAAACAAACCAGATAACCAATATAAAAACCACTGGCTGTGCGAAAGCCCAAAAAAGCCCCAAATATGAACCTAGATACTGCTTTTTAAAATCGTTTTTTATGAGTGTAATAATCAGCTTTTGATTAGAAATCAAGTGGGATAAGAAGGTAATGAACTCTGCAAAATAGTACATAACTACCCTTTATAAATACTATCTATATAAGCAAGATCGTCACTATCAAAATTATCTAAAGAAAAGGCTTTGTAGCGTCCAATCGAGGATGGAACTTTGATCAAACTTTTTAGTTTCTCTATATCATACTCATGTGGTGGAGCTATAAATTCAAGCAACTTCTTTAAATTTTGTTCAGGGTGGTGACATAAACCATCAAAATCCAACATCAATACTCTATTGGGATAATCTTCTTGCAGTTTCACCATACGTCGATGCACTTCACACCAATACTTCAGTGAGTTTTTGGGTGAAATCTCAATATTTTTTTGATTCAAAAAGATACCGCCCCAGAGTTGAAGTTGAAACTGATTGTCAGAATAGGCCATATCAAGTCCATTACGGTAGACATAGATAAACTTTAGATCATCCATGCGTTGAAAAAGTCTCTCAATGACTATATGAGTATTGGGCTCTTTCCATCCCCACAGATCATGTTTGCTACCCACTCGAATATTATCATATCGCTCTTGTAACCACTCTCTGTCATGAATAATTCTGTTGTTGTTGACTAGCTTCTCTAAGTAGACTCTTTGCTTACTGCTTAACTCTTTTGAAGAGTTCATCACCTGCATAAAGATTGCAAGATTATAATCAAATTGACTATCAAGCAGGGTTAAGACCTGCTCATATTTAAAAAGCAGTGTAAAGAGTAAGTTATCATTAGGTCCATTTAAATCATCACCTATAAAATACCCAAGATCATTTAACATCTGAGCAACCAATCGTGTACCACTTCCACCAACTCCACCTATTGCAACCATTGTGATAAATCCTTATTAACTGTTTTTTCTAATTTTATTATATCATTTTTATAATAATTTTGTAGTTTTTGATACATTTTTAGACTCATTTTAGGATATCCGTTTTGGAATATTTTAAGTGGATTATAGTAATTATTAAGTTTCATAAAATCAAACTTCTCTTTTAAAGATAAACTTGAGCTATGTATTTTTTTAGGTTCTATTATCTCTTTTTTGATTACTCCTAAAAAATTACACACCTCTTCCACTCCTTTGTCTTGATCTAAAATAAACTCTTCAAATAACAAAAATAAAAATTGACTCTTATCAAAATACTTGAAATAATTCTCTATCTGATGAGAGTAAAACCCCCTTTGAAAATAGGAGTATTTACGTAAACTCTCTATACTATTTTTTGTACGTCTTGATTCAAGATTAAAGCTCTCTTCAAATGAATGATTCTCTTCACCTCTTCGATAACGCATGGTATAGTGAGAATAAGCACGTTCAATTGGATTGCGTAAAATCACAACAAATTTAAGGTTTTTCATTGGAGACTCATACATTTTTTTAGCTATATTATCAATAAAAATATATGCAGGAGTGATTTCACCTACAAGTTGTTCCTCTTGTGCTTTTACAAAATATCGAGAATACCAATCAAACCCTTTCATATAATCATCACTATCAAAAAAATGCAACTCTTTTTTATTAGGTAGATATATCTCATCTATCTTTTTGAGATGCTCATAGAGCAGTGTAGTTCCAGATTTTTGTACACCAATACAAAAAAAATCTGGTAAAATCATACAGTACTATCCTTGATCGTTAGCTCAATCCCGATATCAATAATTCCATTAGAATCATTACGTTTATCTTTAATTGATTTGACCATATAGGCATCAATAATTCTATTTAAAATGGTACGCTCTCCATAACTAGTGCTATTAGTAGCACAATTAAAAAAATAAAAACCTTCATTAAAAATATTTTTAAATCTCCACTCTACTAAAATCTCTTGATTTACTTTTATTTGTGTAATATTATTTTTAGCAATAGGTACACCTTTACCTGATAGCTCAATACCCTTTTCATTTTTGATAAACATAGCTACTTTGATATTCTCATAGGAATCAAAAAATTTTACTTTATAACTATAGATAAACTCTTCGCCAAAATTTAAAATATTGACCTCATTACCATTTAAGTCACTTACTCTTACATCATAAATCTTTGCACCATTCTCTTTATAGATCGTTTTTGATTTAGAGATTAAATTAGGGTTATATTGACTTGTAGCAATTGCTTTTGTAGTTTGGTGTACTTTGTTTTGCAAATTACTAAACTCTTGCTGAATCTTCTCGATCTTTAGTTGCTTACTACCTGAAAATTTATCATATAAATTCACCACATCTTTGGGATTACCATCAATTACCTTTAGCCCACTATGCAGCATGATAGCACGGGTGCAAAGTTGCTTGATTACTCCTCCAGAGTGTGAAACAAAAAGTACGGTAATCCCATTATCTTTACACATATCTTCTATTTTGGCGTAGCACTTACGCTGAAATGCCACATCCCCTACACTTAACGCCTCATCAATAATAAGAATTTCAGGCTCGATATTGATCGAAAAGGCAAATCCTAATCGTGCCTTCATACCACTGCTGTAAGTTTTGAGGGGTTGATCGATAAACTCTCCAATATCCGCAAACTCTACAATAGATTCAATTTTGGCTTCCATCTCTTCACGAGAATAGCCACTGATAGCTCCGCTCATATAGAGATTCTCCATTCCACTAAGTTCAGGATTAAACCCTGCTCCAAGCTCTAGCATGGCTGTAATTTTGCCATTGACAGTAATTGAGCCACTACTAGGCGTTAGTACTCCTGTAATCATCTTAAGTAGTGTTGATTTACCGCTGCCATTTTTGCCTATTATTCCTACTACTTCACCTTTTTTGATTGCAAAAGAGATATTATTATTGGCTAAAAAATCTTTGTGATAACTCTTTTTAAGTGGATGAAGAGCCTCTTTGAGTCTATCGATGGGTTCACGGTAGAGTTTGTATTTTTTGGTCAGGTTTTGTAGGGTTATGGCGTTTGGCATCTAGTCTCTTTTTCTCTTTCAACATTATCAACATATTAAAGGTTATTAACTTTACCAAGTAGCTCAATAATCTCTTCTTCACTCATATTGACAAAACTACCTATAATATGCGTTGGCGTACCGTTACGATACGCATTGATAATCAGTTCATTTCGCTCTTTTTCTCGTCCTTGTTCTATGCCTTTTTCTATGCCTTTTTCTATGCCTTTTTCTATACCTTGTTCTATACCCTCGCTCATCCCTTGTTCACGACCCTCTCGTTTGGCTTTTTCAATAGAGCTTTTTTGGATAAACAAAAACTCCTCTCGTTTCTCTTGAATATCAAGCTCCTCTTTGCTTAGCTTTGCGGTATTGGCTATCTCAAAAGCTTGTTTGAGACTCAGGTCTTTGATACTTGCGGGTATCATTGACATATCACGAGCCTCTTTGATAAAGGCTATCCACTTCTCTTCAATACTCTCGCACTCTTCGATATGCTTGGTAAACTTTGGCAACTCTATAAAAACAAGCTGTATATCATCTTTATATGCTGTAAAATGCTCTTTTTCAAAGAGTTTGAAGGTCGATTTATACTTTTCAAACTCAAACATCTTAAAATTAACGATTGTTAATGCAATGACAGGATTAAGCAGAGAGTATCTATCACTTCTATCGAGCTGATTGGCATAATTTTTGGCAGTATTATAGAGTATGCGACTCTCAAATCCATCATGGTTAAGGATTTGCATCTCTATGATGACTATCGATTTATCGCTAAGAGTTGCTTTGACATCGACGGCACTCTCTTTCATGCCAATGAGCTTAGGTACATTATAAGGGTCTTCTATACTCAAATCTTCTATAAGAAGAGGTAGTTCCAAAATAGCATTCAAAAAGCTTATGAGAATGTTTTTAGATTCACGTGATCCAAATACTTTTTTAAAGGCGTAGTCGGTTTGAATATTGAGAAATCGCATTTAAAGCTCCTTTTTTGAAGTATTTTTCTCGTTCCACAGCTCCAGCTGTGGAATGCACTATTGGAGTTTAAACTTTAATTAACTTTTATAATACCAATAGAGCGTTACGAAGCTGGAGCTTCGTAACGAGTAAAAAATTAGATTGAGATAGGCATTCTCACGCCAAGCGTGGGAACGAGAAAGCTCTTCGCTCTATGCCCTTGACTCTAAGCTTTTTAATCTCTTATAAAACACTTTAATTTAAAATATTTTATAAAAAATCAAAAATTCATTCCCAAACAAAGTTTGGGAACGAGAAAACGAGATAAAATCAATCAATAATTATTGACCTTTTTTAGCTGTATTACCAGAGTTATCAGAAACTCTCATACCAACTTGACCAAAGTTACTTCTTTGGAATGCAACTGCATCACCATCTTTGCTTTGTACAGCATCAAGATAGAGCTCTACTTTAAATCCATTCACTACAGTAGCATCTGCAGCCATAATAGCAGCAGCAGAGATAACAATTGAAGAACTCTTCTCTACAGTACCAAGACCTGTTACTTGAATTTTTGTTCCATCTGGGTTTGTAACAGTTGCACTTACAGTACTAGGAATCAGAGAGTTGTTGTACATTGTAATAAATGTCTCTTTACCATTTTCAGGTGCAGATCTCATGTTAAGAACCTCTGCTTTAAATACGCTAAGCTCCCACTCCATATCTTTTGTATCGTCAGCACTTGTGATTGTAGCTGTCTTATTATCATCAATAATAAATTGAGCTACTACTGTCATGTCAAATGTTGTACTAACAATGTCGTTTGTACCTGCCAATGTATAGGTAAGTGTATCATTGAAATCACCAGTAACTGTAAAGTCATGGTTATACTCTGTTACTACTGTATCTGAGAATGTACCTGGAGCACCATTTGCTGTACTAAAGTTACCATCTTTGAAGTTACCACCTGCTACACTAAGAGTAAGGTTTACATCAGAATAATCAAAGTCAACATCTTGTGCAACTGGTTCTGCGATATCGAATTTACACGTTGCTGTAGTAGCTGTTACAGTTGTTCCTGCTGCTACAAATCTTGATTTATCATCAGGGTTAATAGCTACTACTGCATTATCAGCACAATTAATTACTGGCTTTAACGCCGACGTACCTACTTTGAAAAGGTCAGCAGAAGCTGCCGCACCATCAAGTGTAATATCATTTTCGTTATCTTTAGCAGAAATTGTAATAGTAATATCTTTATCAGCACCTTGCGCTAATGTAAATGGAATTTGAGTGCTACCTTTATACTCAAATCGTCCGTTTGCAGCTGATGGGAATGTTTTGTCGTTTGCAATAAACTTCAATGTAGAACCTACCATCTGTGCACCTGTTGCAACAACTTGACTGTTAGTTATATCATATAGTGACCAATCATTGGCTGCTCCAGCAAATTTAGCACCCTCACTGAGTGTTACTTCGATAACGTTTTTGTTGTTGATGGTTGCTGATGTGTTATACTCAAGATATGCTGCACCACTTGCGTTTATATCTGTCATATTAATATCTCTTGCTTCATCGGCTACATAAACTTTGCTGTATGTTGCAAATGTTGGTGTTCCGTGATTTTGAATGGCTACTGAGCCTGCTGCAAATGCTGCTGTTGTTAAAGCTGCTGCTACTGCAGCTGAAGTAATGATTTTTTTCATCATTGTGTCCTTTTTGTTTGTATATTTTGAGTTATTTTCGCGCGAAATCCCACTCCTGAGATTTCTAACGCTAATTCTAGCAAGATTTGACTTATATTAAAATTAAATGAAAGCAAAACGTAAACGTAAACAATAATTTTAATATGCTATAATCGCTTTAGATTCAAAAATGTAGGAGTAGAGTAGATGAGACAAAAACTACCCATAGGACTCAGTGACTTTGGAGAGGTGATAGAGGAGAGCTATTACTATATTGATAAAACTCTTTTGATTGATGAAGTGCTTGGCAGTAGTGCCAAAATTATCCTCCTCCCTAGGCCCCGTCGCTTTGGCAAAACACTCAACCTCTCTATGCTACGCTACTTTTTTGATAAAGATGAACCAAGCAAAGAACTATTTGATAATCTTAATATCGCTCAAAATACTCAAGCCATGACACACCTCAACCAATACCCCGTAATCTATCTGACCTTTAAAGATATTAAAGAGGCTGATTTTAATAAAAGTTATGACAAAATCAAATCGCTTATTAGTGATGAGTTCTTACGGCACAAAAAAATCATTGATACATTAGAGCTAGAAGAGATAGAAAAAAGTAAAATTGATAAAATACTACGCAAAGAGGCTTTGCAAGTAGATTATGAAAACTCCATCAAACTTCTCTCCAAACTTCTCACCCTTGCTTATGGTCAAAAATGTGTGGTACTTATCGATGAGTACGATACTCCTATCCAAACAGGATTTATCAAAGGCTACTACGAAGAGATTGTAGAGTTTTTTAAAACCTTTATGGGAGCGGTACTCAAA
>Ga0193953_1000023_pt1 | contig 73856 bp, 60 predicted proteins | sample BB_4_MG_FD_140325 | JGI IMG/M metagenome (GOLD analysis project Ga0193953, IMG submission 140325) | Microbial mat bacterial communities from the Broadkill River, Lewes, Delaware, United States - BB_4_MG | ecosystem: Environmental > Aquatic > Freshwater > River > Microbial mats | place: USA...
GAGATATTAAAGGTATTAGAGCTGTCTCCACCTGTACCGACGATATCAATTAAATGAGGGTGAGTGACTGTCACAGGTGTGGCTAATTCACGCATAATTTTTACTGCGCCTGTAATTTCATCTACCGTTTCACCTTTCATGCGTAAGCCGACAAGAAACCCCCCAATTTGGGAAGGGGTGGCTTGTCCTGTCATGATGTCACGCATGACACTTTCCATTTCACTCGTGGTTAAATTTTGGTGCTCTGTCACTGCACGTAAGGCAGCTTTAATATCCATTGACATGATATGCTAATCTCTCTACCTAAAGTTAGGATTTTTATAGTGTGTGATGGCAATACGCTATTATAATGATCAGTTATAAATTTTTATTCATCCAACAATATATTATTGTTGCTATAGAATAATTATTTTTTCTACTCAAGTTAAAAAATAGCTTTTTTTGTAATTATTATCTCTGTGATTAAAAATAGTAAGAATTATTTATCTATATTATATATGCTATTTTATTACACATCATAGCAAATGAAGACTATATAACAAGAGTAAGTCTTTGTAGTGGTTTCATAAGCACTATCATCAAAAAGAAAAAATAGTAAATTTAAAATAAATTTTTAAATAAGCTTGTTATCTTTTTTTAATAAAAAATGTACCCCATATAAACTAATGATATAAAGTCGTTATTTATGCACTTATTAAGGCAGCGTATAATAGTGATATACAACATTAAGTTTTTCTGCTAACCTTATGTTTATACGTAAGTATTACTAATCTTATATTGACCTATCTATGCTAACATTTTCCACATTGCCACCACTTAGCTTATATATCCATATCCCATGGTGTGTACGTAAGTGTCCTTATTGTGATTTTAATTCACATGAAATAAAAGAGGATGTGCCTGAAGAAAGCTATATTAATGCTTTATTACAAGATTTAGAGTGTGATTTACCACGTGTATGGGGACGACGTATACAAAGTATTTTTATTGGTGGGGGGACACCCAGTGTCTTGTCCCCTGATAGCATTAATGATTTATTAGCAGGGATTCGGGCGCGTATTCCTGTAAATCCTCAAGCAGAAATTACACTAGAGGCAAACCCTGGGACGGTGGATTATGCACGTTTTCAAGGCTATTACCAAGCGGGGATTAACCGCTTATCTATTGGAGTACAAAGCTTTGATACACAACAACTCAAAAATTTAGGGCGTATTCATAGCCCTCAACATGCTTTAGATGCATTAAGTGCGATTAAAGCAGCAGGCTTTACAAATTTCAATGTTGATTTAATGTTTGGTTTACCCCAGCAAAGTATTGAAGAAGCCTTACATGATTTGCATACTTTAGTCGATCTCGCCCCACCGCATTTATCATGGTATCAACTGACCATTGAGCCTAATACGTATTTTTATCAACACCCCCCCACTGTACCTGAAGATGATTTTTTATGGGAAATGCAGCAAGCAGGGCAAAACTTTTTAGCCGATAAAGGCTATCATCAATATGAGGTGTCGGCTTATACCCGTGCACAACAATACTGTAAACATAATATTAATTATTGGCAATTTGGTGATTATTTAGGTATTGGTGCAGGGGCACATGGAAAAATCAGTGATGCACAACAAGGTACTATTACTCGCTTAAGTAAACATCGTCACCCTCGTCAATATTTAACAGGGATGACTAATAAACAGTTTATTCATACAGAAAACCTATTAAATACACATGATATTTATCTTGAGTTTATGATGAATGCATTACGGTTAAGCCAAGGGTTTGACTATACATTATTTGAACAGCATACAGGGCTACCAATTGCCCCGATTATGCCTATTTTGCTTCATGCCAGTGATAAAGGCTGGTTGCTCATTGACAAGCAACATATACGTCCAACCGATACAGGATTATGTTTTTTAAATGAGTTATTAGAACTATTTTTACAAAATTAATCTAACTTATATTATTAAGTATTTTTTGAGGTAGGAGTCAAAACATGCATACTTTTATCCGTCGTGGTGGGTGGTTACTTATCGCGCTTTCTTGTTATATCACTTCTTTTTCATTAGTCTCATACAGCTATGCAGAAGTGACTTATAATCCCCCTGATGTGGGCGCGCCAACACGTCGTGCAGGTGCGGGCACACGTGGGGCTGGGGATGCTGATTTAGCTAAATTATATGTGATCGCACCTGAGCATACGGGCTTAGTGGCAACCGCTCAACCTACTCTATATTGGGTCACCTCAAAAGTGCCTCAACAAGCGATTGAATTACGTTTAATTAAGGTATTTCCTGAATCGTTAGAAGATGCAGATCCTTTGTTAGAAGTAAAACAAACAGTGGATCGGGCTGGTTTACATAGTTTAGATTTGGCTAAACATGAGATTAAGCTAGATGAAAATACTGAATACGAATGGTCTGTGTCCTTAGCGGGTAAACAGGCTACATTTAGTAGTGCGACAATTCGTTACCAAGTACCACAAAAAACTGTCACAGAAAAAGTGACCCCTAAACCTCGTTTAGATGCCTATATTATTTATGCCGCCGCAGGGTTTTGGTATGACGCCATTGCTGCCCTCTCAGCAGCCATGCGTCAACAACCAAATAATAAAACCTTAATGGCTGATCAAACCAGCTTATTTAAACAGGCGACATTAGAGGATGTCAGCAATGTTTTAAGTCAAACAAATAAATAAATCGTTATCTTAATAGGTAGGAATAAAAGGGGGGATGTGGCAGCTCCTCCCCTTTTTTAGGGAGTCAAAACAGCTTGTGACCAATGAATTAAATGACGTTTTTATTTCATACGGGCGTGCAGAGAGTAAAGAGTTTGCAATACAACTCTATCAAAAATTAACTGAAAAAGGTTTTAAAGTTTGGTTTGATCAGAATGATATTCCTTTAGCAGTTGATTTTCAAAATCAGATTGATGATGGCATTGAAAAAAGTAAAAACTTTATTTTTATTATTGCACCACATTCTGTACAGTCGCCTTATTGCCATAAAGAAATTGAATTAGCCATTACCCTACAAAAACGCATTATTCCTCTATTACATATTGAGCCAACAGAATGTTGGGATGCAATGCATCCAACGATTAGTAAAATTAATTGGGTGTATTTTACACAGGAGCAAGAGTGGCATAATGCCTTTGAAAAACTAACGCATTTACTACATTCACATAAAAACTATGTACAACAACATGCCACTTTATTACTACATGCTTTAGAGTGGGAACGCCACCAAAAACAAACCCGTTATCTATTGGTTGGCAAGCAACGTATTGAAGCAGAGCAATGGTTGATTCAACGTTTTGAAGATCAACAAACCCCCTGTGAACCTACAAATTTACATTGTGAATACATTTGTGAGAGTACAAAAAATGCACAGCATTTAATGACACAGGTTTTTTTCTGTTACCACGAAAGTGATATACAGATTATGGAAGAGCTGCGTTATGCTTTAATGCATGAAAATATTACCGCATGGTCACGCCAATCTAATATTCGTACCCGCCTGAATTTTAATCATGAAGTAAAACAAGGCATTGAAGGTGCAGATAATTTTATTTTTTTAATCTCAAAATCTTCCCTTGCTTCCAATGGCTGTCAATCAGAACTCCGTCATGCCCAAACTTATCACAAGCGTATTGTGCCTATTTTATTAGAGCCGCTGAATCTTGATAGTTTAGCGGATACGATTCGGATTGCTGATGTAATAGATTTAAATGCACATAGCAATGATGAAAGCTACCATGCAACGCAACGTGATCGTTTATTAAAATTACTGCGTACAGATGCTGAATATTATCAACAACATAAAGTTTTATTAGTTAAATCATTAAAATGGCTAGCACAAGAGCGTACCAACAGCTTATTATTACAAGGCTATGCTTTAGAACATGCGGAAGCATGGCTAAAAACCGCCAATAATCACCCCAGTTACCCCCCTGTTAGCACACATAAACGTTTTATTCATGCCAGTGCACAAAGCCCTACAGGCATTTCACAAGAAGTATTTATCTCCTACTCGCGTAAAGATGCTGATTTTGCACGAAAATTAAATAATGCTTTACAATTACAGGGAAAAACAACATGGTTTGATCAAGAAAATATTGATGCTGCCATTGATTTTAAAGAAGAGATTGATAAAGGGATTGATAGCTCAGATAATTTTATTTTTGTACTCTCTCCCGATGCCATGCGTTCTCGCCACAGTATAGGGGAAATGGTGTATGCACAAAAACAGGGAAAGCGGATTATTCCTGTGCTATTACGCCATATTGATATTCATGATCTCCCCTTACAATTAAAAAATATTCAATGGATAGAATTCTCTGAAAATGATGAATCCTTTTATTTGAATTTTAGCCGTTTAGTCAAAGTATTGGATACTGATAGGGATCATGTTAGACAGCATACTAAGTTATTACATTTAGCGCGTGATTGGGAAACAAAACAATATAGTCGAGATGTATTGCTACGAGGCAGTGAATTTACGCTGGCAAACCTATGGCTGATTCGAGCAGGAAAAAAACACCCTGCCCCCACTAATTTACATCATAAATTTATTCGCGCTTCCCAGTATGCTGAACAACGTACCCACCGTATTCGTAAATATTTTACTTTTTTATTAACAGGTTTGCTGATTGTTTCCGTGATGGCACTGGGTTTTGCTGTAAAGTCCTATTATGCAGAAACACAAGCTCACCAAACAGCTTTAAAACAAAAAGAAATTGCTGAGCATAATGAAAAAAAGGCCGTATCAAAAGAGAAAGAAGCCAAGGCAGCCCTGAAAAAAACGCAAAAAACACAATCCTTATTTTTAGCTGATTTAGCACGCCAAGCCAATGAAGTTCATAATTATACAAAAGCATTATTATTGTCTTTATATGCTTTGCCTCAGTCATTATCAGAACATGATCGCCCTTATATCCCCCAAGCGCAATCACAGCTCTATCATGCAGTGACGCACTTGCGAGAACGTCAAATTTTAGAAACCCCACTTTATAATGTAACCAGCGCACAGTTCAGTAAAGATAATACGCGTTTATACAGTATAGAAGAACAATCTATTCGCTTATGGGATATTGAAACAGGCAAAGAGTTGCATACATTTGTTGCTGATATGCAGGAAATTGTTGATTATTTAATCAGTGAAGATGATAAATATGTGATTGCTTCCACAGAAGAACAAAAAATTTATATTTGGGATACAACAACAGGGCGTTTATTACATATCTTAAATATCAATCAAGCCCTCACACAATTACGCTTCAGTGCTAATCAGCATTTTTTATACATTGTTGCCCATAAAAATATCCAAATATGGGATATTAAAACAGGTAAACAACAGCATATTTTGCAGGCTTCCAGTGTGATACAACATATTGCTACTTATAAAAAAGAAAATTGCTTAATCAGCTTACATGATAATCAGGTGATTGCTTGGAATCAGCATAAAAATACCCCTCTTTATCGTATCCATTTAAATACGGATAATATTGATGCAAATACCTTTGTATTTAATCAAACAGGTAGCCATTTTTTATTATTAAATCACGGGATGGCAGAAGTACGAGAAACTAAAACGGGGCGATTACTATTTGCTTTGGATAAACATAATAAATCTGTACAGTTAGCTCAGTTTAGCCCTGATAATCAGAGTATTATTACTTTTGGTGACGAGGTGGCGTGGATCTGGGATGCCGTGACAGGTTTACCCCTTTATAGTATTCCTTTAGCAAATCAAAAAGTACAAAAAGTTGTTTTTATCCCTGAACAAAGCCAAGTACTGATTGTTAGTATGTATTCTGCACAACTATGGGATATTTACCAAGGGCAATTATTACACACATTTACTCCACCTAAAGAAAAATATATTGTATCTGCAGGCTTTAGTCCTGATGGAGATCAGATGTATATGATCATTAATGATCACAGTATTCATTTTTGGGATATTCCCTCTTATCAGCATTTATTAACTCTAGCAGGACACCAAAACTTTGTACATCAATTAGTTTTCAATCAACGGCGTAAGTACCTAGTCTTTACTGTTGCAGACGATAAAACGCTACGTTTTTGGAGTGTTGTGCCACATAACACCCTGACCCCAAAAGTACTGAAAGCGCATGAAAAAGGCATATCACGGGTTTTACTTTCACCTGATGGAAAAAATATTTTTACCGCAGGTAAAGATAATAAAGTAATCGTCTGGGAACTAAAATCTGGGCAGTTTTTACAGGAATTTATTACCACTGAACACCCTATTTTAGATATAAAATTTGATCAAGATGGGCATTATTTACTCACACATTCTTTATTTCAGCATACCATTTGGGATACAGAAAGCAGCTTATTATTATCACAATATGAAGGATTTGGGCGTTATGCTCAGTTTAGTGCTGACTATCAGCGTGTCGTGATAGCAGGAAAACGAGCGTATATTACAGAAGTATTAGACGTACAGACTAAGCAACAGGTTTTTCCGCTATCAGGACATAGCATAGGGATTTTTTACGCTAAATTCAGCCCTAATGATAAATATATTGTTACTTTATCTGAAGAAGGAACCATTGATTTATGGTCAGGAGAAAATGGCGCACATATCAAGCAACTTAGTAAGAACAAATCACTGGCTCTCAGCAAAGCCTATTTTAGCCCCAAGCTTGATCGTCTTTTGGTCACCACAGAGGGAAATACTGCTTTATTATGGGATATTAATACTGATCGCTTATTAGCCACCTTACATGGGCACAGTGATAAAATTACCTCTGCTGCATTTAGCCAAGATGGGGCTTTTGTCGTCACCAGCTCCCAAGACAAAACCGCTATTTTATGGGATACCTTTATTGGGGAGCGTATTTTAACCTTTGTTGGGCATACCGATACGGTGACAGATGCTGTATTTAGTTTAGATAGCCAACATGTTATTACCACATCAGATGATAAAACAGCTCGTATTTGGCGTACTTTCTCTAGTCGACAAGCATTAATTTATTATGCAAATGAGCTTAAACCACGTCAACTCACAGCCACTGAGCGGCATCTTGCTTTTATTGAATATGAATAGGAATTATTTATTCATAGAGGGAAGAAATACAATGATATGTAAAAGAGAATAAGTGTGTAAAACATATATAAAATATGCCTCACTTATTAATATTGAGAGGAAGAGATAAAAAAAGAAGTAATGTTATCGCTATCTTAACGTCGTGCTCCCCGTAAATTAACACCGATTGCACCCCGTAATTTCGCCCCACGCAAGTTTGCCCCACGTAGATCTGCCCCACGTAGGTTTGCCCCGCGTAAATCAGCCCCACGTAGATTGGCCCCACGTAAATTTGCTTTACTTAAATTGGCTTTTTTTAAGCGCGCGCCACGTAAATTGGTACGACGTAATAAAGCACGGGATAAATTAGCACTGCGTAGATCAGCACTACGTAAATTAGTGCCACGTAAGCGTGCTTTACGCAGGTTAGCCCCTCGTAAACGTGCTCGCACAAGACGTAAACCCAGTAGCTTTGCACCCACAAGGTTACAGCGATTACACTTTTTTGTTGTTTTCAGCCGTTTTACATGCGTTGCATTCGCGGCAAGTAATTCAGGTGAAAAAACAAGAAAAGTAAGCGGTATTAATAAAATGGCTAGAAATTTTTTCATCTTTATAAAGATTGTAGTGAAAGATATCATCGCTAACGTATCCATTAAGGCAACAGAAAAATACGCTGCTCTCTTTTCATTATGTCTCACATTGCGTATAAACGCCATACACTCTCCCTAAAATATATAAAAGGACAAGTTAGAGACTGTTGTTATATGGTTTATAACTTTTTATTGATACAGTGATAAATATCACACTTTAACGTCTAATTCTTTTTAAGTTTATCCCCACGGCTCGATCAAGTTTAGCCCCTTTAAAGTTAGCGCCCCGTATTTTTGCCCCTGTGAAGTTGGCTCCGCGTAAATCAGCACCACGGAAATTCGCGCCTTTTAAATTAGCACCAATTAGTTTTGCTTTTGATAAGCGAGCACCTCGCAGGTTTGCACGTCGTAATTCCGCATAGGAGAGGTTAGCAGAGCGTAGATCTGCACCACGGAGATTGGCTCCTTTTAACTGGCTTTTACTCAAATTAGCACTGCGTAAATGTGCTCGTGATAATCGCAACCCATTCAATTTTGCACTAGATAAATTACAACGATTACATTTTTTCGTTGTCTTTAATTTTTTTAAATGGGTTTTATTTGCCGCAAAAACTGGATCTCCTAAAACGCCTCCCATGAACGACAGTATAGAGATGATAAGCAGAAACTTTTTCATTCGATTTATACTTTTTGACTCATATTTGTTAATAAAAACGATTTAATTAACCTTGTGATAACAGGTTAAAAAAGCGTGTACTTTATTAGTGCTGATATAGAGTGTATACGTTCACCTACCAGTGATAGTCCACAGTATTATCATAATAAAGTGTATGAAAGCATTATATTTATCTTATTTTTTATCATTCTATCTATAATCAAAGCATAGCATGATAAAATAGACTGAAAACATACCTTTATTTTATATTTTTAATATTAACATAAACCCTCTTATCATCAGAGCAAAGAGCTTATTCTTTTATTATCTGTAAGTATAATACCTAAAAAGATAACAGCTGTCGTATTAAAAATGTAATCCTCTTTTGGTGGCTGTTCAGTACAATATCGCACATGTTTATCGCATGGCTGTATTGATTATAAATTAAATTTTAGAAAATTATTAGGTATATAAAGCAGTGAAAGGCTAAAAAAATAGACGGCTTTCATTTTATTGCAATAAGTTGACAAAGACCTGACCATTTATACCACATGTCGCGTTTTTCCCACGTCATAAACTTACTTATTGATTTTTTTTATTTTTATCCGTTATTTTGTGGTATATACCCCGCCCATTTTGTTTTATCATCTCCAAAAACTAAAAAATGCGGGTTTAATAATGATTCTTTAGTATTATAACGTAAAGGGTGAAAATTAGTGTCTGTTAAGCACCCACCTGCCTGTTCAACAATACATTGTGCCGCCGCTGTGTCCCATTCAGACGTAGGACCAAAACGAGGGTAAATATCTGCTTTACCTTCTGCAACCAAACAAGATTTAAGCGAGCTGCCGACATTGATCACGTCAACATTCATTTCTAATTTATCAATAAAATGCTGCAATGATTCACAAGCATGAGAGCGGCTACCTGCAATGGTAATACCTTGCTGAGGGCAATCCCGTACAGAAATAGGAACAGGTGCCTCATTTTTATGACATTTAAATGCCTTTAAGCTTTGGGCTGCAAAATAGGTTGTTTCAGGAACAGGCGCATAAATCACGCCTAAAATAGCTTTATGGTTTTCAATCAAAGCAATATTAACGGTAAATTCACCATTACGTTTAATAAATTCCCGTGTCCCGTCCAAGGGATCAACTAACCAATACCGTTGCCACTGGGTACGCTCACTAAAGGGGATTAAAGCAGATTCTTCAGACAGAATAGCAATATCAGGGGTTAATTGTTTTAAACCCGCCATAATCGTCTCATGAGCAGCGGTATCAGCAATGGTTAGGGGGGAATGATCAGTTTTTTCTTGGACATGAAAATCATCTAAGGCATAGACTTCCATAATACGTTGCCCTGCCTGTTCGGCAATAGTGCGAATAGCAGGTAATAAATCTTGCAATAATAGGGGGGGTTGTGTGGACATCGTCTGACGCTCCTCAATAAATAGCTGCCTTATGACATGGGTCTAACCTCTAAAGCAAATAGAGCAAAAAAGAGCCTGTTAATTGGCAACCTAATGAAACAATAAAACCTGATAAGAGTGATTAATTTATAGCTATAATAGACTTTATTTATCCATTAATGCGTCACCGTTGCAGCCAATAAAAATAAAAAAAATACCACAGAGGTTTATCCACCACATGTTATTTTTATCTTAATGCAAAGCTACTTTTATCGCGTCGCTGAATGAAAATATTAAGTTATTATAATGAGCTGTATGGGTACTTTTCTCTTATCATAGACAGTATAAACCCATACATGCGAGCACTATGCCATTTTTATTTTATTGATATCAATCTCAGCCAATTACAAACAATACCAAAGTAAAAATACCCCCAAGAGCATACGGTAAACAACAAAAGGTAATAAGCTCATTTTATTGAGCATTTTAATAAAAAAATGAATACATAAATAAGCACTGATAGCAGAGAGACTCATACCTAAAAATAAATCAGACCAAATAATCACCACATTCTCTTCACTAAGTAAGCCTTTTACCGCACTTAATCCTGCTAAAATAATCACAGGAATTGATAATAAAAAAGAAAAACGTGCTGCGGCTTGGCGATGTAAACCCAATAGTAACGCCACTGTAATCGTGATACCTGAGCGGGATGTCCCAGGGATAAGGGCTAATGCTTGCCCCATCCCGATCAATGTAATATCTTGCCATGATAAGCTATATTCATCACGATTTTGCTTACCAATTTTATCTCCCCACCACAACAGTAAGCCAAATAATAACGTAGAGCTGGCAATCACTAACGGTGCACGTAACTGATCATCTAAACCTGTTAGGGTAAAAGCTAAGCCCACTACACCCACAGGCAAAGTCCCGACTACCACCCCCCACATTAATCGGCTTTCATCAGACTGCTGACCTGTACGCGTTGCGCGCCACCATTCTTGCATACCATGCTGTAATTCATGGCGAAAATAGCTGATAACCGCAATCAGTGCCCCAACATGTACCGCTACATCAAAAGCAACGCCCTGATCTTGCCACCCTGTCAATTCAGGAACAAGAATCAAATGTGCTGAGCTTGAAATCGGTAAAAACTCCGTTAATCCTTGTAATAATGCAAGAATAACAATTTGCCATATATCCAAAGCAGTCCCCTAAAAACCAAATAATAAGCAGAGTAAACAAATAAAAATTGGCTGTATAGTAGTCAGAAAAAATGCACGCGTCTACTCTCACAGCACCACTTTATCACTAGAAAATTTTTGGCAAGAAATACCACATCGTATATTATGGTGGGTTTTTCTACGCGCTATTAAAACACTGTATTTTTATTGATTTAAAGCATTATTTTTACTAAAAAACTATAGGCAGACAAACTATGTCAGATAAACAAGCTGAAATGCAGACTATCTTAGATGAAGCGGACTTAATTTATACAGGAGAAGATGTTGCTCAAGCACTGGATGCCATGGCAATTCGTATTACTGAAGAGTTAAAAGATAAACATCCTTTATGCTTAGGTGTGATGTTAGGAGGATTAATTCCCACAGGGCAGATTTTACCCCGTTTAAACTTTCCATTAGAATTAGACTATATTCACGCCACCCGCTACCGTGGAAAAACAGAAGGTGCGGATTTACATTGGTTAAAATATCCCAATAGTTCATTAGAAGGGCGCACCTTATTAATTATTGATGATATTTTAGATGAAGGGGTAACCCTACAATCCATTATTGATTATTGTAATGAGCACGGTGCAAAAGAAGTCTATACTGCCGTCCTTGTTGATAAACAGCATAATCGCCGCAATGGTTTAGAAAAGGCCGATTTTGTTGGTTTAAATGTACCAGACCGCTATGTTTTTGGTCATGGTATGGATTATAAAGGTGAATTACGTCATTTACCGGGCATTTATGCAGTAAAAGGATTATGAGTAATAAAATCGCAATCATTGGTGGTACAGGGCTGACCGCATTGGATGATTTAGAAATCACCCATAAACAAATTATGATGACACCTTACGGGGAAGCCTCTGCGCCTTTATTACAAGGCACTTATGCAGGGCAACCCGTGGTATTTTTAGCGCGTCACGGATCACGCCATACCATTCCACCACATAAAATTAATTATCGTGCAAATATTTGGGCATTACATGAATTAAATGTCACCAAGATTATTTCTGTTGCAGCGGTAGGGGGGATTCATGCGGATATGTGTCCCAGTGAATTAGTCATCCCCCATCAACTAATTGATTATACTTATGGGCGTGAGCACACTTTTTTCTCTGAAGATTTAACCCATGTGACCCATGTTGATTTTTCACATCCTTATTGTGCTGAATTGCGTCAACAATTGCTGGAAGCAGGTAAAGCCATTAAAGCCACTGTACATAGCAATGGTGTTTATGGTGTCACCCAAGGTCCTCGTTTAGAAACCACCGCAGAAATTGATCGCATGGAGCGTGATGGCTGTGATATTGTTGGGATGACAGGGATGCCAGAAGCAGGCTTAGCACGTGAATTAGATATGTGTTATGCCGCATGTGCTGTCGTGGCGAATGAAGCGGCTGGGCGGGGTGCAGAAGAGATTACTATGGCAGATATTGAGCAGAATTTAGGGCAAGGGATTCAACATGTACGCCAATTACTTTCTGTTGTATTAGCTAATTTATAAAACCCGAAAAAATGGATTTTGGTTATACCCCTCATTTTGCTAAACAGTGTTATCAGCTGCCTGTTGAGCCTGCAAAAAATGCGGGTGTATTGGCAAAAAACACCAGTAAGAAGACACCACATATCTATATTGGTTGTCCTGTATGGGCGAATAAATCATGGGTAGGTGTGTGGTATTCTCAGGATTGTAGTTCACAACATTATTTACGTGAATATGGGCAGCTTTTTAATTGTGTAGAGGTCAATTCTACCCATTATGCTTTGCCTAGTGAAACCACCTTAAGAAATTGGGGTGAGCAAGTGGGGGAGAGCTTCCGATTTTTCCCTAAACTTCCGCAAGCGATCAGTCATGATGCTTTTTTTAATGCCGATTGTCATGATTTAATACAGCAGTTTTGTAGTCATATTATCACTTTTGATCATAAGTTAGGCTGCTGTTTATTGCAGTTACCTGCTCGTGCAGATATTCGTTATTTACCACACTTAGAACGCTTTTTAGATCAATTTCCTGATTTTATCCCTTTAGCAGTAGAATTACGTCATCCATCTTGGTTTGCAGAACCTGCTTTTGATGTATTGTCTGCGTTGTTGCAACAGCGACAAGTGGGGTTAGTGATTACTGATACTGCAGGAGCACGGGATATTTTGCATATGCGCTTGACGACCCCAACAATTTTTATTCGTTTTGTGGGGAATAATTTACATGAAACAGATTATCAACGTCTTGATGAATGGGCATATCGTTTAAGTGATTGGTGTGAGCAGGGGATTGAAAGTATTTATTTTTTTTTACATGTACATACCAAACAAACGCCTCACCCTGCTGATTTAGCTGCTTATTTTTTGCAAAAATTTCAGCAGCAGTCAGGGATTAACGTACAGCAAATTAAACGTATTAAAGTTCCTGAACAAAAACCACTTTTTTAATTTTCCCTCTTTTCCAAATAATTTAAGCATTTTTTAGGTACTCCCTTCATAGTCAAGCTCGAAGTTTCAGAGGGTAGTACGGTTTCCCCGTTAATTTTTTATACTCTCTTACGCCCCGTATATCACCTTTCCCTACCCTCTTTGAGTTTTGAATAAAGTTCAATAGTCATTAATAAAATAATTTTATTAATGCTTTAATCTATTGTTACCTATTAAATAGTGGTACTATATTTCTATGTTTTATTATCAGGCTTTATATTCAAGAGGGTACTACTATGTCTATTACTTTTAAGTTTTTAGAGGCTGGGGTAGGTGATGCTATCTTGATTTCATCAGAAGGGAAAAATATTTTAATTGATGGAGGGGAAAAATACCAAAAAATTTCTTCTTCTATAGATAAAATTGATAAACAAGAATTACTTGATTTGGTTATTTTGACACACATAGATTGTGATCATATTAAAGGTCTTATAGAACTTTTAAAAAAGGAAGAAAAAATTAAACTGTTAAGAGAAATATGGTTTAACCCTAGTTTAAATGATCTAAGATTTGGAAGTTTAAAACAGAATCGAAAAACAAGTGCTAAACAGGGGCTAAACTTTACTGAAAAAGTTAAAGAACTAATGGAAGTAAACCCTCATATCTCTTGTGATACATCTATATATTTAGAGGAAAAGAAAGAGGATATAAAGTTATTTAATAGTGAAAATTTAACAGTTAAGTTATTATCTCCACCTTTTTATATGTTAGAAAAACTAGAAAAAGAATATCAAAAACCTCCTACTACAGCATCTAAAAAAACATCAAATATTACAGATGAAGTAATAGACCAAGGGGCAACAATAGAATCATTAGCACAATTTGATTGGAAAAAAGTTAAAGATCGTAAGCATGCCAATGGAGCTAGTATTGCTTTTATTTTAAGCTATAAAACTGAATATCAATTTTTATTACTTGCTGATGCGCATATAGATATTATCATTGAATCTTTAAAAAATTTAGGGTATTCAATTCATAATAAATTAAAAGTAAATTTTGTAAAATTATCTCACCATGGAAGTAAATGTAATATCAACCAAGATTTTCTAGATTTAATTGAAACAGATACCTTTATAATATCAACCAATGGAAAGAAACATAATCACCCAAATGATGAAACATTATCTAAAATAATTATGGATCCAACAAGAAATAAAGCTAAGAAAATAAACTTTTTTTTTAATTATGATAGTGTACGGCTCATAAAAACTAAAAAAGAATATTTTAATGGTGATAATAAAGATAAATATAATTTTTCTTTTAAATGTTTAGATAAGAATAAAGGGATAACCTATGGATAGTGATAATGTAGCGTTTTATGCTGTTTACATTGAATATACTTTGATTGATTCTACACGAAGTAATGGGAGCGGTATTATTGTTAAACCAAGATCTAATAAAGATATTTTTTATATTTGTACGGCAAAACATACATTTCTAAAGAAAAAAGAACAAAATAAAAACTTAAATAAAGGAGAGCCAAATATTGATAAAATTGAAGTAAAATATTTTTTTAACCAATATGGAAAACTTGATAGCAAAGGAAGATATTTTGATGTAAAAGAGGTTATTGAAATTTTAGATGTAGATATTGTTATTTTAGTTATTCATGCAGTTGGGAGGAAAAATGAATACGATATTAATGATTTTAAATGTATAAAAAGTTTGAGTATTCTTGATAATAGCTTTAAGTCATGTTGTATAGTTGGCTACCCAAATATACGTAAACAGGGGGATCAACTTATAGGGGAAAATGAGTTTTATCAATGTAAATATGAACAAACTTCAATTAATAAAACATATGAGGTGCAGGTACAAGGAAAATTATTATCAACTTATGAATTTGATGAAAAAGAGAACATTAAGGGATTGTCTGGTAGTGGCGTTTTAGTTGATATTGAAAGTAATATTTATCTTACAGGTATACAAATAGAGATAAGGGAGCCAATTAATTTTTTATGTATTGATTTAAGAGAGATAGGGGAATATATAAATGATAAATTAAAAGCACAAAATTATCCTATAATTGATATAGAAACTTTTATTTGTCAAACCCTTAAAGGGGTAGATCTAAGTGATATTGATTTTAATAAAATACAACAAGATTTGGGCTTAGAAACTTTAAATAATCAAAAAATTCAAAGCTTAAAAAAGCTTAGTTTAGATGAGCAATTTGAAGAAATAAAAGAACTACCTCGCTTAAAAGATGAAGAAAATGAGATAGAAAGTAAAACTAGGAAATTAGCAGATATTTATTTATATAGAGGTATTATTTGTCACAACAAAGAAGATAATAGAAGGGCAAACAAGAATTTTAATAAGGCAATCGAGTATAACCCAAAGTATGAAGTATATTTTTTACATGCAAAAAATTTACGAAAACAAAATAAAAAAAATGCAAAAGATTTAGATAGTACTAACTATTCTCCTTTGACAAATGAGGGGAGACAAGTAATTAGGCTATTGGAAGAGCAGCTTCAATTAAAATCCTCCTTTGAAACCTTAAAACAAAATTGTTTAAATCTTTTAGCTATGTATTACCAACAAGATCGAAAAGGGGAAAACCCAGAAATTAATGATGCAAAAGCAAAAATATTTTTTACTCTTGGAGCCCTTTATTATAAACATAAAAAATATAATGACAGTAAAAATGCATTATTAGGTAGTATTAATTTATTAGAAAAAGATACAACACAAAATAAATCACTAATCAGATGTTATAGAAAACTAGTTAATACATTTTGTAAACAAGAAAAATATGAGGAGGCAAAAGAATATTGTTTAAAAATAGTAGAAAATTCTGAATCAACAGAAAAAAACAAATTTGAAGTTTATACTGGTTTACTTTCTATTTCTTATTTCTTAAAAGAAGATGAAGAACAGATTAATAAATACTATCAAAAAGCAAATAAATGTTTAAATGCCATTATAAAGCAAGATAAGAGTACTAATCATGAAAGACTTACTAATCATCTTAAAAAAACATGGTTGGCAACACAAAAAAATATTGTTAATAAGGATTTAAAAGTTCAAAACTCAATGCAGCAGGGGATATTATCACTTGAAAAAAGTAATAATGACTTAAAGTTACAATTAAAAGATTTTGAAAACAGAATGGAAATAGTCACAGATTCAATAAAAGATAATAAAGCGGAAATTGAAAACTATGTAGAATATAAAACACAAGAAATCGCACAAAAATTAAATGATATAAAAAATATACTTAATAAATTCTCTCCTTCATCATTTGATTTATTGAGAAAATTTTTTAAATGGATAAAAGAAAAAATATTTAAAGTAAAATCTTAACTATTACGTACCCTCCTTTTAAAAAAATAAAATGCTACCCTTTTTTCTCCCTAACTCCATGAAATATATCGGGGTGTGGTGGGAAAAATCTGTGAGAGATTAACAGTAAAATATAGATTATGCATAAATTTCGCCTCACTCTACGGGAGGAAGAGAGGATGCAGAGCATCCAAGACTGCATTCCAACGTTGGAACATTAGAACGAGAGGAAAAAATGGCAGTGACGTGAAGTATATAAAACGAGAAGGGTAAAAAAAGATACTCCCGTGTAAGAACACACGGGAATGAAAGCAAAACTTAAGCTATTAGCCTCTATTAAGGCTGTGCAAAATATGCCCCTTGAGAAGCAAAACGCTTAATATACCGCTCTTCTAAATTAGCAGGAATTGAATTACGTACACTTTCCCGCGCTAATAAACGTGCTGCCCATGCGTCTACTTTTGGCATCTCGCCCACAAACTCAAACGGCTTGCTCTGACTCACAAAATTCATACGTACAAAAAGTGGTGCAAACGCCGCATCAACAATAGAAAATTGCTCCCCGCCATTAAAAAAACCTTGCCCATTAATATGCGGCTCAACTTTCATTAAATCATTGTGTAAAGCTTGTTGTTTCTCCGCAAACTCCTCTGCTGTTTTTGCCATACTCACTTGAAAATTTAACATAAATAAGTGGGATGCAAACTCAATCCAAGCCCGATTCTTAGCCCGTTGAATAATATCTTCAGGGTGCATACTCGGTGGGTACAATTCATCCAAACACTCACAAATCACCGCTGATTCAAATAAAACTTCCTCATCAAGCTTTAACAAAGGCACTTTTTTCAACGGTGAAATGGCAAGAAACCAATCAGGTGGATCCATCAAATCAATATAGGTGATATCAAACTCCACCTCTTTTTCTAATAAAACAATTGCTGCACGTTGCACAAAAGGACATAAAGGAAAACTAACCAATTCAGGTTTCATTATTTAAAAACTCCGTGTAATATCTTTGTAAACGACTCAAGTATTATCATGTGTATTAACTAAAATGTATAGATATACTAATCATATAGACGTTTTCTTTATCTAGATTAATATGGTTAATTTTTTGCATGGATATTCTGTCATAATTCTTATTTATACTGATTGCCATGGCTATATACTCTGACATACTATTAAAATTAACACTTTCTACCTGTTTAATTGTATTCACTCTAAACAGTTCTGCAAACACTGTTGCCACAAATTTAGAGCGATTACAAAAAACACGCGCTTGTGTTGGCTGTAATTTACAACACGCTGACCTGCGTCACCTCGATTTAAATCATGTTGATTTACGTCGCGCCATTTTAGTCATGGCAAATTTACAACACAGTAATCTGACAGGAGCCAACCTTGCTGGAGCGGATTTACGTACCGCTGATTTAACCCAAGTCTCTGCAACAGGGACAAATTTTTCTCATACAGATTTGCGCCGTGCCACTTTAGAACGCGCTAATTTTTCCCAAGCTGACTTTTCCCAAGCAGATTTAAGTGAAATTGATGCTAATCAGGCAAATTTTAGCCATGCAAAATTTCATCAAAGTGTCTTACGTGAAACGATTTTAAGTCAAACAGTGTTAACAGGTGCCTCCTTCCAAAAAGCACAGCTCCAAGGGGCGGATTTAAACAGTAATGATTTACGTGGGGTGAATTTTAGCCATGCAGGTTTAAGTGAAACAGATTTACGTGGGGCAGATTTAGGCTGGGCGGTATTACTTCATGCAGATTTACGTAGTGCACAACTGCAAGGGGCAGATTTACGTCGTAGTAATTTAAGTCAAGCTAATTTATACGGTGCACAATTACAAGGGGCAGATTTACGTCACTGTGTATTAAAAAATACCAATTTACAATACACGGCATTGGATGATGTATTTTTTAGTCAAGGGGTGAATATTAAACAGGCTAATTTTTCAGGCTCTTCTACGCGTCGAGTCTGCTTTGAACTGGTAAAAAATAAAGCTGTAGAACAATATTGTCCTGATGGGGGGAGCAATAAAATCTCTACATCACCTTGGTAACTTTTTCTTAGATTAAAAATAAGGGCTATTTTACGATAAAAAATATTTACTTTATATTACGCCCTATAAAACTTAATGTTGTTACATTAGCAGTGAAAAGAAACTAAATATCAATCATATAAAAAAATAATCCTGATTATTTATTTTTATGCTGTCTAGATAATAAAATATTCACCTATTGATTATAAAAATAAGTAATAAGGTATAAAAAAATTAAACCCTTTTTTTTGCTTAAATCTATTTTTTTATTGATGCAGTTGTGGCAGACTAGGAGCTACTTAGAAATAACAAATTGAAAAAACCTTTAGGAGTGAGAGTATGTTTGGCGAACACCATGACTTACACCATGAATTCCCAGAGTACAAGGATGAAATTCACGAGTTAAAGACAAGTAACAACCATTTTAGTCGCTTATTTGAAGAATATCACGAAGTCGATAAAGAAATTCGCCGTATTTTACAAGAAGTGGAACACGCTTCTGATGTATATCTAGAAGATTTAAAGAAAAACCGCCTGCACCTTAAAGATGAATTATATACCATGATTCAACAAGCTTACCCTGTGACTTCCTAGCATAATTCCTACTAACCAGCCAATCATTATTGGCTGGTTAAACCCCTTCTTTTATCTCCCACTCAATTGCAATCCACATTTTTCTTAATTCAGAACTACCATTGATAAAGAAGATTTACCTTAAAATTAAGTGATAGATTGGTGCTGGTGCAAGAAACCCAACAAAAAACCACCATACCTTAAAATATTAGCTTTCCTACATCAGCACCACTCTACACCTCTATTAATTTATGCAGAAGAAGCTTCTCCTTCTGTTGCCAGTACAACAGGCTGCTTTTTATCTCGCTTAAAGTAATCAATCACATTATCCCCTAAAACTAATAAACAAGGTGTTAACACTAGCGTTAAGAGTGTGGCAAAACTTAAGCCGCCTGCAATCGCACTAGAGAGTTGTGTCCACCATTGTGTAGACGGTGCCCCAAAACTAATATCTCGCCCAATTAAATCAATACTGATTGCAAATACCATTGGGATTAATCCCAGCACAGTTGTCAGTGCAGTTAAAAAGACAGGACGTAAACGAATTGCCCCTGTTTTTAATGCCGCATCAATAGAATTTAAACCTTGGCGTTTAAATGAATTATAGGTGTCAATCAATACAATATTGTTATTCACGACAATACCCGCCAAGGCAATGATCCCAATCCCCACCATCACAATACCAAAAGGTTGCTTGGTAATCAGTAAACCTAATAGTACGCCTGATGTAGAGAAAATAATCGCACTTAAGACCAATAAGCTTTGATAAATACTATTGAATTGAGTGACTAAAATAAGCAGCATTAAGAAAATAGCAATACTAAAGGCATTGCCTAAAAAGGTCATGGTTTCGCGTTGCTCTTCATCTTCCCCTTTAAAGGTTGCTTTTACATCCCCTATTAGAGGTGTTTTATCTAAAGCAAGACGTAAAGCTTTAACTTTATCATCTACTAATAAACCTGCTTCCACATCAGACTGTACGGTGATCACACGCTGTGTATCCACACGTTGTAATGTACCTGTTTTTGGGGCAGGCGTTAAGGTGACAAAGTTGGTCACGGGAATCATACCTTTAACCGTGGGCACACGTAGATAATAAAATTGATCTAAATTACGCTCACCAAAAGGAAAACGTACCCGAATATCCACCTCTTCCTCTGCATCATCAGGGCGATATTCTGCTACCTTAATACCTGTGGTAATCATTTGGATCGCATTACCTAATAAGCTGACATTTGCACCGTATCGCGCCGCCTTTTCCCGATCTACATGTAACCGCCATTCAATCCCCGGTAGAGGACGATTATCTTCAGTATCAGCAAAGCCACCAATTTCTTCCATCATCGCACGCAATTGTTTTGCCGCAGGATTAAGTAAAGCCGTATCTCGTGCTGTGAGCTGTACTTGAATTGGTTTTCCACCTGAAGGACCGTCTTCTTGCTTGCGTAGCTCAATAATAATCCCTGGGATATCAGCCGTGCGTGCGCGCATTTCATCCAGAATTTCAACGGCTTTACGGCGTAATTGCCAGTCAATAAATTCTAATTGAATCACCCCAATCACATCTTCTGCACGATTATTGCCTGTAGCACTATTAAATGATCGCCCATACACCACTCTGACTTCAGGCATCCCTAAAATACGTTTTTCGACCTGACGCACACTGTGATCTTTTTCATGAATTGATAAATCACCGCGTGCATGAATTTGTACTTGGGCAAATTGTGGCTCAATATCAGGGAAAAATTCCACCCCACGCCCCCATTGTCCATAGGCAGCATAAGAACCAATAAGTATAGATAAAGAAACAAGTAAGGTGATGACTGGGTAGTGTAATAAACGTTTTAATAGCCACAAATAGGTTGCTTGTATCGCCCCTGTCTCACTGTTGTGATAAGTCCCTTGATAAGGACGGCTGATTAATGCGCCTAATACAGGAATAAAGACTAATGCCATAAATAAAGAGGCAATCAGACAAATCATCACGGTGATGGGTAAGTATTTCATAAACTCCCCAATCACCCCCGGCCAAAAAACCAGCGGTAAAAACACCACTAAAGTGGTGGCAGTAGAGGCTGCTACAGGCCATGCCATCCGTTGAGAGGCTTTGATAAAGGCTTCAGTAGGCTGTACACCTTGGTTAATTTTACGATCGGCTAACTCGGTGACCACAATCGCGCCATCTACCAACATTCCCACCACTAAGATAAGACTGAATAAAATCACGATATTTAAGGTGTAACCAAAACTATACAATACTAAAATCCCTGCTAAAAAGGAGCTGGGAATGGCTAAACCAACTAGAAATGCGGAACGTGTACCCAAAGCGGCAATAATTACCAGCATCACTAATACAATCGCACTGATAATATTGTTCTGTAAATCAGTTAACATATCGCGTATATCATTGGATTTATCTTGCAAATAACGGATAGTTAAAGAACTGGGTAAATGTTGACGCTCTGCCTCTACCACTTGCCTAATTTCAGCAATAGTATTAATAATATTTGCACCGACACGCTTAGAGACTTCTAAGGTAATTGCAGGCTGCCCCTCAATTCTTACAAACCCTTCAGGGTCTTTAAAAGTACGGTGTACTTTCGCAATATCAGCAAAAGTGACCACTGTATTCTCTTTTACTTTCAAAGGTAAGCTTAAGATATCATCAAGGTCTTCAATCAAGCCGGGAACTTTAATTACAAACCGCCCTGCGCCTGTATCCATTGCCCCTGCTGCAACTAATTGGTTATTATTTTGGACAAAACTTAATACATCTTCATAATTGATATGATAAGTTTCCATGACAACAGGATCGACAAGAACCTCTAAAACTTCCTCTCGTTCCCCACCGATATCAACTTTTAATACCCCTGATACACTTTCTACTCGGTCTTTCAAATCACGCGCAATACGTAATAAAGCGCGTTCTGGAATACTGCCTGATAAGCTCACCGTGATCACAGGGAACAAGGCAACATTCACCTCTTCAACTACAGGCTCTTCAGTGCTATCAGGTAATTCTGATTTAGCAATATCGACCTTTTCACGTACATCTTGTAATGCTTGTTTACTATCAAAGCCTGCATCAAATTCTAAGGTAACTGAGGCATGCCCTTCACTGGCTGTACCTTTCATTTCCTTAATCCCTTCGATATTTTGCAGCTCTTTCTCCATTGGTTTAACTAATAGGCGTTCTGCATCTTCAGGAGAAATGCCTTCATGCGACATAGAGACATAAATAATTGGAATTGCCACATCAGGATCAGATTCTTTAGGGATATTTTGATAAGCATATGCCCCACTTATCAAAATAAATACTAATAATAATAAAACGGTGCGACTACGTGTAAAAGAAATAGCAATAAAATCTAGCATTTATTCAACATCCCTTTACTATAATGTTTGGCTGACAGGAATCACTTGCTCACCTGTACTGACAAAACTTTGTCCTAACGTAATTAATGTCACATCATTCGGTAAACCTGTTACCCATACGCCTTTTGTTTCTGTTTGGATAATATTGATTTTATGAAAATGTACACTATTTTCTGTATCCACAGATTTTAAGCCTAACTCTCCTGATTCATTTAATACTAATAATGCAGGAGACACTAAATGTGCTTGATGGGTTTCAGTAGGGATATGTAAAATAGCACTCATCCCAGCAATAAATTGTTGCTTAGGGTTGGGGACGGCTACTTCAATACGAAAACTATGTGTATCACTATCAGCGACGGCAGAAATATAACGTAAAATCCCCGTGACTTTTCTATCATCAATTAAAGCAACTTCAACCTGCTGCCCTTGTTTCAAATGTTGAATACTGTACTGTGATACATCACCACTGACTAACAAAGTGCTATCATCCACTAAAGTCATCACTTCATTTGCTCGTTCTACAAAACTACCTTGCTCTACAAAGCGTTCATTGATCACCCCTGCAAAAGGTGCATACATTTTTGTAAAACCAATATCTAAACGTACACGTGTCATATCTGCTTGGGCTTGCGCTAATAAAGCTTGGGCTTCTAATAATTTATTTTTTGCATGCAACTGTTTGTTTTGTAATTTTTTAATTGCTGATACATCTTTAGTATGTTGTTTTACTGCCGCTTGAGCACGACGTAGTTGAGCAGGACGATCATTAACAGCTAATTTTAATAATAAATCTCCTGCTTTAATGCGCGCCCCTTTTTCTACATTTAATTTTTCAACTTTTCCTTCTGTTTCTACTTTTAAAGTAAGTGTACGGATTGGATCAAGTTGCCCTAATACGGTAATTGTTCGTGTTGTTGGTTGTGCTGAAAACTGTTTTACTTGCACACGCATTGCGGTGCTTGGTGTTTCTATTTTTGCGACTTGAACAGTGGATTGTGTTGCCGTTAATAAACCACTAGACATCCACAATACTAAACCCAAAATAATGCCAAAAACTAAAAAAAGAGACTGTCTCATAACTTTCCCACTTATTATAAAACGCTAAGATAAAATGTGACTGCCAGTCACGATAAAATACACTCTATGAATAGAGATCAGTTTCTATAAAGTGTTTATTATTAATTAATATAAGAAATACTAAATGTGATCATCTTGTTACAGGATCACCACATTTAGTATGAGAAAGTACCTGTACAAGCAGTGATGAGGTACTATTTTTTTATTGGGAAAGAGGGGATATGACACGCCCCTACAATTCCTGCCACCATATAGCGGCTAATACTATCAATATATTCATCAATATCAATGCTTTCATCATTATCATGATGTTGACAAAAATGCCCACTCCATAAAGTGAGTAATGCCCCATCAAAAGTCGCCTGTATGCCATAAAAAGCATCATTAATGGGTTGTTGAGGAAATACACCTTCCTCAATACCTTGGCTAATGATTTGATTAAACAAGGCTAAAAATTGATGTTCAACTTCATCAAAAGCTTCTTTTAAAGCTGTATTACTGAGATTATTACGAAAATTTAATCGCCAACAATATTCAATGACTTTTTCATACTTATGATGTTCTAAATGGTAATACAAACCTGTTTTAGTTAAACATTGTAACCACTCAATTGCGTTATTTCCCTGATCAACATTGGCAAAAGTTTTAAATGCAGCTTGAAAGAAATTTAAGGCTAAACGTGCATAAATTTCTTCTTTACTGGCAAAGTGTTTATACACTGTCCCTTTACCAATCTCTGCCTGCTTTGCAATTTGCTCTACCGTTACCGATAACCATAAATCATTATTAGCAAATAACTCCAAGGCAGTATTTAAAATAAGTTGTTCACGGAATAAAAATTCACGCTGTTTACGCGCTTGAATGCTCATAATGCTCCATTAGCAATCAACTATTAGTTATTATATGACCCACAGTCACAAAATCAAGTTTAAATTAAATAATTCATGCAAATAAATAATTTAAATCATTTAATTCTTTAGATAAATCCTATTACAATACGCTTTGTTTAATTCAACTATTTTGACAAAAAACTTGAATATTCTAATAAAAAATGCATTATAACAACAAAATCTGATGAGTCATCCACTGTATTGTAGCTAATGAACACTAAAAATAATCCTGTCACAAAATACGCTGCCGCAGATATTGAAGTCCTTGCTGGACTTGAACCTGTGCGTAAACGTCCTGGTATGTACACTGATACAAGCCGTCCTAATCACTTAGCACAAGAAGTCATTGATAATAGTATTGATGAAGCTTTAGCAGGCCATGCCTCTGAAATTCATATTACTTTACACCGTGATAATTCATTGAGTGTACAAGATAATGGGCGAGGAATGCCTGTTGATATTCACCCTGAAGAAGGGATTAGTGGGGTTGAGTTAATTATGACTCGCTTACATGCGGGAGGGAAATTCTCGAATAAAAATTATCAATTTTCAGGCGGTTTACACGGGGTAGGAATTTCTGTTGTCAATGCCTTATCCAAACATGTGGAAGTCACCGTAAAACGTGATGGACAAGCGCAACAAATCTGTTTTGCTCACGGTGAAAAAACGGTTGATTTACATAGTATCGGTACAGTTGGAAAACGTAATACAGGTACAACTGTACGTTTTACCCCTGATTCACAGTATTTTGACTCTCCCAGCTTTTCTGTCTCTCAACTAAAACATGTATTACATGCAAAAGCAGTGCTGTGTGCAGGGCTAAAAATTCAGTTTACCCATGAAGCTGATGAAAGCAACAAAGTATGGTGTTATGAAGATGGTTTAACCAGTTATTTAACTGAAAGTTTACAAACTCAGGGAGATTATTTTCCCTCTCCACCCTATGTAGAGCAATTTTCAGGTACAACAGAAACCGTTGACTGGGCATTAGTTTGGGTAGAAGAAGGCAGCGGGTTTTTACGTGAGAGTTATGTTAACCTAATTCCTACTTCTCAAGGTGGAACCCATGTCAACGGCTTACGGGGTGGTTTATTAGATGCGATTCGAGAATTTTGTGATTACCGCCATCTATTGCCACGTGGGGTTAAATTAGTGGCTGATGATATTTGGGATCAATGTAGCTATATCCTATCGGTAAAACTGCCTGATCCCCAATTTTCAGGGCAAACTAAAGAGCGTTTAACCTCTCGCTCCTGTGCTGCCTTTGTATCAGGTGTAGTCAAAGATGCCTTTACATTATGGTTGAATCAACATAGTGAAATGGGTGAACGTATTGCCGAGTTAGCCATTAATGCCGCACAAAAACGCCTACGTGCAGCTAAGAAAGTGATTCGTAAAAAAGCTACTTCTGGGCCTGCCTTACCAGGGAAGTTGGCTGATTGTAGTTTACAAGATGTTAAGCAAACCGAGCTTTTTTTAGTTGAAGGGGATTCAGCGGGGGGATCAGCTAAACAGGCGCGTGATCGTACCTTTCAAGCAATTATGCCTTTACGTGGTAAGATTTTAAATACGTGGGAAGTGGATCCTAATTTAGTACTGGGTTCTCAAGAAATTCATGATATAGCGGTTGCTATTGGTATTGATCCAAATTCTGATGATTTATCTGGCTTACGCTATGGAAAAATCTGTATTTTAGCAGATGCAGATTCTGATGGCGCACATATTGCCACCTTACTTTGTGCTTTATTTGTCAAACATTTTTACCCACTGGTTGCAGCAGGGCATGTCTATATCGCTATGCCGCCGCTATTTCGTATTGATGTAGGGAATACTGTGTATTACGCACTCAATGATGAAGAACGTCACGGTGTATTAGAGCGTATCAGTGCTGAGAAAAAAACAGGCAAAGTCAATGTACAACGCTTTAAAGGTTTAGGTGAAATGAACCCTTTACAGTTACGCGAAACGACAATGGCAACCGAAACACGACGCTTAGTACAATTAACCGTTGATACAGGGTCAGGTGAGACAGAGCAGATTATGGATATGTTATTAGCTAAAAAACGCTCTGCTGACCGTCGTCACTGGTTAGAAAATAAGGGCAATTTAGCAGGTACTGATTAAATTATTCCCACCTTATTTCCCCGTTATTAATAAAAAATATCCTCTCCTCCTTTAATAACGGGTCTATCTTTAAAATACCTAATAAATATTAAAAGTCACTAGTTTTTTGTGTATTATTAATTTATAATTAATAATATCATAATGCATATATATTCAACCTTGCGACCATTCCCTCCTTAATTTATGAAAAAAAAAGCCAAGAAAGCAAAAAAGCCCTCTACTGCTGTGTATAGTATTAGTCAATGTCGTCAATTGGGGCGAAAATGTCGTGAAAATGGGCAATATGAAAAAGCAGAAATGTATTACCAAAAATGGATTGAACAAAATCCAGTGGATGCTGAAGCTTATAATTTATTAGGTAATACCTATAGAGAGCAATGGAAGTTAGAAGAAGCTACAAAATGTTATAAACAAGCTTTAGCTATCCACCCTCATTATGCAGCTGTTTTCAATAATTTAGGGGCGACTGTTTTAGAACAAGGAGAAACAAAACAAGCTTTAGAATATTATCAAGCTGCCTTACGTTTAGAACCTAGTTTTTTACATTATCAAAGCTTTTTATTAGGTTTGCATTATCCCAGTGGTTTATCTGCTAAATATATTTTTCAATCACACTTAACATTAGAAAAATACCTCCCTCCAACAAAGAAAAATAATTCAAAAGCCAGTATTCAAGTGGATAACTCAGAGAAAATCATTCGTATTGGTTATGTATCGGGGGATTTTAGAGATCATTCTGTTAATTATTTCTTTGAACCTATCTTACGTGAACATAACCGCAAACAATTTCATATTACTTGTTACTCTAATAATAGTTATGAAGATTCAGCCACTAAGCGATTAAAGCGTTTAGCGCATCAATGGGTAGATTGTACAACTTTAACAGATAAAGCCCTTTGTTCTCGTATTAAGCGTGATCAGATTGATATTTTAGTTGATTTATCAGGCTTAACCCCATTCCATCGCTTAGGGGTTTTTGCTCAAAAACCCGCACCAATTCAAATTACAGGAATTGGCTATGTTCATACTACAGGTTTAGCAAGTATAGATTATCGCTTAGTTGACCAGCATACTGATCCAGTGTCTTATGCAAATGATAATATGGTGGAGCAGTCTTTATATTTACCTCATAGCTATTGTTGCTATGATCCATTGACAGAATTACCTGAACAATTCCCTTCCCCTGCCCTTCAAAGTAATACGATCACATTTGCTTCTTTTGGAAAGCTAAGCAAAATCAGTACAGCCACATTTGATACATGGTGTGTGATTTTACAAAAAATTCCTCATGCTCAACTGCATTTATATAACCACTCTTTTCAAGATAAAAGCACCTGCGATAAATGGTTACAGCGTTTTATGGATAAGGGGATTAGTGAACAACAAATCAAATTAGATTATTTAGAATCAACAAATAAAGTACTCACCACATATCAAGATATTGATATTGTACTGGATACATTTCCATACAATGGTTGTACAACAACTTGCCAAGCTTTAGCTGTAGGGGTGCCTGTTGTGAGTCTTTGGGGAGAGACACATGCGGCGCGAGTAGGTGGGAGTTTTTTAACAACTGTCGGTTTATCAGAATTAATTGCTGATTCTCCTGAACAATACAGTGAACTATGTGTTCATTTAGCGCAGGATTTAGTGGCATTGGATCAGTTACGGTCTACAGTTCGTAAAAAGATGTTGTCATCCCCTCTCATGGATGCAGCAACTTATACACATCATTTAGAAGCACTCTATACAAAAATACATCACACGTTTATATAGGATATTTTATGTCTAAAAAAATGAACCCTCTATTAAAACATAGTATTGCATTAGCGTTATCTACTACTGTTTTTTCTTCTACAAGCCATGCAGCAACTTGCTATGCTGGCACCATGAATTGGGATAGTACTTCTTGGTCTGTGGGGGGAGGGTGTGCAAATACTGGTCCTGCTACTGGAGATAGCCTACAAGTAGGATCAGGAACACTTTCTCTTAATGGTGCCACAACACCTATACTAAGCACCTTTAATTTAAGTAGTAGTACGACACTAAATGATGCAGGGGCTAGTGCTGGGGTATTTATATCAACATCTTCTGGTACCAACACTGTATCATATAATTCCACCTTAGATTTTACCATAAATAATAGTACTCTAACTGTAACAAGTGCAGGAATAACAGTAGGTTCTCATTGGGCTGGTGGTCCTAAATGGCTTGCTGGTACAGCTAAATTTGGGACAGGTGCAGTGACATTAGGAGGAGATATCGTTGTTTACCCTGATGAAAATGGCCCTAATACACATGGTAAGTTTACTATGACTAGTGGGGGCACATTAGAATTTACAACAGCACCTACATCAATTAAAGCCTATAAAACAGCGACTGCAACAGCAGTGATAACCTTACAAGGAACATCTAGTACACCACTGGTATTAAAATCAGCAGGTACCACTACTTTTACAGCACCTGCAATTGCCAATACAACAGGAGCAGGTACCTATAATTTAGACTATGTACACTTTGCCACAGGAACATGGGTTGTTGACCCAAGTGTAACCATTACAGAGCCCCCTAATTGTACTCATGCAGCAGGTGCAACCCCTCCTGCTGCATGGACAGGGTGTACCAGTACAGGAGGCTCTTCTGCAGTAAGTGCTTCAGTTAATTTAAATAGTAATAAAAAACCTGAGCCATTTTCTCGCAAGCTAATAGAGAGAGAAAATAGCAATTAATTTTCTATGCATTAATAATTTATTTGTTGCATAAAGTTTTAGAAATAGAAATACCCATTTTAAATGGGTATTTCATAATGAAAAAACTAAAAATTAAAAATTAAACTTAAAAGTAAAATTTTTGCGTCTCTATATTAAATATAGTCATCTAGTATTAGATAACCTTAGATTAAGGCTATCACCATAATATAAGAAGTTTGGTAATCAAGACATGAACCCTCTATTAAAACATAGTATTGCATTAGCTTTATCTACTGCTGTTTTTTCTTCGACAAGTTATGCTGCAACATGTAGCTTGGCAAGTGGTAACAACTGGACTAGTACATCATGGAGTGGGTGTGCCGCTAGTGGTCCTGTTACTGGAGATAATGTCTATCTAGATCGTTCAAGCACATCACTTAATGGTTTAGTAACTCCTGTATTAAATACTTTAACATTTAGTGTTAATAATACATTAAATGATGCAGGAGCTAGTACAGGACACCTTAGTATGTTGACTTTTGCAAATTTTATAGGTCTGAATATTATAGATTTTACAACCAATAATAGTCTTCTTACTATACAAAATAGTGGCATATCAACAAGAAATGATTTTAGTAGTACCTTTAAATTTGGTACAGGTACAGTAAAATTGGGAGGAGATTTACTTATTCATGCTGATAGCCGCGCACCTGTGAATGTGCATGGTAAATTTACTATGAATAGTGGTGGTACATTAGAATTTACTGCTGCATCTACTTCAATTAAAGCATATAGGAATGGGACTAATATTGCTGTGATCACCTTACAAGGAACATCCAGTACACCATTAGTTTTAAAATCTGCAGGCACAACTACTTTTATAGCCCCTGCAGCGACAGGTGCAACAGGCGCAGGTACTTATAATTTAGATTATGTACACTTTGCAACAGGAACATGGGTTGTTGATCCAAGTGTTACTATTACAGAGCCTCCTAATTGCACTGCAGCTGCTGGTGCAACCCCTCCTGCTGCATGGACAGGGTGTACAGCTTCTTCTGCTGTGAGTGCTTCAGTTAATTTAAATAATAATAAAAAACCTGAGCTTTTTTCTCGTAAAATTTTATTAGAATAGTATATAGCTTATGCTCTGCCTTTTTCTTCTAAGGAATAATAGTTCAAAAACATGCCAATAGAATCTTCTATAATTTTTTGACACTGTTCCTCATCAGGAAAAGGCATATTCATTAATAGCTGTGGCCAAAAGGTGTGGGCTTTAAGTAATGCAATAAATTGCTCTGCAGCATATGAAGCCTGACAAGAGCGTAATTTACCATCATTGATTGCCGCATTGATCCACGCTTCTAAGCCTTCTTTTTGCTCATATTCTTGCATTTCTTGCAAAATTTTATTTGTCAGTAATGGAGAATGAATGCTTTCAGCTATCACCACTTTTGCACAATTACGAAATTGCACCTGCTCTAATAATGCCAGTTTATTTTTAGCAAATACATAAAGTTGACTATATAAACTTTGCTCTGATTGATACATAATATGTGCAACAGCAGTACTTTGTTGCAAAAGCTGTGTAATAATTTCTTGAAATAATAATTCTTTATTGGCAAAGTGATTATATACTGTACGCTTGGAAACTTTTGCACGTACTGCTAAAGCATCCATACTACTCCCTTTAAATCCTTTTTCTAAAAACTCCTCAATCGCTGCTTGAATAATGGCTGTACGCTTTCTTTCAGTGAGTGTTTCTTTCATTTCATCTCTAGTTTTAATTATCAATGGCAGGTATATTTTACACCGAACAGTTTACTTTTTCATATGCTATATGTAAACTACACTGTGTAGTTTACTTTCGGTTTAATTTAATATGAAAACAGGCTTGCTAATTGGAGGTTTTTTGATGGCAGCATTACTAGGTTGTGCTTTATATAAGACTGAAGAAAAAAACTATACATACTCAAATCATTATTATGATGGGAAATTCCATAATTTTGAGCCTATATCTTTAATGAATTTTAAAGATACTTTTAATATGCTAAAGCGTTTTGTATTTGAAAAAAGAATTGATCCTATACCAACTCAACCGTTACCAGTGATACCACTTACTCCTACACGTTTAGCAATAGAGCAAAGTGAACATACCAGCTTATATCGTTTAGGGCACTCTAGCTTATTGCTTTCTTTAAAACAGGAATTTTGGCTGATTGATCCTGTTTTTTCTGAACGTGTATCTCCATTTTCTTGGATGGGACCTAAACGTTTTCATGCTCCTCCTATCTCCATAGAAGCATTACCAAAGATTAAAGGAATTATTATTTCTCATGATCATTATGATCATTTAGATGAAGAAACAATTAATGCTTTAGCTGATCGTGTGACTTATTTTGTTGTGCCTTTGGGTGTTGGTAAACATTTACGTAACTGGGGAGTTTCAGAAAATAAAATTCATGAACTTGATTGGTGGGAAGATATTGTACTAGGTGAATTAACACTTACCGCAACACCTGCACAACACTTTTCAGGGCGAGGTATAGCCGATCGAGATAAAACATTATGGTGCTCTTGGGTGATAAGTATAAAAGAAGAACATATATTTTTTAGTGGTGACTCTGGTTACTTTTCTGGATTTAAACACATTGGTGAAAAATATGGCCCATTTGATTTAACTATTTTAGAAAATGGTGCATATAGCACTGATTGGGCGCAGGTACACATGACACCCGAAGAAACATTACAAGCACATATTGATTTAAAGGGCAAAGCATTACTTGCTGTACATAATGGTACCTTTGATTTAGCAATGCACTCTTGGTATGAACCTTTAGAGCGTTTAACAACTTTAGCAGAGCAGCAACAAATTAAAATATTAACCCCTAAAATTGGTGAAAAAATTTCTATGACTCAGCTTAATCAAGTTACGCGTTGGTGGCAGGAGTACATGCCTATAAAAAATTAAATTTTCAGAATTGGAAAGATATTGATTATTGCATTGCTATATAAAAATGCTTATTAACACGTATCAAAAAAATGGTTTTCTGATGATAAGATAAAAAAAAACTCTATCTTGCAAAGGGTTTGCAAAATAGAGTTTCCTATCATTAAGGTATTAATTTAATTGGGCATAACTACAACATATTACGGCTAAATCAGACCCTAATATGAGGGATTGAGGAAATATCGGTTATTTCTTGCTATGATTCAATAGTCAAAATAAAAAAACATCGTCCTTGATGTAGTAAATGAAGTAATGATATAGCGATAAATCTTTATATTAAGCAGGCAATGAAATTTCGTGTTTATCTAACATTTTTTTTGCCTGTTTTACATGATTTTCAGCATTTTCAGCAATTGCATGTAATACATTAAAATTAAAGCGGTGAGAAAGCGCACGCCAAATTTGTTTTTTTAAGTTAGCAATTTCGTATTCATCTAACAATGTTTGTTGTAGTTGTACGCGTTCATCTGCTGCACTATTACACACTTCTGTCGCATAAGGGGCAGAAACCTGTTTTATGACGCTTTTGATGTTAAATAGTTGCATTGCTATGTACCTAAAAAATTTTTGTTGTTTTGTCTATCTTGTGCTTAATATAATGCAAGAGCAATGCCAAAAAAATGAAATCAAAAATAAACCGTAATATATTGAAAAACAAAGATTAATTGTAATTCATCTTGTGTTTGTTATAACTTGAAACTAAAGTAGACCCTGTCTACTTTAGTCTAAAACTACTTTATTAATGACGCGCTGAAAGAAAATTTCATGGGCAGCATCATTAAAGTGCACGCCATCCCCTGAATCATACATAGGCTTAATATTACCGCTGGCACGGGCTATCCCCGTCCAAAAATCAATCGTATTATCCATATAAGAGGAAGTAATGGCTTCTTTTAGGGCTTTTTGCTGATGGCGAAATTTTGCAGGTAGGTGATTTCTAGGTTGGGTAGTTGTTATCCACACAGGTGTTTTCCCTGCTGCGGTTAATAACCTTTTATAATTATTAAGCTGGGTACAGATTTCAATATTTTTAATTGTATCATTAGAAGGTAAATTAATAATAATTGCATCAGGTTGATAGCTTAAAGCATGCGTAATATTATGAGATGCTAAAGGGGAGATACCATGTGTCGATAGTTTACTGTGGGAAGGTAATATATGGTAGGTGGTAATACCTTTTTTTGCTAAATTTATAATTTTATTATCAGGGTTAATCGATGTTAAATACTGTTGATAGCGATTCACCCATGCATTATTTTTCTCTTTTACCCCCTGTCCAAAGGCAGTGGATGAGCCAAGAATAACAATTGTATGCCCTTTATCTTTATTGACTAAAGAATTGTGATTTGTGTTTGAAATAGTTTGTAATGATGAAGTGCTAACTTCAATTGCTGCAATCCGTACATTTTTAACATTATTTAAAAAACGTATCGTAAGTGCTCCATCTAATACCTGTGTGTGTACCTCTTTTGTTAATGCCATTTCAAAACCTGATTCACTAAAAATATCTAGGTCTTGTATTAATATTTTACCCTCTATTTCAATATCAAAAATACGCCCCTCTTCTTTACGAGCTTCAGGAAATGTTTCCGCAAAAAATAAACGGACAAGGTAGTTCCCTACAGGGACAGGTAGGTTATAGGTTAATTTTAAAGGCGAGCTTGATTTCCAACGGTGTGTTTGGAATAAAGCAGGTTTATCTGTTCCTGTGATACTGGCAGTGCTTTGAAAGGTACGCCCTGTATTAAAATATTCATCTGCTTGCCATGTATTTCCTTGTGGATCATGGTATTCCCCTCCCCCTGCATTAATTCGGTAGAGTGTACCTGCTTGTGTCATCAATGATATACATAACAGAATACTACCCCAAAGATACCGATTGAAAACCATCGTATCACTCCCCTAAAAAATAGTGCTATAAAAATAAAGGTATGTCTATTTTGATATATACCATTGGTTGAACAAATTGCCTCATATTGTAAGCAGATTGTCACACCAAGGTATAATTAATTTATCATAAATGAATAGCGTTCACTATAAAAAATATATTAAGCTTTTGTTTTTGTTGTATTTTTAATGATTGGTCTTAATTTTGCTATAACCTGTATAGCTTAGCTAGCTATTTGTTATTATTGTTTTATTTTATACCCTTCAAAGGGGAAGTATCTTCCCCTTTATTTTTATCCCACCTCAAAAATACTATTTTATATCGTATTTTTAATACTAAAATAAATTGTTTTTTAAAATAGTCCTTAGCGATAACTAAAAACTACATTAGCTTTTTATTCCGTATCAAGGTATAACATGCAGCATCAATATTATATGATTTTCAATTGTATAACTGAACTTATGTGGCAAGGTGAAATACATGAGGTCAAAGCTTGTGATTAATATTTTTGCTGGTGAAATGATTTTGCATACCATAATGACGCTGTTATAAATGCTAATAAATATAACCAACGCCACTATAGATTAATGCATAACATCCATTATCTAACAGGCAATAAACTCTCTGCTGGTAAAAGAAAACCTAATTGACCATTAGATAAAGTGCCCACATTTAGATTATATTGCCAGTAATCAGTATTACCATTTAAATCAGTAATAGAAGCACGCGGAACAGAGATCAAATTATCTGTAATCAATTGACTACGCAATGCCACAGTATTATTTTCTAAAAAGGCATAATTAAATAGTTGGAAGGTAAAGCTATTACTATCCCCTGCTATCATTGCCATATCAAGCTGTAAAATAGTTGTACCTTGTTGTGTTGGATAATCTAACCAGATCCGCATAATCCCAGTGGATACATCAAAAAATCCTGCCACAGCTTGTTGCCCAACATAGTCTCCTTGACGATAGAGTGTGCCATAAAATGCATTCTCTAACCATGTGCTAGGCTCACCGATAGGCTCCATTCTATTTTTAATAGTTTGAGAGACTAAGCGATGTCCTAGTAATCCATTTGTATCTGGGACTGAGTAGATAATGCGCTGATCATCACCGTTATAGGTTGGTATGCCTAGTACACCTGTATAGTGTGCAATTTGATGTTGTACGCCTGTGTTAAGGTTTAAGGTACGAATTTCTAATTGGCGACTGTTTGCGTCAAAAATATCAAAGACAATAAAGTTATCACTGGTTTTACTAAGATTAGGAAAACCCATGTCTAAATTGGCGACGGGGTTAATCAGTAAACTAATTGCTCCTGTTTCTGCATCAATACGGTATAAGGTCCATGAGTAGGTAGAGGTAGATTGACCTGATATATTGATAAAAGGTAAGATATTTTGGGCATCATAAATTAAGGTGCGGCTATCTGAGGTAAAAACCAAATTATCCGCTTGGGTAATTGTGTCAGTATTGGTATCACTATCAAAAACGGGGGCAGTGAGTACAAAGTTTTTTTCTGTTTCATCCTGTAAATCAATCACAACAATTTTATTATCAACACTTAAATCTGGTTTAAGTAATACAAATGCCATGCGGTTTCCATCAGGAGAAATTGCAATTGAATGAATGGTTTTAGGCATGTTAAAACAGGATTCTGCCCCTGTATCAGTGCGTAATAAACAGGCATCATTATCACTGGAGACAAAAGCTGCAATAATGCCATTCCCTGATACACTAATACGACGTTTTTGTAAGCCATGCGTTGATAATAAAATAGGTTGTTGATCTCGTGTAGGATCAAAACGACAAACATGTACAGTGCCCAATGTGCTCATACAAGCAAATAAGGTTGCATCAACAACATTTTCTACAGAAGGAAAAGAACGGGGTTCTTGTGTCGTGGGAGCGGTGTTTGTGATTTCTACAGCATCAAATGCCTGTTGCACTGTATTAAATTGTTTAGAATCTTGACCAAATAAATCAACCGCAGACTGCTCTACTGCTAAACGTGCATCAATAAACTGGGAATTTTTTGATAGATAATGGGTTAAGGCACGATAAAAAATTTGTTCTGCATCAGCTGTACCAATAGCATTTTCTAAGCCTTCAGCTAATAAATAGTAGGCATGATTAATAATGCCACTATTAATATGTACGCCTCCATTATCTCCCTCTACTGTATTAGGTAGATGAACAAAGTCGCTCATTTTAGCAGGCTGTCGATGGGCAGCAGGGTTGATAAAACTACGGAAAACAGTATTATTTAACTCCTCCCCACCTAATACCCAATCGACTTTCCCCTTTGTGCGTGCTTCTGCCATTTCTCCTAAAATATCTGCAAAGGCTTCATTGAGTGCCCCTGATTGTGCTTGATAAATGAGCCCTGCTGAGTGTTGGATTACTCCATGAGTTAACTCATGTGCCACCACATCTAAATCTGCAGCAAAGGGCAATGCATCCCCAAAAAACATTGCATTCCCATTCCAGAAAGCATTATCTAAATTTTGTCCAACCCGTACCACAGCAAGGATAGAGCCGCCTTGTCCATCTAAACTATTTCGCTGATGATTTTGGAAAAAGTAATCATAGGTCTCAGATAAGTTAAAAGCAGCACTGACACCATCTTGTAGAAAGCCGTTATTTTGATTATTAGAATGAATTAAAGAAACATCATTAAGTTTATCAGGTGCTTGATTATTTCCATCAAATACTAAAATACTGCCATGTTGAGGGTCTGGTGCTGTTGTACCTGATTGGGCAAACATCGCTTTACTGGTATCAGCCAAAAAAAATGTATTATTTTCTTCAAATACATTAAGTGGGCGGGTATCACCATGTAGACCAGTACCTGAACCAACTGTATTAATCCCATGAATTTCATTAAATTCAGTTAAAATATCTCCTGTTATCGCATCTACTACGGTGAGTATTTTTTCATCTACTGAAGCAAATACATGAAATCGCCATGCTAAACGGGGGCTATGACTGCTGACAGGTGCGTAAATAATGAGGCTTGCCTCTGTTGTTTTTACACCATCAGGATAGGCAGTTAAAACTTGTTGTTGTACTTGTTGGGCTGAAAGCTGTGGTGTAGTGATAAGTTGACGGCGTGGACTAGGGACATACGCCCCTTGCATATAATTCACGTCCCCTTGTGCATTCAGGTAGACGCTTAATTCAGCAGGCCAGACAGGTAGATTATGATATCTTTGCTCAAAACGTAAACGCGCTCCTCCTGTTAAGATGTCATGGCTTTGTTGACTCAGTTGCAATTCTTTTGCAGGATCATCAATCTGTAAATGTTGACGGTAAGCAGCCAAAAAACTCAAAGCAGTAAGAACTTGGCGTTTTTTTAATGAGCCACTGCGAGCAGAAGAGGCTGGGTGTAGTTTTTTACCTGTCATATGTAGCACTGTGCCATTAGCGCGCCATGTTGTTGTATTAGCTGCAGCTTGATAACGACGTAATTGAGGTGTTACAGAACTTTGAGTGGTTAAAGTAGAGGATTGAGCAGGTGTATTATTTAATTGTTGCAGGGCTTGAATCCCTGCATTTTTTAAACTGCCTGTAGTATAAGCATGACTCAGTAAGGGGGTCGTCAAAAAAAGACTGCTGAGTACGCACCAGCATAAACGAAACATAAGGTGTTACCTCAAAAGGAAAAATACAAGCCAATTTATCTTGTTTTTATTTTACCAATAATATTTATCAGTATAGTGCATCCACATTATATCTTGAATTAAATGGTTATTCTCTCATATTGTTTTAAATACTTCATTTTACTAAAACTAATAAAAGCGAAATTTTTATTTCAGTTATTTAAAAAATAATGCATTATATAAAATGTTATTTTTTCATTGTTTAGTTTTAAATATTTAAATGTATCTTAACTATTGTTTTACATTAATTATAAGCTATACAATTAAGTATGAATGATAGCGTTTTATAAACAGCTTATATTAAAAGGAAACACCATGTTAATACGTAGTATTATTTTATTGAGTATGACCTTATTTTCCATTATTGGTTTTGCTGATGAAAAAAAATTTACCTTAGGCAGTTCTTTTACTCCCCCACTAACCAGCACTGAACAGACGGGCATGCTGGATCAAATTATGAAAGAAGCTTTTTCTCGTTTGGGCTTATCCGTCTCTGTGATTAAATTACCCTCCCAACGTGCATTAACAAATGCTAATATAGGTATTGATGATGGGGATATATTACGTATTAAAGGTATGGAAAAATATTACCCTAACCTTGTCCCTATTCCTGAAAAAATAATGGATTTTCAATTTGTTGCTTTTACTTATCGTCAAGATATTACAATTCAGAATTGGGAAAGCTTAAAACCTTATCAAATTGGATTAATTACTGGTTGGAAAATTTTAGAGAAAAATACTGAAAAATTTATGGTAACAAAGGTTGAAAATGCGATGCATTTATTTGAACTTTTAGCTAAAAAACGCGTTGATCTCATTTTATATGAACGTTTAGAAGGTTTGGCATTATTAAAAAGTTTAAAAATGGAAGAAGTGACTGTTTTAACACCCCCTTTAGCTCAACGAGAAATGTTTACTTATTTGCATAAAAAACATGCAAAATTAGCAGTGCAACTCGCCACGATACTGCAAAAAATGAAACAAGATGGGAGTTATGAAACCTTGAAACAAGCTGCTTTTAATAAATTTTTACCTGCAGCTTATAGGGATATGAAAAAATGAAAGCTTGCTTGCAAAAAGGTAGTTTTAGACAAAGTTTAGCAAACAAGCTAATTTTATATATTTTGTTATTTAGTGCTTGTATTACTATCATTTCTACTAGCATTCAACTCTATGTTGATTATAAAAAAGATATGGCTATGGTTGAAAATACAATTCAACAAATAGGTAAAAGTGACTTACCCAGCATAGTCCACAGTGCTTGGATTGCTAATCATAATTTATTAAAAATGCAATTAGAAGGTTTATTAAATTTACCTAATATACAATATGTTAGAATAGAATTAGAAGAAGGAAAAGTATTAGATGTAGGGGTGATGAAAGAAAATAGTACAAGTATTTTGCATCAATATTTAATGCCTTATACCTATAATAATAATACTGTTAATCTGGGCACTTTATTTATTACTGTTTCATTAGATGACATCTATGCAAGCTTAACAGACAAAGCTATTATTATTTTAATAACACAAGCAGTACAAATTTTTCTGATCTCAATATTTATCTTTTTTCTATTTTATTGGTTAATTGGTCGGCATTTACATATTATTTCAAATTATGCAGAAAAATTGGATCTTATTCATACAAAAGATTCACTTGTTATTGATATTAAAAAACAACAAAATAATGAACTTACTAAAGTTGTTGATGCAATCAATACAATGCGTATTGGTTTGCAAAAATCTTATAGTGAATTAGATCAAAAAGTCATTGAACGTACTGCAGAGTTGGCTGTTGCTAATGAAGAAATTATTAACTTGAATAAACAGTTACAACAAGATAATTTGCGTATGGGAGCTGAATTACAGATTACCCAGCGTTTACAAGAAATGCTTTTACCCAAAGATATTGAGTTAGCTGATATTCCAGAGCTAGATATTGCAGGGTATATGAAACCCGCAGATGAAGTGGGGGGTGATTATTATGATGTGTTAACCCATAATGGACATATTAAAATAGGAATTGGTGATGTGACAGGGCATGGCTTAGAAAGTGGTGTACTGATGTTGATGGTACAAACTATTGTACGTAGTTTATTAATGAATAATGTAACAGATTCAAAAGTATTTATGAGTACACTAAACCAAATTGTATTTAGCAATATCCAAAGGATGGGAACAGATAAAAACCTGAGTTTAACTTTGTTAGATTATGATGAAGATGGACATATTAAAATCTGTGGGCAACATGAAGAGGTATTAGTCGTTCGTCGTGATGGCTCATTAGAGCGTATTGATACAGATAATTTAGGGTTTGTTGTTGGACTTGAAGCAGATATTAGTCAATTTTTATCACAACTAAGTGTTAAGTTACACCCTGGGGATGGAATTGTTTTATATACTGATGGCATTACTGAAGCCTGCAATCAACAACAGGAGTTATATGGTTTAGAACGTTTATGTGAGATTATTACAAGCCATTGGGCTCATTCAGTTGGTATTATTCGCCAAGCTATTATTGATGATTTAAATCAGTATATTGGCAAAGAAAAAGTTTATGATGATATTACTTTACTGGTTTTTAAACGTAAAGTAGATGAAAAATAATTTTTAATACTATACACGGCTCTCATTTTAAATGAAAAACCGTGTATATTTTTTACCTTATTGTTGGTTTAAATCAGGTAATACCTTTGCTTGTTCTGGATCAAAGTTTTGAGGTTTATCCAGCATAACAGGTGCAAAACGTAACACTTCCCAGTTATATTTATTAGCTGCTTTAAGGCATATTTGTGTTAGCCTCATTTTTGCATTACCGTATTTGGGTGCAGCTTCGGGAGCAAGTTGTAACCATGCCATCACACCTAGTGATGTATCAGTTAATTCTGCAAAATCGACCCATAAATAAACAATATGTTCTGCATAGGGTTCAACTTTAATTTCTTCTGCAATGAATGCATTCAGTTTTGCTACCACATCATCTAGCACAATATCACGATGTTGATAAGAAATGTAGAAAGTGATGCCTGACCAGAAAGGTGCTGTAGAGATATTGTAAACACTCTGTCTTAAAAAGTTTTTCATTGGCATTGATTCAATCATTTCAAACCAATCAAACTTAATTGTACTCGGTGTTTGTAAAATTACTTTACGCCAATCGGTACGATTAATTAAGATGTAATCCCCTTCTTTACAAGGAAACCATGTTTCTTTTTCATCAAATTCCCGAGAACGTAAATCAATCAGATCTTTTAGAGGTAAACGTAGTGTTCCACCTGTTAATAATGGATTTTTCAAATAACTAAAAATACCAATAGATTCAACTAACCAAGGTAAATCATTGTACATAACCCGCTCACCTTGGCGGACGGCTCCATAACCTAACAATAGTTTAATTTGCTCGGCAAATTTAGGTAGTGCATCACGTAATGTCCACATCACACCAAGTAATATCAGTAAGACTAAGCCTAAAACTAAAATTTCATTGGTCACATACAAGGTCACAACAAGGGCAAGAATAGAAGCAATAAAGGTTAATAAATATAGTCCAACATCAATAATATTCGCAACAAGTTTATATTTTGGAATGCGACTTAATGGGTTAGCCCACATAAAGAAGCGACGTAATAAATGGAAAATAAAGAAGGTAATAAAAAAGGTTGCAAAAGCAAAGAATAAATTTTTACTACGCTGACTAAATAAAGCATCAGTAAAATAGTTAAATGCTTCAGCAGGGGAAGTTTTTTTCCGTTGCAACTCAATGAGCTGCCCTTCAGCAATTTCTAATTTTGAGATAAATTCTTTTTCTTGTTGTTGCCAATATTCTTTAGTTGCGGTTAATTTTTCATTCACTAATTTATGGTGTGATTCCACTAATAAGGAATCAACTTGTTTTATACCATCTTTTATTTGTGGTAATTGTTGTTCATAATAAGTAATATTACTACGTAATAATTCAATTTTTCTTGATGGTTCTGTGACTTTACGGAGTTGAACAATAACAGGAGAGAATACATCTTTTAGCTCTTGTTCCCAGTTAACATTTTTATTTTTCTCTTCTTCATCTGTTTCAATATCAATCCCTGTTGCCATCACATTAAAGTCACGCTCTAGTTTTGTTAAACGTGACAGTAATTTTTTTAGCTCTTCTGATATTTTAACTTTTTCCTCATCCGTGCTGGCATTTTTTTGCTCTTTTTCTTTTTCTTCAATTAAACTGGAGACTTCTTCAATAGATTGAATCAATGATTCTGCTGTTTTTGTCTTTTTTAATACAGACAAATATTCAAAAATAGCTGTATGAATACTTTCGTTTAGCTCATCTGTATAGCCTAAATCTGTCAGCATATTAGGAAGTTTTTCTGGATTAATACTATCAAAACCCAATTGATAGGCTTGTTTTTTAAAGCTATAAGCTTCCGTAGCAAGTTTTGCACGCCATGCTTCAATATCAGCTAATAATGTTTCTTTATCTTCTTTTAATAAACCATCTAAGGTTTTTTCAGCATCCTCTATTTTCTTTTTTAATTCTGTAACAGAGCTAATCGCAGGAATAACACGCTTAATTTTATCTAATAAACCAAAATACAAATCAATAGAATTATGTACTTTTTCTACTTCTTCATCAGTAAACTCTTGATCTTGTAGTAATAAAATTTGATTGCGTATTTCTGGAGAAAATGGTTTTTCTAATAGAGCATCTTTAAGTAGTTCAAACTTCTCTTCAGATAATTGAGTGGCTAAGGCACTTAATGCCTCTTCACTAATAACCAGTACATGCTCTTTCTCATGCTCTTCTAGTTCAGCTTCTACTTGTTTTTCGTGTTCTTCTAGTTCTGCCTCTACAGCTTGTGCAGCCTCTGTATTAGCAGGAGGGGGGGGAGGCTCTTCGGCAAAGCTGTGAGGACTGATAAACAGCACACTACACAGTAGCAGAAAATAAAAGTGGGTTAATCTTAACATTATTATTTTTATCCTTTAGTTTGAGTTAATAAAAATTAAGGGGGTTATACTAAAACTAGCTTATGAAGCATAAATACCTTCAATTAAATATAAACGTTGGTACCATTGCCCATCAATTTTAAAAATGCGGGCTTCATTATCTAATTTTTCTTTATCTAACCAATAATCAATATAAGCATGATAATGGTCAGCTAATAATAAATCTTGTGTCATAACAACTTGCCATTTTTTCCAATGTTTATTCATCAATTCTTCTGTTTTACGCCAGCTTTGTTTGGAAGTGGCAACAGTAATCATGTGCCCCCCTTCCTGTAGCCATTCTGAACTATTGCAAATCATATGATCCAGTACATAACGCCCTTCCTCTCCTGCCAATTCAAAATCATTACGGTGAGCCCGTTCTTTTTCTGGCTGTCCTGGAAAAGTGGGCGCATTACTCCACACTACTTCAAAACTATTTTTTTGTGTTGAACTTAAAGCGGAAAACATATCAGAGTGAGAAAAGTGATAAGCACTCTCATTTAATTCATTTAACATCCAGTTTTTTTCACATAATGAAGGGGCATCAGGATGAATATCAAAACCTGTTACATGTGCACCATTTTGCCCTGCTAAAATAGCTAAAATACCACTTCCAATTCCAATTTCTAGTACCTTCATATCCTCGTTGATACGTTCATTTAGTACTTGTCCAAATAAATGAGCAAACTCTGTTGGCATCCATACAGTAGGGTGATCGTGTAATTTAATTTTTCTGTCACATAGTTCAATAGAAAGCATAATATCGACTCTAATGTAATTAATAAAAAATAGAATGAATTGGAGAAGAGGAAAGGCTTTTTTGTATTGAACATGCTGTAAACGTTTGTTCAATATGCAGTGGTTTTAATTTTTCAGGGTAAGTTTGTTGAATAAGTTCTCTAGCCAAAATAGTTGTAGGATCAAGTAGTGGTATTTTTTTATAATGGCTTTTAGCTAAAGCTAGGGATAATTCACTACAACCTAAAATAATCACTTCAGTTTGTTGTGATAATAAATGCTCAATAGCTGTATAAAGTAATGGGTATATTTTTTTATGTTCTAACCATTTACCTGATTTAATACCATACTCTGTATCATAAATACTTTGGTGAACACATTCACGCATTGGCTGATTAGGTTGTACAATTTGAATATCATAGCTTGCAAAAGTACTCTCATAAACACAACTATGATAAGTTCCTAAAGTTGCAAGTAACCCAACTTTCTCTACATTTGGATAATAAACACTTAAGAATTTTGCAGTTGCCTCAACCATATTAGCTAATTTGATATGACTACCTAACTGCTGAAGCTTATCTGTAATCACATTGTAAATTTGTGGAGAATGAGCTGTATTACAAGGCATCCCAATAATAGATGCATTTAAGGTTTCTAATTTTTGAATCAGCTTAACAATATTATGGGCTGGATTTTCAGTGATTTTATGTTGTAAAAATGCAGTTCTATCTGCAATCTGATGAGGGTAAGACAATAAAGTCATAGGAATATAATCATGATCTGTATTAGCAATAGTATTACTAATGACTTTATTTGCTAAATCAACACCTGCAGTGGCTCCCATACCACCAAGAATGCCTATAGTTTTCATACCAGCTTTCCTTTTGTTCTAGCAAACTTTATAAATGCATAAACGAGCTTTAGTATCAGGCTCCAATCTAGGCATAATGGCACATGGTTCAGTCATCTCAATCAGTTTCCACTGCCCTGATTTCTCTAGTGCCTGTTGTTTAGGTTCAAACTCATGAGGAAAGACTTTATTATTGACGCTAAAAATAAGATAGCCACCTGTTTTTGTCACCCGAATTAACTCATCTAAACAACTTGCAGGGGCATGCCCTTGTGTGAAAACACCTGCAGAAATAGTGGCTTGGAATGTATTATCAGGAAAATCTAAAGGTTCACCTAAAGTCATGCGTTTTAAATCAGTGTAAATATTTTTCTCAGCAGCTATTTTTAACATGGCTTCTGAAAAATCAATACCGACTAGTTCTTGATAACCAAAGGGCTGTAAAAATTCTCCCATTAAGCCTGTGCCAACCCCTGCATCAAGAATAGCTCCTTCTTGGTTACAGTCTACATAACGCATCATTAAGCTGCTTACTAGAGCGGGTTGTCTACCACCACGTAACTCACTGTCCTGATCAAACATACTTGCCCATTGATTATAGGCTTCTTCTAATTGCTGATTGGAACCTGCTGAATAGACTTGTTTTAGGCGTACTGCTATATCGATACTCACTGTTAACCTACCCTCAATATCTTAATTTATTACCCTTAAAACATTAGCAACCAATAAATATAAAAGCAATAACATAAATATAAAAATAATAATTTATGTATTTGCAAATAATGCGCTAGAAACGTATGATTGAAATATAAAACAATGCTTAATTTATTATAAGGAAATAATAATGACTTCATCACGCCCACAAGCTGTGCCAACTGTACAAATTGATAATGATAAAGTGATTGTTACAGAATGGCGGTTTGCACCGAATGCAGAAACAACATGGCATCGTCATGCTCATGAATACGTAGTGGTGCCACAAACTACAGGGCAGTTATTATTGGAAACTCCTGATGGAGATAAAACTGTGGATATTACCGCAGGGCAATCCTATACCCGCGCATTGGGCACAGAACATAATGTGATTAATATTAATGAGTTTGAATTTGTGTTTATTGAAGTGGAATTGAAATAAACTGGAAAAGAAAAAAGATGTGTAAAGTGTCAGGCTCTACACATCTTTTCAGCAATGAATGAATTTTTTATAAATCCAAAAAAAGAAAAAAGATATGTAAAGTGTCAGGCTTTACACACCTTTTCAGCAATGAATTCTTTGAAAGAAGATGTTTTAAATATAATTAAGTTGTCACTGTGTTATTTACACAAATATAAAGAAAAAAGATGTACAAAGTGTCAGGCTCTACACACCTTTTCAGCAATGAATTCTTTAATTAAAATGTGGCACTCAGGTTTAACCAAACACTGCGCCCAATTTCATTAACACGTGTGGCTTCTGGGTTAAAAGGATCAGCATTGGCGCGGTTAACATGATACGCATAGGTTTTATCAAAAATATTACGCACCCCTAAACTCACCACTGTATTTTTATTCACACGGTAATCACCTGCTAAATCAATCACCCCATAGCCTGCTGTTTCCCCTGCATCTAAGCCTGAGCCTGTTTTCTTGTTATCATCCACACGGGTTTGTTTACTGGCAAAATGTAAGGTACTGCGTAAATGCCAATTATCATGTTGATACTGGATTGCCCATTGACCTGTTAAAGGCGGCATTTGTGCTAAAGCACGCCCATCTGTGGTATTTTCACCATTGACATAAGCCAGTGAAAACTGGGTTGACCAACGATCAGAGAGTGTAAATTGGCTTTCCCATTCTACCCCCCATAAGCGTGCATCAACATTACGGTAAATACTGGCATTATCAGCTTGTAAAATACCTGCTTGCCCATGCGCCCGATCGCGCAAAATGTAATCATTCACACGATTATAAAAAGTACTGAATTGGTGGTTTTGTTGGGCAAAATGCCATTGCACCCCAATATCTAACTGGTGATGTTTTTCTGCTTTAATATCAGGGTTTCCTACCCACACCATCATTGAATTACTGTTATTTGCAGCAAGGTAACGCTCCGTAGCATCTGCACTACGAACTGTACGGCTAACACTTCCAAATAAGCTAAAATTATCATTGATGTCATGTTCAAGATAAGCTAACCCACTGATATTATTTTCATCTTTCTTATCAGCCTGTTTACCATAATATTTTGTGAATAAATCATTCGGGCTAACCTTCATGACTTTTTGCTGTGCATTAGTAGCTTCACTGCTTACACGGTCATAACGTAACCCCAGCTTTAAATAATCACTATCACTGAGATCAAAACCTAATTCACTGAATAAACCGACTTGCTGAATAGTGACATCTGCCCACAATAAAGATTGTAAATTGCTAGGTGTACCCATTGTTGGCATTCCTGCAAGGCGATCTGCATTACGATTATTATGTTGAAAATCTGCCCCCATTAACCATGTGCTGGTCTCATTCAAATCAAATTGATGATAAACACGCCCCCCATAGGTTTTCGAGTTACTAGGGGAACGCATTCGCATCGCACCTGCTGCCACAGGACGTAATGAATAATTATCCATAACATGATCAACATTGGAGTAATAAAATTCAGCAAGAGAGGCTACACCTTTATAACGTAGCTTAACTAATTCGTGTTCACTTTCAGGGGCATCCATACCCGCTCCTGCATACAACACATCATTTTCTTTGCTTTTTGATAAAGTTAGGTTAAATTCAGTATTTTTATCAGGTGTGTAACCTGCAATTAAATACCCTGTTTTCATGGTCGAAGCACTACGGACTTCTTTGCCTGCCCCATCTTTATAATTTTCGGATTTTTGATAATCAACAATACCGCGTACATAGGCTTTTTCATCCCCTGTCGCAATATCTGCATGAACGTTTTTAGCTTGGTTATTACCGCTATACCCTGCGGAAACATTCCCTGTCATTGGTTTATCAGCTGTTACCTTAGGCGGGGTACGTTCAAATAACACTGTTCCGCCACTTCCTCCTGCACCATATACAACCGTTTGCGATCCCTTAATCACCGTGACTTTGTCATAACTTTTCGGTGCAGCATAAGCTGTCGGAGGATCCATACGGTTAGGGCAAGCTCCATGTACATATGCTCCATCTAATAAAATATTAAGGCGATTTTGGGCTTGACCACGAATAATGGGATCAATACCATGTCCCCCCATACGACTGCCACTCACCCCATTTAAATTATGTAAATATTCCCCGCCATCCCCATGCAAAGGAGAGTAATTTTGTGGGTTCTCTTTTTGCTGGTTAAATTCTGGGATCAAATTAGCTTCAATGGTTACGGTGGGTAATACAACCACTTCTGCAAAGACACTGGAAGGTAATAAAAATAATAGGCTGAATGTATGGGATTTTTGTTTCATGAAGGTACAGTAATGGTACAATATGTTTAGAATGAATCTTTACTAGAGCATATTTCACACCAGTTTATTAACTTATTAATAAATAATGATTTTTTAATGTATTACTGGTAATTTAATTGTAAAACTGTGTCATATAACACATTAAATTATGGGATATCACACACTGAATAAGTAGCGTATTATGAGTGATGCTTTTGATCAATTACTGGGGCAATCGGCTGAATTTTCGACCATGTTACGAGCCGCCCGCCTTGTTGCCATGACAGATGCAACCGCCTTAATTTTAGGCGAAAGTGGGACAGGAAAAGAATTATTAGCCCATGCCATTCATCAACATAGTTCACGTATAGAAAAACCCTTTGTAACAATCAACTGTGCTGCATTACCTGAGCATACTATTGAATCAGAATTATTCGGTCATGCTAAAGGGGCTTTCACAGGTGCGATTACTGAGCATCAAGGGCGTGTACAAGCGGCAGATAATGGCACATTATTTTTAGATGAAATTGGGGAACTTCCTCTTACTGTACAAGCAAAGTTATTGCGCTTTTTAGAATCAGGCGAATGCCAAGCGGTGGGAAAAACACAGGTTTATCATGTTAATGTTCGCGTTGTTGCTGCCACTCATCGTGATTTACGCTCCTATGTTAAAGAAGGTAAATTCCGTGAAGATTTATATTATCGTTTAAATATTATCCCTTTGGAACTCCCTCCATTACGTAAACGCAAAGATGATATTGAGTTATTATTAAATAAACTCACAGCTGCTCAAGCGGAACGCCATCAACTTATTGCCCCCCGTTATGATAAAAAAGCCTTAAAACAATTAAAAAATTACCCTTGGCCGGGGAATATCCGAGAATTACGTAATTTTTGTGAAAGAATGTTAATCTTACACAGTGACCAATTACTAACATTGACTGATTTACCTAGTGAAATACGAGAACAGAAAGCAAGTAATAAAGGTTTTACATTACCTGAATCAGGGATTAATTTATTTCATTTAGAAAAAGATATGATTGATCAAGCATTGGATCGTACAGAAGGTAATCGTAGCCAAGCGGCTAAATTATTAGGTTTAACACGGGATACTTTATTGTATCGGATGAAAAAATATATGATTGGCTCGGATAAATAACTGAAGGTACGCACTCATCAGAAAATGATAATATCCAGAAAATCGTAGCGGCGTTGCATGCAACGCTTTTCACTGAACTCAATTTAGTTATGATTGATGACAGCGGGATGATTGGAAAATAAAAATTTGCTTTCCCCCTCGTTCCTCACGCGCCTGCGTGGGAATGCTCTCTTGGACGCGTTGCGTCCTCTTCTTTGAGCTACCTCTATGGTAAAAGTACAGGGGTGCCTGTGTTCTACCCACGCAACATGCAACATATGCTAAAGAATATGGGCAGGTTTATGACGCAAGGCGTTAGGGAAGGCATTCCCGCGTAAGAACACGCGGGAACGAGAGGTATATGATTGAGTCGGATAAATAAACATTAATTTTTTATTTTTCTTAGTATACATTCAGTTTTTTAAAGACATAAAAAAAGCCTGCTTACCATAAAGTAAGCAGGCTTTTTTATTTGTTTAGTTTAAATTTTAATCTAATTCAAATTAAACACTGACACCAATTGCAGCCACGCAAATTGCCATTAAAGCACCGGGGCTTAATCCTAATGCTAAAATTGCAATACCATTTGCACTTAAGGCAAGATGCATATCAACATTGGCTGTAATTTTAGGTGCATCTTCTTCTGGTTTGCTGAAGTAGATCATTTTTAATACGCGTAAGTAGTAAAATGCCCCGACAACAGAGAAGACCACAGCCCATACAGCTAAGCTAATGTAACCAGCATCAACCACTTGAGAAACCACTGACCATTTTGCCCAGAAGCCTAACATTGGTGGTGCACCTGCCATAGATAAGATGAAAATCATCATGATAAAGGCATACCAAGGGTTACGCTCGTTTAAACCTTTTAAATCTTCTAATTTATCTGATTCAAAGCCTGCACGACTGAGTAATAAAAGGACACCAAATCCTCCTAAACTGGTTAGTGCATAAACAATGGCGTAAAACATAGAAGCGGCATAACCTGCTTCCGTGCCTGTTACAAAGCCTAATAATAAAAACCCAACATGAGCAATCGTGGAGTAGGCAAACATACGTTTAATATTAGTTTGGGCAATCGCAATAATATTCCCTGTTGCAATGGATACAACAGATAAAATCATTAGCATTTGCTGCCAATCAGCATTGAAGTGCTCTAATCCATCAACTAATAAGCGCATGATCATCGCAAAAGCAGCTAATTTAGGTGCGGTACTGATAAATAAAGTCACAGGTGTTGGTGAACCTTCATAAATATCAGGTACCCACATGTGGAAAGGTACAGCTCCAAGTTTAAAGCCTAAACCAATCACAGCAAAGACAATACCAAAGATAAAGATAAGTTTATTATCACCTTCAACTTTCGCTGCTTCTGTCGCAATGTTGGCTAACTCTAATGTACCTGTTGCACCGTATAACATTGAAATACCGTATAACAACATACCTGATGCTAGCGCACCTAATACAAAGTATTTCATTGCTGCTTCAGAGGCAGCACGGGAATCACGGTCAATGGCAACCATGGCGTATAAAGATAAAGAAAGGAGTTCTAAACCTAAGTAGATAGTCAGTAAGTTCGCAGCGGAAATCATTACTAACATACCTAAAGTGGCAAATAGGCCTAATACAAAGTATTCACCTTTTAATAGACCACGATCTTTAAGGTAGCCGCGTGAGTAGGTAAACCCTACCGCAACAATACCCAGTACAAAGACTTTTAATACTGTTGCCATGCCGTCTAAGACAAACATGCCACTCATGGCAATGATTTCTTGATCAGGATACATACCAAAGGCAACCAGTGCGGTACCAATTAAGGTGGCTTGGGTCATTTGGTAGGTTAACGCACGTAAACTTTCAGGTAAGTACGCGTCAATAACTAAAATTAAGCAGCCCATCGTCAATAAGATGATTTCGGGTGCAAGCGCATATAAATCAGCAGTTACAAATGTCATGGTTAACCTCCTCTTACATTAATTTGCTATGTGAAATATGTTCAACGAGGTTTTGTACTGTTGCGTGCATTACATCAAATAATGGTGCAGGCCAAATACCAAACAAGAGAACCATGATGGCTAAAACAGCTAAAATGAAGGTTTCACGAGAGTTAATATCAGTTAATGCGGCAACATTATCATTACCAATTTTACCAAAGACAACCCGTTTTACCATCCAAAGTGTATAAGCAGCCCCTAAAATTAAGGTCGTTGCTGCTAGGAAAGCAATCCAAAAGTTTGCTTTTACACTGCTGACAATCACAACAAATTCACCGACGAAACCTGATGTAGCAGGTAAGCCAGAGTTTGCCATCGCAAATAATACAGCGAACATTGCAAAACGTGGCATGGTGTTGGCAACACCACCGTAATCACGGATTTGACGGCTATGCATACGGTCGTATAACACCCCTACACATAAGAATAAGGCACCAGAAATGAATCCATGAGAAATCATTTGTACCATTCCACCTTCTAAGCCCATTGCAGCACTTTCTACACCGTTGCTCACTTCTGGGTTACTCATCACTTGGAAAGCGATGAAGAAACCAAGGGTCACAAAACCCATATGGGAAATAGAGGAGTAAGCGATTAATTTTTTCATATCTTGTTGAATAATCGCTACAAAACCAATGTATACAATTGCAATTAAGGATAAACCAATCATTAACCAATCAAGTTCTTGGCTGGCATCAGGAGTAATGGGTAAGCTAAAACGTAGGAAACCGTAACCACCCAGTTTTAACATGATAGCAGCCAAAATCACGGAGCCACCTGTAGGGGCTTCAACGTGTGCATCGGGTAACCAAGTATGCACTGGCCACATCGGTACTTTTACCGCAAACGCTAACAGGAATGATAAGAAGATCAAGACCTGTGCAGTCATGGATAATTTTAGTGTGTGATAATCTAAAATCGCAAAGCTGTCAGATTGTGAGTACATGTAAAGTAAGGCTACTAACATGAACACAGAACCTAAGAAGGTGTATAAGAAGAACTTAATCGTGGCATAGACACGACGTGCGCCCCCCCAAATCCCAATAATAATAAACATTGGAATTAACATCGCTTCCCATAAGACATAGAATAAAATGGCATCTAAGGCAGCAAATACCCCAATCATTAAGCCTTCCATAATTAAGAAAGCGGCCATGTATTGGGCAGGTTTAAATTGAATCACTTCCCAACCTGCTAAGATTACTAATACAGTAATAAAAGTGGTCAGAATAATCAGTGGCATAGAGATCCCATCAATACCTAAATGGTAATTGATGTTAAAACTCGCAATCCATGACGCTTGTTCGACAAACTGCATAGACGGCGTTGTACTGTCAAAGCCTGTGTATAAAAATAAAGAGGCAATGAACGTAATAATCGATATTAATAAGGCAACCGGGCGGGTGAGCGAGGACTTTTCGTCACGTCCGACGAAAAGTACCCATGCGCCCCCTAAAATCGGTAGCCAGATGAGTATACTTAATAAAGGTAAATCAGCAGACATCCGTTACTTTTCCTTAACTTCCAAACGCTTAGAAGATGATGACAAAACCTAATAAAACAGCAAGACCAATAATCATGGCGAATGCATAGTGATATAACAGCCCTGTTTGAACACGGCGAGCGATTCCTGAGAACCAGCCTACAGCTTGTGCTGTACCGTTTACCATCAGACCATCAATCACTTTTACATCCCCTTTTTGCCATAAGTTATCACCCACTTTACATGCACCGTCTGCGAAGAATTTCTGATTGAAATCATCGAAACCGTATTTGTTAGTGAAGATCACATTTAGCTTGCGTAAGAAGGCAAATTTTTGCATCAATTGTTCTGGAATGTGCTCATTACCCATGTAGTAGATATAAAATGCAGTTCCAAATCCTGCTAAAGCTAACCAGAAAGGTGGCATTTGTATACCGTGTAATGCAAAAGCAACCCAACCATGGTAGGTATCAGGGTTAAATGCACTCTCTCCTAATACAGTGATAGCCCCTTTGAAGAAGTCACCAAACAGCATCGGTTCAATAGCTAATGCACCAATCATAACGGAAGGAATGGCAAGCAATACGAGAGGTAAAGTCACGACCCATGAACATTCATGTAAGTGTTCGCGGGTGTGCTCATCCATACGTTCTTTACCATGAAAAACTAAGAAGAACATTCTAAAAGAGTAGAGTGCAGTAATAAAGACACCTAATAAAACAGCAATGTAGGCATAAGTGGCCCCTGCACGATCAACATGCGCAACCGCTTCAATAATCGCATCTTTAGAGTAGAACCCTGCAAAGAAAGGTGTTCCAATTAAGGCAAGTGAACCTAATAAACCTGTAATGTAGGTAATGGGCATGTATTTACGTAATCCACCCATCTTACGCATATCTTGCTCATGATGCATGGCAATAATAACGGCTCCAGCACCTAAGAATAATAAGGCTTTAAAGAAGGCGTGAGTCATTAAGTGGAAAATCGCAGCACTGTAAGCAGAAGCCCCTAAGGCAACCGTCATGTAACCAAGTTGTGATAAGGTGGAGTAAGCCACAACACGCTTGATATCGTTTTGAACTAAACCAAGGAAACCCATGAATAAAGCAGTGGTTGCCCCAATCACTAATACAAAGCTTAATGCAGTATCAGTCAGTTCAAATAATGGTGACATACGTGCAACCATGAAGATACCTGCTGTAACCATAGTCGCTGCGTGAATCAATGCAGAAATCGGGGTAGGTCCTTCCATTGAATCAGGTAGCCAAACATGCAAAGGAACCTGTGCTGATTTACCCATTGCTCCAATGAATAATAAGATACAGGAGACTGTCATTAATGACCAATCAACCCCTGGGAGGATTTGAATGGTGACATCTTTTAATTGTTCAGTTTGCCCAAATACTTCACTGTAAGATAAAGTATTGAAGTACATGAAGATTAACCCAATACCTAATAAGAAACCAAAGTCACCTACACGGTTGACTAAGAAGGCTTTCATATTTGCGTAGATAGCGGTATCACGGGTATACCAGAAACCAATTAATAAGTAAGAAACTAAACCAACAGCTTCCCAACCGAAGAACAGTTGTACAAAGTTATTTGCCATCACCAGCATTAACATGGAGAAAGTAAATAAAGAAATGTAACTGAAGAAACGTTGATAACCGGGATCTTCGTGCATATAACCAATGGTATAGATGTGTACCATTAAGGATACAAAGGTTACCACAACCATCATCATGGCAGTTAAATTATCGACAAGAAAACCGATCTCTAAGGTGACACCACCTGTAACTAACCATGTGTAAATGGTTTCATTAAAAACCTCTCCGCCATCAAATACTAAATATTTGAAGGTATAGAGAGACAGTGCAAAGGAAATAGCTACCCCTGCAATCGTCGCTGTATGCGCGACAGTGCGGCTGACTTTGAACAGCCCCGCAATAATTGCCCCAACTAAGGGCGCAAGTACTGTTATAAGATAAATATTTTGCATATCAGATCTTCTTAGCCCTTCATACTATCAAGGTCATCAACATTAATTGTTCTTCTGTTGCGGAATAAGACCACCAGAATCGCTAAACCAATTGCAGCTTCAGCAGCGGCAACAGTCAAAATAAAGAATACAAATATTTGACCTGCCATATCACCATGAAAATGTGAGAAGGCAATAAAGTTCATATTGACTGATAAGAGCATAAGCTCTATACACATTAATAAAATGATAACGTTTTTACGGTTTAGAAAGATGCCCGCAATACTTAGACAAAATAAAATCGCCCCTAATACGAGGAAATTGGATAAAGCTGGCATGGCGGTTAATCCTTCTGTTCAGCTGGCATATTGACAAGACGGATACGATCTTCCCGACGTACAGCAACTTGTTGCTCTGGTGAAAGGAATTTCTTCTGACGACGCAAGCGCATAGTGAGCACAATCGCGGCAACCATTGCCACTAATAAAATGGCAGCTGCAATTTCAAAAGGGTAAAGGTAGTCAGTGTAAAGTAGGTTTCCTAGTACTTTAGTATTAGGTTCTGCGTCAGCGGCAAGTAAGGTCAGTTCTTGATCAGCATTTGGCCATTTGAAAACTAATACAAAAGCCATTTCAACAAAAACTAACGCCCCAACTGTGATACCAACACGAAGATTTTTGGTAAACCCTTCGCGTAAAGGTGCTGTATTAATGTCAAGCATCATTACCACAAATAGGAAAAGTACCATCACTGCACCCACATAAACCAGTATGAGGGTAATAGCTAAGAATTCTGCTTGTAACAATAACCAGATTGCTGCAGAAGAAAAGAAGGCGAGCACTAAAAAAAGTGCTGCATGCATGGGGTTACGTGAGGTAATCACTTTGACCCCTGCCCCAACAAGTATTATAGCAAATAAATAAAAAATAAAACTTATCATGAGTATGACCTGAAAACGTGCTTACGCATCGAATTTAGTTGATCAATCCTTTAGTTAACCAAGTGCCGTTTGGGATAAATACGCCTGAAAACTAAGCAGCATGACACCTGTGTAACACTAATAACGCTTAGCATTACACACATTACTGCTTAGTTGTGCCTTGTCATTTATCAATACAATGCAAAAAGAGATATAAAATGCAGTGGGCTTTACACTTTACTCGCAAAGTTGACTAGGTTATTTTCTAACCCGTTTTACCATGCGGTCATTTTTGTAATAGCGTTCTGCCATTAAACTTCCTTTTTTATCATATTCTTTACTGACCCCATTTAATCGCCCATCTTTAAAGTTGTTATGTTCAAGCCATAACTCTCCAGTTCGGTAGTAAATGGTTGCCTTCACAGGCGCACTATTTTTAAATTCCCAATCGCCTTGTAGATTACCGTTATTGTGGAACCCTTTAGCATTACCTTCTTTTTTCCCGTTTCTATAGTTACGGATGGCCTTTTTACGTCCATTCTGGTAATACTCTACTTCCTGTCCTTCACGAATACCGTTGATTAAATGGCGTTCTCGAAATAATTCACCTTGATTGTAATATTCAATCGTTGATTCTAATTTCTTACCATCAACCACTTTTAACTCATAAGTTAACTTACCATTACGTAGATACTCTTTCTTCGCAGTTAACTTATTATCAAGGTAAGTCAGCTCGCCTTTCAGCTCGCCTGTTTCAAAAAACTCTTTGGATATACCATTGAGTTTGCCAGCACGATAGGTGTACTCAAACCATAGCGCACCACTATCATAGTACTTATTACCTTCTTGTTTCGTGTGTGCAGTAAGTGAAAATACCAGCATAAACGCAAGTAAGAAGATTTTTACATACTGCATAGGGGGTTCTCCTCGTGAAATCTTAAATAGGTTTAGCGATACGGCGCATCTTTTTGTCGATCGCTCGCAAGTTGCTCTTCTAATTCATCACCGAAAGCCAGTAACTTCTCTTTTGTCATTAACAAGTCACTGCGTTGCTCTCCGTGATACTCAAAAACACGTGTTTCAACAATTGAATCTACAGGGCAGGATTCTTCACAAAATCCACAAAAAATACACTTACTCAGATCAATATCATAACGTGTTGTACGTCGTGAACCGTCCTCGCGTGGGGCGGCTTCAATCGTGATAGCTAATGCAGGGCAAACTGCTTCACACAGTTTACAGGCAATACACCGCTCTTCACCATTGGCATAACGACGCTGTGCATGACGACCGCGAAAGCGGTGCGACATCGGGGTTTTCTCTTCAGGGTATTGAATTGTAAACTTACGTCTAAATAAGTAACGTCCAGTTAAATTCATCCCTTTGAGCAATTCTATCAAAAATAGGCTTTTAATATAATTTGTAATAGCTGTCATTTCCACTTACCTTATGTAAACCAAAGCTTACCGAAACTGACCACAATAATCCATACCAGTGTGACAGGAATAAATACTTTCCAGCCTAAACGCATGATTTGGTCATAACGGTAACGCGGGAATGTGGCACGAACCCAAAGGAATAAAAAGAGGAAAATACCTAATTTTATAACAAACCACGCAATTTGTGGAATCCATGCAAACATAGGTTCAAGTGCGGTACCTTGGAAAGGGGATAACCAGCCACCTAAAAACATTAATACAGCTAAGCCTGATACTAAAATCATATTGGCATATTCAGCCAAGAAGAATACAGAGAATAACATCCCTGAGTATTCTACATGGAAACCTGCCACAATTTCAGATTCACCTTCCGCAACATCAAATGGCGCGCGGTTGGTTTCAGCTAAAACAGAAATAAAATAGACAATAAATAATGGGAATAAAGGAATAAAGTACCAATCCAACATTGACCCACTTTGTGCTAAGACAATATCACTTAAACGTAAGCTGCCTGCTAAAATTAATACACCAATTAGCGTAAAACCCATTGCAATTTCATAAGAAACGACTTGAGCAGCTGAACGTAGTGCACCAAGAAATGCATATTTAGAGTTGGATGCCCAACCTGCAATAATAATCCCGTAAACCCCTAATGAGGTCATTGCTAGAATGTAAAGTAAGCCTGCATTAATATCAGCAACCATCCAACCTTCTGCAAAAGGAATCACCGCCCAAGCAGCCAATGCGGGAGCAAAAGCTAAAATAGGGGCAATCACAAATAAAAAGCGGTTGGTGTTCGTAGGGATAATAATCTCTTTGAACATTAATTTTACTGCATCAGCAATAGGCTGTAGGAGTCCATAGCGACCTCCTACACGGTTTGGTCCAATACGTACTTGGATAAAACCGATAACTTTACGTTCTGCTAGGGTTAAATAAGCCACTGCCCCAAGTAAAGGCAGGGTCACTAGCATGATAAAAAAAAGTGTTTTACCAAGATAAAACAATGTATCCATGTTTAACTATCCGTATCACTTGGGTGCGTTAAGCACTCGCGGTTAATTCCACTGTGCCGTGCCATGCGCCAAGTTTTACGCTTGCAGCTTGCGCAGCATAAATCAGAGCACAGTTATCAGGGACACGATCATCAATCACAACAGGTAAACTCACCTGTGCACCCTCTTGGCTGACTTTTACTGGGTCATTATCACCTAGCTTGAGTTGGCTTGCCAATGCGGCATTAATATGCACACCCTGTGCTGTGCTAGCATCTTGTGTGGCTTGTAATGCTTCTGCACGACGTGTCAGACTATCTGCAGCATAAATAGGCAGTTCAGTCAGGCGTTGAATGCCTTTATTGATACCATTTAGCTGTTGAGGTAGTTGATAAGCAGTCGTATTATCTGGGGTAGTATTATCTAATTGTCCTAAGATATCATCACGTACTTCTTCAGAAGAAACATAGTTAAATCCAGTTAAATCAAATAAGTTACCAAAGACACGTAGTAATTTCCATGCAGGACGTGCTTCACCTTGTGGTGCAACCACCCCTGCAAAGCTTTGGGCTGTCCCTTCATTATTAATGTAGGTACCCGATGTTTCTGCAAATAAGGCAATCGGTAACATTACCGTTGCATAACTTTCTAAAGCAGGGGTACTAAATGCTGTTAAGGCAACCACTGTTTCAGCTGCTTTTAAGCTTGCTAAAGCTTGAGCTCCATTTGCACTGTCTAATTCAGGCTCTGTCCCTAATAAGAGGTAAGATTTTAAACCATCTTTAAACATAGCTTGTACATCTAAACCTGCTTTAGCACTGGCTTTACCTGCCACTTCACGGTGAGGTAAAACACCTGCTAAATAAGCCCCTGCTGTATTATTTGCTTCTGCTAAGTAGCCTAAATGTGCACCAGATAATTGACTGATAATAGCCGCTAAAGCACGAAGATTGGCTGCGGCAGGATGGCTACTTGCAAGCTGCCCGACTAATACAGTAGCCACTTCAGCATTATTTAATGCATCAGCAATAGCCTGTTGTTGTGCACTCACATCAACGTTAGCGACTAAGTCAGCTACCCCTTCAGGGGCTGTTTTATCTGCTAATAGAGCTTTAACGACTCCAGCGACTGCATTCACCATATCCGCCGCTACAACTGTTTCCGCTAACGGGTAGTTAGATTCAAAGTTGATAGGGTTGATTTGCATGATTTTTGCGCCAGCCTTATAGGCTTTATGCAAACGGTGGTTAGTTAATGGTTGCTCTTTACGTACATGGGAACCAATCACTAGTGCAGCATTTACTGTTTCAAGCTCTGCAAAAGTTTGTCCTAAATGCGGGTAAGCAGGTAGGGCAGTTTGATCACTAAAATCAGTGTGTGATAAACGGTGATCAATGTTTTGAGACCCTAAGCCACGTGCAATTTTTTGTAATAAATACAATTCTTCCAGGGTAGCTGTCGCAGAGGCTACAACCCCTAATTGATTCGCACCGTGTTTTTCAACACTGGCTTTTACACTATCAATCGCTGCATTTAATGCTGTTTCCCAATCTGTTTTTTGCCAGTGATCGCCTTTTTTAATCATTGGGCTGGTTAAACGATCCGCAGCGGTTAGACCTTGGTAACTAAAGCGGTCTCTATCAGAAAGCCATACTTCATTTAATGCATCATTTTCTTTTGGTACAACACGCATCACTTCATTACCACGTACATGGACATGCATGTTAGAACCGATTGCATCATGTGCGGCAATGGTATCTTTTTGTTGCATTTCCCAAGGACGGGCAGAGTATTGATAAGGCTTAGAGGTTAATGCACCAACAGGACATAAATCAATCATATTTGCAGATAATTCAGAATCTACAGTACTTTCGATATAAGTACCAATGAGTGTATGTTCACCCCGTCCTGTACCGCCCATCTCTTGTACACCTGTAATTTCAGTACTGAAACGTACACAACGGGTACAATGGATGCAGCGAGTCATCTCTGTAGCGATTAAAGGACCAATGTTTTTATCCCCAACAACACGCTTAGTTTCGCTATAACGTGAGACATCACGTCCATAACCCACTGCGACATCTTGGAGTTCACACTCGCCCCCTTGGTCACAGATAGGACAATCTAAAGGGTGGTTAATTAATAAAAATTCCATTACTGCTTTTTGAGCAGTTAATGCCTTAGTAGAACGGGTGAGAATTTTCATCCCATCCATAATAGGCGTTGCACAGGCTGGCATTGGTTTAGGTGCTTTTTCAACATCTACTAAACACATGCGACAGTTTGCAGCAACGGAGAGTTTCTTGTGATAGCAAAAGCGAGGAATGTCGATACCATTTGCATCAGCAACATCGATCAACATTTGACCTGCTTCTGCCTCATACGCTTTGCCGTCTATTTCAATGGTTGCCATTACTTCACCAACAATATTTTGGAAAACCAGTAAGCACTGAGCTGTGTGTGTCCGTGTTTAGGCATGAGTTATGCCTCGACCATGGATTTACCATGGGCCACAAAGTATTCAAATTCTTCACGGAAGTTTTTCACAAAGCTAATGACGGGCATTGCTGCCGCATCCCCTAATGCACAAATTGTGCGCCCTGATATTTTATCTGCAACATCAAGTAATAGGTCTAAGTCTTTTTGAGTGCCTTCACCTTTGGCAATACGGTGAATCACGCGTGAGAGCCAGCCTGTGCCTTCACGACAAGGTGTACATTGCCCACAGGATTCTTCGTAATAGAAGTGAGAAATACGGTCTAATACTTTTACCATACAGGTCGTTTCATCCATGACGATCACTGATCCTGCACCCAGCATAGAACCCGCTTTAGCAATAGAATCATAATCCATGGTGACACCCATCATGATATCAGCAGGTAATACAGGGGTAGAAGAACCACCCGGAATTACCGCTTTTAGGGTATGTCCTTCACGAACACCGCCTGCCATTTCTAGTAATTTAGAAAAAGGCGTACCTAATGGTACTTCAAAGTTCCCAGGGTTGTTTACATGCCCAGAAACACAGAATAATTTCTCACCACCGTTATTAGGTTTCCCTAATTCCGCAAACCACTTGCCCCCTTTTGTCATAATATAAGGGACAGAAGCTAAAGTTTCTGTATTGTTAATGGTGGTTGGTTTGCCGAATAAGCCGTAACTGGCTGGGAAAGGTGGTTTAAAACGTGGTTGCCCTTTTTTACCTTCAATAGATTCTAATAAGGCGGTTTCTTCACCACAGATATACGCCCCTGCACCCCAATGGGTGTAGAGATCAAAATCTACATCAGAGCCAAGGATTTTTTTACCTAATAAACCAGCTTCGTAGGCTTCTTTTAATGCCCCTTCGAAACGTTCAATCGGCTCATCAAATTCACCACGAATATAGTTATATCCAGCAGTTGCACCAATGGTGTAACCTGCGATGATCATACCTTCAATTAATGCATGGGGGTTATAACGTAAGATATCTCTATCTTTACATGTCCCCGGCTCCCCTTCATCTGAATTACAAACGATGTACTTTTGTACATCGCTGTTACGTGGCATAAAGCTCCATTTTAAGCCTGTAGGGAAACCTGCGCCCCCACGACCACGTAAACCAGAATCTTTCATTTCTTGGATAATGTCTTCTGGGGAAGTTTTTTCTGCTAAGATTTTACGTAGCGCAGAATAACCGCCAGCAGCTTCATAGGCTGCCAGTGTCCAAGAGTTCTCTACATGATTGTTACTAAAACAAACAGCATTTGTCACAGTGGGTTACTCCAAACTTCCTAAAATCTCATCAATGCTTTCAGGGGTTAATTTTTCATGATAGGTTTGCCCGATTTGCATCATCGGTGCATCAACGCATGCGCCTAAACACTCCACTTCTTTTAGGGTGAACTTACCATCTTCAGTGGTTTGTCCCATTTTAATCCCTAAACTATTTTCTAAATGCTCAACAACCTGATTGGATCCGCATAACATGCAAGATACATTTGTACAAACACAGATTTTGTGTTTTCCAACAGGTTTGTGCTCATACATTGAATAGAAGGTTGCCACTTCATAGACTGCAATCGGTTGCATGTCTAAATAATCGGCAATAGCATCCATTAATTCTGTTGTTAGCCAACCACCATTTTGTTCTTGTACAACGCGTAACGCGCCCATTACCGCTGAATTTTTACGATCTGCTGGGTATTTTGCCACCCATTGATCAATTGCAGCACAAGATTCAGGTGTAATTAAATTTTGGCTCTCTTGTTGTGACATGAGTTTCTTTCCACTTTCAAGCTATACGCTGTGTTTAACGGTCAATTTCACCAAACACAACATCTTGTGTACCAATAATTGCAACCACATCAGAAATCATATGACCTTTTGCCATTTCTGCCATAGAAGATAAGTGGGCAAACCCTGGTGCACGAATTTTGAGGCGGTAAGGTTTGTTTGCACCGTCAGAGACGATGTAAACACCAAATTCACCTTTAGGATGTTCAACTGCTGCATAGGCTTCCCCTTCAGGAACACAGTAGCCTTCAGTGAACAATTTGAAATGGTGAATTAAGGACTCCATGTCCTCTTTCATGTTAGTGCGAGGTGGTGGGGCCACTTTATTATCATCAACCATCACAGGGCCGGGGTTCTTACGTAACCAGTCAACACACTGTTTAATAATGGCATTTGATTGACGTAATTCTTCGATACGTACTAAGTAACGATCGTAACAATCACCCTCTTTACCAATAGGAATTTGGAAATCCATCTCGTTGTAAACTTCATAAGGTTGTTTACGACGTAAATCCCATTCGATTCCTGAACCACGTAACATCACACCTGTGAAACCTAATTGTAATGCACGCTCTGGTGAAACCACTCCAATGCCAACAGTACGTTGTTTCCAAATACGGTTGTCGGTTAATAAAGTTTCGTATTCATCAATACATTTAGGGTAACGACTGGTGAAATCATCAAGAAAATCTAATAAAGAGCCTTCACGTGCACTGTTTAAATCTTTAACTTGCTTTGCACTTTTCCAGCGAGATGTTTCATATAAAGGCATGGTATCAGGTAGGTCGCGGTATACTCCCCCAACACGGTAGTATGCTGCATGCATACGTGCGCCCGATACTGCTTCATAGCAATCCATTAAATCTTCACGATCACGGAATGCGTATAAGAACATGGACATCGCACCTAAATCCAGTGCGTTAGTACCAATCCACATTAAGTGATTTAGAATACGTGTAATTTCATCAAACATGACACGAATGTATTGCGCACGAATAGGTACTTGTACGCCTAACATACGCTCTAAGCCCATTACATAAGCATGTTCATTACACATCATGGACACGTAATCTAAACGATCCATGTAAGGAATACTTTGGTTAAAGGTTTTGCTTTCTGCTAATTTTTCAGTAGCACGGTGCAATAATCCAATGTGTGGATCAGCCCGTTCGACCACTTCACCATCTAGCTCTAATACGAGACGTAATACCCCGTGAGCTGAAGGATGTTGGGGGCCAAAGTTCATTGTATAGTTGCGAATTTCAGGCATTAGACTGTTCCTTCCTGTACATCTTCCGCCACATAACGTGTGTCTTCACGAATCACCCTTGGGATAAGTACCCGTGGTTCAATCTGAGCAGGTTCATACACAACACGTTTTAGCTCAGGGTCATAACGCATTTCCACATTCCCAGTTAAAGGGAAGTCTTTACGGAAAGGATGCCCAATAAAACCATAGTCGGTTAAGATACGACGTAAATCAGGGTGACCACTGAATAAGATACCGTATAAGTCAAACGCTTCACGTTCAAACCAGTTACAGCCATTCCAGATAGTGACCACAGAGTCAATAATAGGAGTTGTGCCTTTTGCGAAACTTCGTACACGAATACGCGCATTATGTTTCAGGGAAATAAGATGATAAACCACTGCGAAGCGTTTATCAGGGTCACCTTGACCCACTTCATCTAGAATAGGGTTGATACCACGACTAAATCCAGTGCTAGATGCACCTTTAGTTTTCCACTCAACCTGTTTATAAGTGGAGTAATCGACCCCACATAAATCAATGAGCTCTTCAAAATCGAATTCATCACGTAATGCGGTGCACACTGTTAGTAGTTCATCAGTGGCAACATCAATAGTGAGTTCATCAAATGCAATAGTGCCTTGTAGCAGTTGTTGGTCGTTAAACCGTTCCTGTAGGCGTGAAAGTAGTGTCTGATGTGAATCAGCCATATAGCATGTACCTTAAATGATTAAGCCTTAACTAGCACGTGCAATCGTGTTTGTACGTTTGATCTTGTTATGGAGCTGTAAAACACCATACATCAGTGCTTCAGCCGTTGGCGGGCAACCCGGTACATAAATATCAACAGGGACAATACGATCACAACCACGGACGACAGAGTAAGAATAATGATAGTACCCGCCGCCGTTGGCACAGGAGCCCATGGAAATAACCCAGCGTGGGTTAGGCATTTGGTCGTAGACTTTACGTAATGCAGGTGCCATTTTATTGACCAAGGTACCTGCGACAATCATGACATCTGATTGGCGAGGACTTGGGCGGAAAACCATACCAAAACGGTCAAGGTCATAACGTGCCGCCCCAGCTTGCATCATTTCAACCGCACAGCAAGCTAAACCAAAGGTCATCGGCCATAAAGAACCTGTACGTGCCCAGTTTATCAGCTTATCAGCTGAGGTGGTCACCACACCTTCTTTAAGTACGCCTTCTATTCCCATTCTAATGCCCCTTTCTTCCATTCGTAGATAAAGCCAATGACTAAGATGGCTAAGAAAATCATAACCGCTGTAAAGCCGACTACACCCACTTGATCAAAAACTACTGCCCATGGGAATAAGAATGCAATTTCTAAATCAAAAATAATAAATAAAATAGCCACCAGATAGAAACGTACATCAAATTTCATACGTGCATCTTCAAATGCTTCAAAACCACACTCATACGGTGAATTTTTTTCACTGTCTGGTTCGCGTTTCCCAAGGAAAAATCCAATAAGAATAGGCCCTGTACCAACGGCAAGACCTACTATTAGAAATAGTAGAACGGGCAGGTAGTTTTCTAACATGGTTTTAGCTCAACCTCATTGTTAACTCATAAAATTCAAAATACAGGATGCCAAGAAAAACAGCGGTGTGGTTATATTTATTTTTAATATATTTTTCATGGGCATAACGCTATATATAACCTATTAATGATGGGTATTTTTGATCATTATTTGGTATAGGGTATATAGCGTATTCTAATCTTATCTATATAGCATTGATTATCATCAGGTCGCTATTTTAAAAGATAATCACGCTTTCTAATACTGTTATTTTATACGGTTTTTATTGTTTTTTTAATTTATGCTGTATTAAGAGTGGCTTACCATTTAAAATAGTATACTCTTATTAACGCACGAATAGCTGATGTACGAATGTACATCAGCTATTGAGTAGTCATTTTAACAATTTATTACGTTTATTGACGTAACTTATAAATCAGGGGTAATACTACCAATTACTTTGTCGTCAAAGCCCACTTGTTTTAATAAAAAGCCTTGTTGTTGTCTGAAACGCTGTGCTTCTTGTGGGTATTTTTTAATTAAATCTTCTAATGAGAAGAAGGCATCATACCACAACCCAGCTTGTGCATAAACAAATGGGTGTTTTTTATCAATGTTTGTAGCGAGTTGTTGTTGTAAATCGCTGTTTTCAGGAATGCGTTGAATTGTACCCACAGAAACAATATCTGTTGTACGCTGTGTCTCATCTAAAATGATGGAAAGTGACCATTGATACTCAACATCAGGATTTAATTTAACTCCTAGTTTTTCAAGGTTTACTTGTTGAACCCCTGCTTTATCTAATAGTAGTTTTTTCTCTACTAAAGGTGTTTCGTCTAAGCTTTCTTGTCCTGCATCAATTAAAGTAAAAATAAAGGGTTTATCTATTACTTCTGAAACATACCAATATAAAGAAGGGTGGGATTGATTGGTATACCCAGTATGAATAGGCGCAAACACAGCAAGGTAAGGGGGTTTTTTCTGAGGGTTAGAATTAAAACCTCGTGAGCCTCCTCCAATACGGCGGGTAGGTGCGCCTGCAACAGGGGGTTTATACATAGGCATATCATCTGCCCCTACAGCCTGCAAGGATAATGTTGTTCCCACACTGGCAATCAATGCTGTAAAAGCACCGATAATAAATGAACGAATTAACATAGTTTTATCACTCCAAATAAAAAAGAATATAATTTAAGAAGAACCCTCTCTTATATTCTTACGAGAAATAACGCTATAAATGGTTATTTTTGTGCTTTTTCCTTTTAGTGCCACTTCACCAACACAGGAGGTTTCAAAGCGATCACCTAGGTATTCACGTGTTGGTTCACCAATAAGAATACGACAAGGGTTATCTGTTTCAATGGTTTTATCAAAGCTTTCTAGGCGTGATGCAGTATTTACTGTATCACCTATTACGGTATACTCTTGACGTTCTACCCCCCCTAAGCTACCTGCCACAAGCTCACCTGTAAAAATCCCAACACGCATTCTAATTAAAGGCAGGCCTTCTGCCTGCCATTTTTCCCGTAAGTGATCTAATTCTTCCCGCATAGATAAAGCACACTCTACAGCATTAATTGCATCACGCGCCATTTCTTTTTTTGTTGTACGTGCAATAGGTACCCCAAATACTGCCATCACAGCATCACCAATAAATTTATTCACTTGTCCGTGATGTTTTTTCTCCACCACATTGACCATGGTTTCCATGTATTGGTTTAACCAATCCATCAGAGCTTGGGCTTCCATTTTTTCAGACAAACTGGTGAAATTTTGTAAATCTGTAAATAAAACGGTTGCCGTAATACGTTGAGAGCGTAAACGCCCTGCATTTAAATATTGTTCTCGCTCTTGCCAAATAACTTCTGCCACATCTTTAGAAACATGTTTAGAAAATAACTGCATTAAGACAGAACGTTGATTACGTTCTTGATGAGATAAGAAGGCAAACATAAAAATGAGTGACATCACCCATGCAAAAGCAGGTGCAATACTGATCATCCAAATATTAAAATAGTGTAAGGTCACATAACTACTGATCGCAATAATCCCTAATCCTGCAAAAGAGAAAGCTGTGATACGCCAAATACGTTTGAACCATAAGCACATAAATGCACCCAAAAAGCTCCATAATAAAATCCATAAAACTTCTTGCTGCTCAGATAATGAATAAAAAGGTTCACTTTCTCCTAATGCCATACGGATTAACTGACTTGTAGTATAGCCATGTAAACGTGCTCCGGGAGTACGAGAGTCAAGATCTGACCACTGCCCAAAAGGTGTATAAAAAAAGTCAGGGGTTGCTTCCGCATGTACCCCAATAATTACAATTTTATCTTTTATTAAATGTTCAGGAATGTCTTCAGTTAAAACGGTTGTTAAGTCAAAATTGGCAAACTTCTGTGGGGCTTGTTGGTAGTCAATCATAAACTGAAACCCAGCACTATCTGTATTGACGTACCCCCCAAAATGGCTATCTAGTGGGTTAAGTTCTATTTGTCCAAGCTTAATTCCTGTGGGGTAGCGTGTACTTTGTTGTGCATATATTTTATGAAATTTATACAGGTAGTTTGTAGCCAGCTTTAAGCCGAAATATTCATGTACCTCTCCTCCGTTCCCTGCATATAGCAATCCACGCCGAATAATCCCATTAATATCAGCAGGCACATCATTAAAACTCACTTGTTGGGTATTTTTTAATACTTCAGGTGGGTCAACCCGTGCACCATTATCATCAGATAGTTTTTGAATAGCGATAATATTTTTATTTTTTTGAAAGGTTTCAAGCAGGGTTGCGTAATGAGGGGTTTTAGTTAAGGGAACAGGTAAGTCACGATATAAATCTAAACCAATGACAGCGGGATCATGCTTAAGTAGTTTTTCAAATAAGAGGTTTAGTTGTTGATCTTCAATGGGCCACCCCCATTTACGTTGATCTGCATCGGTGAGCCAAATCATTGTAATACGTGAATCAACAGGGCGTTTGTCTTTATTGGAGAGTATTATATCGTAAGCACTTAATTCTAAAGGCTGAAGCGTGCCTGTACCGCGCAATATCAATGCTAGTAAAAAAATACTAAGACTGATAGCAATTGCCATCAAAAAAGGAAAAAATTTCCAATTAGATAAGGAGTATAGTTTATTTGCCAAATAATCTTTCATTGCCCTATCATAGTATGTCTATAGGCAAATATCTAGCATCTAAAATTTGAATTTTGCTTTTTTTATTGGATTTTATCCTATTACCACCTAAAGCTATAATTCATGCTTATTATGATGACTAGGGTAGTTAAAAAACTATGTTTGGCCAATTTTTTATGGTGTTATTTATTACATATAAAATTAGTAAAATGTAATATACCACCATAAATATTTATAATACATAGTATGAATAGTAAAAAACTATAAATTGGCATCATATAAAGTAACACAATGATTAGCAAAAGAATTAATATAAGCAATAATTTAAAATTAAAGCTAATTGGTTTTTTTCTATTAGTTATAAAATACTTGTAAAGAATTAATGCATGTAACCTTGTATAGTAAATACTGGTAATAGCTATGATAATAATCCAAAAAAAATGAATAGGTAAAATATAAAATAGTAGTGCTAGAGAAACAATACATATTATTGTTATGATTAGTAGACCAACATCAATAGGTTTTTCTTTATTTTCAATAGACATTAAAATAATTTCTTTAAATTAGTCAACTTCACATTCTAACTTTGGAGAAAGCCCGCCTTTAAAGCCAATAGCGATTACAATATTATTTTCAATATAAAGTTTTACCCCTTTTAGCTCTAAATCATTTGATAAATGATTTAATTTTGTGATATCTGCGCATAAGTAAACATTAGAAATATCAGTAAAAAGAGCTTCATTCCTTCTAGTATAAAATGATAAGTCACTCTCCATATGTGCGAGACTGATACCCTGATCAATCAAAAAAAATAGCAGGATAAAATGACTTGAAAATAACAGCAAAATAACCAAGCTTTTAAACAAAATAATACCAGATTTTTTAAATAAATATATTTTAATGTGAATTAAGGACTAACTCTTAAAAAGCTTCAATTTAAAAAAACTCTGTTTCAAGCTCTGTGAAACGTTTAACTAAAATTGAGCGAAGTTGTTATATAGGTGCAAAATTTGAAATAGCCTCTGCATAAATATGGACTGCTCCACTGCCATTAAGTTAAGGATTAAAAGCAGCACTTTCCTCGTTACAACGCTCCGCGTCCTCCCCTCTAAGCTGACACCGTGGTACTTTAAGCAAGATGACGCAGAGCGTCAGGGACTGGATTCCAGTGCAGAGCACGTGGAACCAGATAATCCTTAACTTAATGGCAGTGATGGACTGCTCAGGAATAGTATAATTATTTATTGAATTAAGTCAGTAATAAATTGTACGCGTTCAGGGACAGGCAGTACTTCATAAGGTAACAAAGTGGCGGGAATTGTTAGCTGACGATCATGGCATAAACCAATGATGAGGCTATTTAAATGGGCGATATAGGCTTGGTTTAAAGCAGCTTTACCTTCTTCATAAACTAAGGGGATAGCAGGCTGTACAACAACAAGTTGGCTGAATAAGGCATTGGTTAACTGAAAGCAACGTTCACTGTATGCTTGTAAGGTAGGATAATCTACATCGGTTTCACCTTGAATATCTGCTAAGGTATACGCCAACATATCCAATGGCGTGCGATCTGTAATTAAACCACGTGATACATCGCTTTTTTGCCATTTTTGTTCTGCTGCGTCAATAACGCGATCTTGAATCCATAAACGGGTTTTAAAATCCATTGGATCAGCAGGATTTAAGCCGTGGGCTTTAAATACTTCAGAAGTTGTTGTACGAAAAAAAGGAATAGCTAAATCTTTGCTAACAGCTTCGGCAAGCGTTGTTTTACCTGTGCGGTGACTTCCACAAAGTCCAATGATTGGGCACATATGCAAAAATATATAAGAATAAGGGGAAGGGAATGGCGCGCTTGGAAGGAGTCGAACCTCCGACCGCCTGGTTCGTAGCCAGGTACTCTATCCAGCTGAGCTACAAGCGCGCAACGTTTACTTTTTAAGTTCAAGATAAAAGTAATAAAATTCTTTTTCTTTATTTATTAAAATGGCGCGCTTGGAAGGAGTCGAACCTCCGACCGCCTGGTTCGTAGCCAGGTACTCTATCCAGCTGAGCTACAAGCGCAACATATAATAAATGGCGGAGAGGGAGGGATTCGAACCCTCGATACGCGATTAACGTATACTCCCTTAGCAGGGGAGCGCCTTCAGCCGCTCGGCCACCTCTCCAAATTGTCCACAACTTTTGATGTATCCTGCATGTTTGCAGTGCTCATCAGCAGTTGAGAGTGAGCATTATATACAACTGCGCTTGGATTGCAAGCCTTTTTTATTAGTTTTTTATAAATTCAAGGCAAAAATTAATGCATCTTCACGCTTCTTATTGAAATCTGGATAATAATTTTTTCGTAAACCAACTTGGTTAAAACCTAGCTTGTTATATAGGTGTATTGCTGCTTTATTACTAGGGCGTACTTCTAGGAATAAATTTTCAGTTTGATGTCGTTGAGCAATGTGTATTAATTGTTGCATGATATAGTGTCCAAAACCTCGGCATTGGTATTGAGGTGCAACACAAACATTTAAAATATGTCCTTCTCCTGCCCCCATTGATAAGATCCCAAATCCAACAATTACTCCATTACATTCTAATAGTTCCAGTTGATACCCTGCACGTAAACAATCACGAAAATTCACTATTGACCACGGAAATATATGTGCATTATTTTCAATGCTTAAAACAATATCTAAATCCTCTTCGAGCATTTTACGAAAATTTAATATCGGTTGTAATACGGCACTCATGCAGTGAACTCCTGAATACGCTGATGCACTTTGCACAAATCACTTAAAAAAGTAGATTTGCTACTTTGCTTATGCAAACAGTATGCAGGATGGTATAAAGCGATTACAGGTGTATGTTGTAGTCCATAGACTAATTCAGTATCAGCACGTAACTGCTTGAGTGGTTTCTTAATTAAAAGGAGTTTTTGTATTGCAAATTCACCCAAGCATAATATAAGTTCAGGCTTATATTTACTTAATTGTTGAGTTAATTGTTGATGATAGTGTTGAGGCTCAGCACCTGCTGATTTATCTAGGTGAATAATTGTTAATTGAGAAAGAGGTAAACCTATACTGTATAGAATATCGCTGAAAAGTTGTTGGAATTGGGCAAGAAAAAGTCGATCTTTTTCCGTATGACGTTTTTCAGGGAGATCTATCAATACAACCCAGTTTAGCTTCTGGTGAGTAGGGTGGTGATGAGGGTGATATTCTTTTAAAAAACTATCCCATGCTACGAGGCGAACAAGTGAGGCGGGTGAGGTATTTTCCACCTGTTCTAGTTGTTGTTCGCTAGACTCCACAGATTCCACAGATTCCACAGATTCCACAGATTCCACAGACTCCACAGACTCCACAGACTCCACAGATTCCACAGACTCCACAGACTCCACAGACTCCACAGACTCCACAGACTCCACAGACTCCACAGACTCCACAGACTCCACAGATTCCACAGATTCCACAGATTCCACAGATTCCACAGATTCCACAGATTCCACAGATTCCACAGATTCCACAAATTCCACAGATTCCACAGATTCCACAGATTCCACAGATTCCACAGATTCCACAGATTCCACAGATTTTATTTTCTGTATTGTATTCTCTGCTATACCTGCTGATACTTCAGCAGTAAAGTCAGCTGCTTGCAATGAACGCCTTACCCAGAGTTTAATACCCATCGCATGTAAATACTGTGTAGAGCGGTTCATTGCTTACCTCGTTATCAGAAAATTAAACTTGCGGCGCAGCTTGTGGATGCTTACGTTCTTGAGGGTATAATAATTTATTTGCAGCACTGATATAGGCTTTAGCAGAAGCAATAACAATATCAGTATCTGCTCCTTGTCCATTGACAATACGTCCGCCTTTTTCTAAACGGATACTGACTTCACCTTGTGCATCAATACCATCTGTCACATTATTAACAGAATAGACTAATAAATTAGCTTGGCTGGCAATTAAGTTTTCAATCGCAGCATAAATAGCATCAACAGGCCCCCCACCAATGGCATCAGCATTTTTCTCTTCACCATTAATATTTAAAGTGATATAGCTGTGTGGCTTTTCACCTGTTTCAGAGCAGACTTTTAAAGAGACTAATTTAATCGCTTGATCCGCTTCTTTGTTCACTGTATCAGTGACTAAAGCTTGTAAATCTTCATCATAAATTTCGTGTTTTTTATCTGCAATCTCTTTAAAACGTGTGAAGGCTGCATTTAAGTCTTCTACTGAATCAAATGTAATGCCTAATGTGTCTAAACGGTCACGGAAAGCACTACGTCCTGAATGCTTACCTAATACCATACGATTTGCATTCCAGCCCACATCTTCCGCTTTCATGATTTCGTAAGTTTCACGGTTTTTTAATACGCCGTCTTGATGAATACCTGATTCATGTGCAAAAGCATTTTGTCCAACAATCGCTTTATTCGGTTGTACAGGGAAGCCTGTAATATTAGAGACTAAACGTGAACAGTTCATGATTTGAGTGGTATCAATACTGGTATCACAATCAAAACGATCTTGGCGGGTACGGATTGCCATCACGACTTCTTCTAAAGAAGCATTTCCCGCACGTTCGCCTAAACCATTTACAGTACACTCTACTTGACGCGCCCCATTATTAACCGCAGCTAAAGAGTTTGCCACTGCTAAACCTAAATCATTGTGACAATGCACAGAGAAGATGGCTTTATCTGCATTTGCTGTATTTTCAATAATTTGTTTAATTAATGCCCCAAACTGATCAGGTAAGTTATAGCCCACTGTATCAGGAATATTAATGGTTTTAGCTCCTGCATTAATCACCGCTTCAATGATGCGGCATAAGAAAGGCAATTCAGAACGCCCTGCATCTTCAGGAGAAAATTCCACATCATCTGTGTATTGGCGTGCACGTTTTACGGCTTTAACCGCTTGCTCCACCACTTCGTCAGGGGTCATACATAATTTTTTCTCCATATGAATAGGAGAGGTAGCAATAAAAGTGTGAATACGTGATGATTTAGCTTCTTTTAAGGCTTCAGCAGCTCTATCAATATCAGGATATAAGGCACGGGCTAAACCACACACTGTACTTTCTTTAACAGTACGGGCAACTGCACGCACAGATTCAAAATCCCCAGGGCTGGCAATGGGGAAACCTGCCTCAATGACATCAACACGCATTCTCTCTAATGATTTTGCAATGCGGACTTTTTCTTCACGAGTCATGGACGCACCGGGGCTTTGCTCACCGTCACGCATGGTTGTATCAAAAATAATTAAATTATCAGACATGATGCTTACTCCGATTTATTTTTTACACACGCTATGATGCAATACGTATTAAGCAACGTGCATAAAAATATCGTTAATTTTTAGTTTTGTTTACTATGGAGAATTCAGTTGTTGCGCTTTTTGCCTACGCGAAGGCAGATTTGATTACTTACTGCCAGACGGCAGTAGCCAACCTAAAAGAGGTAGGAGAGTAGCAAGAAGAGAGGCAATAGAACACCGTTGCATGGTAGATGCAGTTGCAAAATTATTTAATTGTGCAGGGTGCTTTGAAAACATGGTAAAGTTATCGTGTTCTTTGCTTTATACTATTTAAGATAATGCTACTAGCATAGTCAGAATATTTTTTTTTGCAAGTTTTTTTAATGAAATAAAGAATATTTTTTATC